>Ga0163144_10006989_pt1 | contig 24827 bp, 25 predicted proteins | sample OliLak19BULKMAT1_FD_123175 | JGI IMG/M metagenome (GOLD analysis project Ga0163144, IMG submission 123175) | Freshwater microbial mat bacterial communities from Lake Vanda, McMurdo Dry Valleys, Antarctica - Oligotrophic Lake LV.19.BULKMAT1 | ecosystem: Environmental > Aquatic > Freshwater >... | reverse complement strand
GTCGACGCTCGAAGCGTTCACGCGTTGCGGCCTCGGTGGCTGTCGCCGTAGCGGCTTGGGCCTCGATCCGCGCGCCCCGTTCTCGTTGCCAGAAGACGGCGGACGTTGCCCCGCCCGCCACCACCGCGAGGGTGATCGCCGCGATCGAGACCGCGAGGGCACGGTGCCGGTTGGCCTTCTTGCGCAGAATGTACCAGCCGCTGTCGCGCTTGGCCTCAATCGGGAGGCCGTCGAGATAGTTGTGGAGGTCGCGGGCCAGTTCACCGGCGTTTTGGTAGCGGCGGTCACGCTCCTTGCTCAGACACTTCAGAACGATCGTCTCAACTTCGTTGTTGATGCGGGCTCGGCCCGGGGCCGAGACGGTGCTCGGCCGGGCCGGGCTGGTGTAAAGGATGTTGTTCATCACATCGCGGATGGCCCCGATGACCTCATACGGGAAGCGGCCCGTCAGGCACTGATAGAGCATCACGCCCAACGAGTTCACTTCGGTGCGGACGTCGATCATCGCGATGCGGCCGTCGGCCTGCTCCGGGCTTGACCACGGCAGCGACCCGAGCAACTGACCGGTGACCGTCATCATCTGCGGCGTTGCTTGGGCATCGAGTTCATCGACCACCTCGCCCGTGGCGGTCTTCGCAAGCCCGAAGTCCAGAATGTGCGGCTCGCCCTGACCGTCGATGCGGACGTTGCCGGGCTTCAGATCGCGGTGGATGATCCCCTTGAGGTGGGCGGCGTTCACCGCCTCGCAGATCTTGATGAACACCCTGAGAACCTCATCGACCCGACGCTTGCTCTCGCCGAGCCAGGCATCCAGCGACCGCCCCGAGATGTAGTCCATTGCGAAAAAGTGCATCTGCCCCGCATCGCGCCGCACGACGCCGCTGTCCAGAATGGTCACAATGTTCGGATGGCTCAGTTGCGCAAGGACCTCTATCTCGCGCTCAAAGCGGAGGCGGTCGCGGGGTCCTGCGAAGGGTCCTTCACGCATCACCTTCACGGCCACCTGCCGCTTCGTGGTCTTCTGGATCGCTTTGTACACGATCCCCTGCCCGCCACGGCTGATCTCACGCAGCAACTGATAGTTCGGGATCAGGTCCGGCGCGGCGTCCGGAAGATCGCCCTTGGAATGATCGTCGGAAGGTGACGCAACAAACGCCGGGCTGACAGGCTTGGAGCCTTTGTCGCGCACCATGCCAACCTGATTGAGTGCCGCAAAGATCAGGGCGTCATCCGTCCCCGCCATCGGCGCGGTGTCGTTCGGAGCCGCGAGATCGGCGCCCGCCGCGAGATCCGAAGCAGCAAGCCGACCACCCGAAGGGTGGTTCGCAAGGGAGTTGGGAGTTGGTGTCAGGTCGTTGCGCATCAGAGGGTGCATTTCGTTTGGTCAGGAAGTCCGGCTGAAAAACTGGGACTCGTTCCCGAGGGTTTGCTTGAGGCGGTCGTGGGCACGGGCACGAAGCATGAAGACCGCGCCGTGGCTCTTGCCCATGTCGGTCGCGACGTCCTCGATGCTCCGACCCGCAAGGTCGTACAGGCGGATCACCCGCGCGTAGTCGGGCGGCATGCGGTCGAGCGCGGCATCAAGGGCGGTTTTGATCTCTCCTTTGGCGGCCTGAATGCTCGGCGTCGTCAGGGTGACACCCATCAGTTCAACGAGGGCCACATAACTCTCATCCGAGGGCCCGGATTCAACCCGCTTCCGCGGGCTCGGCCGCTTGGCCCGATCAAGTTCCTTGATGGCGTCGCGCAGGTTGTTCTCCGCCAAAAGCGTCAGCCACGCCAAGAACGACCCTTCGTGACGAGGCTGGAACCGCCCGATATCCATGACCGCCTCGACATAGGTCACCTGAAGAACGTCATCGGGCTCGATCATGGACTGCCAGATCGGCGAGATCTTGGTCGCGATCCGGGAACGAACGGTCGGCCCGTGACGCCGAAGAAGTTCGATCATGGCCATCTGGTCACCGCCCGTGGCCTTGGCGAGCAGGGCCGCATCGGGGGCCGCCGGGGCCGCTGAACTGGGAGGTGTGGTTGGGGGAATAGACATGCTGATTGCTCCTCGCCGACGACTTCGGCAGGACCATCGAAAGAACAAGCGACGCCGATGCTCAGAACTCACGCGGAAAAAACCCGCGGCTAACTTCTCGAAGTGAACACGTTGCGCAACCGTTCGAGCACGGTGTAAGAATTGAGGTCGTTCAATTCGCCGCGGTCAAGGAAGATCCCGCCGCAAATCGAGCACTGTTCATACTCAACATGCACCTGCGGAAGGTTGTGCAGCGTCACCATCTGGCCCCCATCCCGAGGACAAAGCCGCTTGTGACGTCCAGAACCAGGCCTCGCGATCGGGGTTTCCACTGTGTCGATCTCCGACGATACACCCTTGATGGCCAGAACGCGGTGAACCTCGTTGAGATCCAGCCACATGCCCCCGCACCCTTCGCATCGATCAACGGCAAACGTGCCCACCTGAACCCTCGACATCGGCCTGCCGTCCGCAGGGCAGCGGAGCGTGAACCCGTCGACAGAATCTTCGCCGCTCGGTGGAAGGATCTCGGCCATGAACACCAGTATAACGAGCGATCGGTTTCGAGAGAAGGACAACATCCGAATCCCCGGTGACCATGCCCCATAGCGTTCCAAATGAAGCAGCCGCCATTCTCGTGGTTCGATGCCCACCTCGACCTCGCCTACATGGCCGTCAGCCGCCGCAACATGGACCTTCCGCCCGAGGACGCCGGTGGCCCCGACCTGCCCGCCGCCGTCACCCTGCCATCGCTCACCGAGGGTCGCGTTCGCCACTGCCTCGCCACAGTCTTTACTGAGCCGGACGGAGCCGATCCGGCCTTCGGCTACAAAGCGGGGAATATCGAAGCCGCCGCGGCAGTCGGACGCCGCCAGTTGGATGTTTACGACCAATGGGCGGCGACTGGAAAGATGCGGATCGGCGGCCCGCCGTCCGAAAACGTGGAGCCTCTCCAGGCTTGGATCCTCGTAGAGGGCGCCGACCCTATTCGCAATCCGGAGGAAGTGGCGCAGTGGCAGAGCCGAGGCGTTGCCGCCATCGGGTTGGCTTGGGCGAAACCAAGTCGGTACGCCGGCGGAAACATGACCGACACCGGCCTGTCGCCCGTCGGGCGAGACATGGTCATCGCTATCGATGAGGCCGGGATCATTCACGACCTTTCCCACCTTTCAGACCGTGCGACGGATGAACTCCTTTCGATTGCCAAGGGCCCGATCATGGCCTCCCACTCCAACTGCCGGGCGCTAGTGAACGATGGGTCGGCCGGCGGTCCGGTGGGCAGCACAACCGCGACCACGCCAAGCGTCCCACCCTTTCAGCGCCATCTCCGCGACGATGTCATCCGCGAAATCGGTCGTCGTGGAGGGATCGTCGGAATAAACCTCTTCTCACCCTTCCTCGTCCGCGGCGGAGTCCGTAGCCGACGGGCGACGATCTCGGAAGTCGTGGCCCACATCAACCGGGTGTGCACCCTGACGGGCTCGAAACGCCACGTGGGCTTGGGGAGCGACATGGACGGAGGCTTTTCCGCCCTCACCCTGCCCGAAGGCTTGGACCGGCCGAAAGATCTCGGGCTCCTGGCAACCGCACTTATGGAAAATGGCTGGAGCCGATCCGAAACCGAAGGGTTCGCGTTCGAAAACTGGGTGCGCTTTATCAGGGAAAATGCGAAGACATCGGAACCGCTGCTCCGCCAGTGACGTCTGAACGCCTGCCAGCGCAGCGCCGTGGACCGATCAAAACAGTCCTACGCTCTCCGCCCGGCTCACCCCACCGATGTACCAATTCCTTCTCACACGGAAGTATCTGACGAGCAAACTGATGCCACTGCTGGCGTCGGTGGCGGTGTTGCTGTGCACGGCCATGGTGCTCGTTATCTGGTCGGTGATGGGCGGCTTTCTCGATATGCTGGTGCGCTCGGGACGCACGATGACGGGTGATGTCATCATCGCGTGGCCCAACGCCGGTTTCGGCTACTACGACGACCTAGTCGAGCGGCTCGAAGCCGATGAACTGGTCGAATCCGCAGCCCCCGTCATCGAAAGTTTCGCGCTCATCGGGCTCCCCGACGGTCGGCAAGAAACCGTGATGCTGAGGGGCGTCGACGGCCCTTCATACGCCCGGGTGACAGCCTACACCGATATCCTCTGGTGGAAAAAACTCGATCGGCCACTCCCCAAAGACAAGGACTTGCTCGACCCCCGCAATCGGCCGCTCAAGACCCTCGACTGGAACACGTTGTACGAGCAGGGCCTTGCACTCTCAAAAATGGACCCCCGCACCGGCGAAATGGTCGCCGGTGTGGTGCCGGGCATCGAGGTCAGCGGGTTCAACAGCCGCACCGTCGAGGGCTTTTACAACCCCATCCTCGTCAACAAGCGACTCCCCGACGGCGGCTACGAAACCGTCGATCTCTTCATGCCCGCACGGGGCACCATCACCGTCAACACCATCCCGCTCGATAGCCGCGGCACCGCCGTGGAGACTGTCAGCCGCGTGCTGCCCGTCGTGAATGAGTTCATGTCGGGCCTCTATGACCTCGACAACCGATTGGTGCTCGTGCGGCTCGATATGGCCCAGGAAATGTTGAAACTGGGCACGAGCGAGAAGGTGGTGGACGATCCTTCCCACCCGGACGGCTACAAGGTCGTCGGTGTCAACCCGGCCCGTGTGACGCACGTCCTCGTGCGGGGCAAGGGAGATCTTGGAAAGTTCGGAGCCGCCGACCCGCTCCGCCGCCGCGTCGAAACGATCTACGAACGGTTCGCCGAAGCCCACAAGGGCGAGGTTCCCGGTCTGGCTCCGATCATCATCATGACTTGGGAAGATCAGAACCGCACCATGATCGGTGCCGTACGCAAAGAGACGGCGCTCGTGCTGACCTTGTTCAGCCTGGTGTCGCTGGTCGCGGTCATCCTCGTGCTCACGATCTTCTGGGCGATGATCAGCGACAAAACGCGCGACATCGGAATCATGCGGGCCTTGGGTGCAGGCAAGGCGGGCATCGCTTGGGTCTGGCTGATGTATGGCCTGGCCATCGGCACCGTGGGCACCTCCTTGGGCCTCGTCACCGCCTGGCTGATCGTCACCAACATCAACCCCATTCACGAATGGATGGGTGAAGCCATGGGCATCTCGATCTGGAACCCCGAGGTCTATTACTTTGTCACCATCCCCAACCAGGTGGATCCCAAACACGCCCTGATCGTTGCCGTCGGCGGCGTTCTCTCGTGCTTTGTGGGCGCCTTCATCCCGGCCGTACGGGCGGCCAACATGCAGCCCGTCAAGGCTCTGCGCTTCGAGTAGTGACACTCAACAGAAACCCGGCGGTGGTCGTGCCGAAGTCAGTCGCTTGTAGGAAAGGCCCGTACGCGAGATGCCGATCGTCGAAGTCGAAAACCTCTGCAAAACCTACCGCATGGGCCGGTCCGAAGTTCTTGTGCTCCGCAACGTTTCCATGAGCGTCGAGAAGGGCGAGTGTGTCGCCGTCTTGGGCGCTTCGGGCTCCGGAAAAAGCACGCTTCTCCACCTCATCGGCGGCCTAGATCGCCCGGATCGACGCGACCCCGAAACCGGGAAGTCGCCTTCCATCCGCTTCGGTGGAGACAACATCACCGGCCTGTCGGCTTCGAGACTCGATACCTACCGCGGCCGCGACGTCGGCTTCGTGTTCCAGTTCTATCACCTGTTACCCGAACTCACCATCGTCGAGAATGTGCTCCTGGGGGCGATGATCCTGCACGGGGCCGCATACTTGGGCAAGGCGACCGAATACAAGGCCCGAGCCGAAAACCTTCTCACATCGATGGGCCTCGCCCACCGCCTGCGGCACCGCCCTTCGGAACTCTCCGGCGGCGAGCGTCAGCGCACCGCCATCGCCCGTTCCCTCATAAACCAGCCCGCGCTGCTCCTGGCCGATGAACCGACGGGCAACCTCGATGAACAGACGGGTGCGAAAATCCTCGACGCCATCATGGACATCCGTCGCACCACGAACCAGACGATGATCGTCGTGACCCACGATTCCAACACCGCCGCCCGCGCCGACCGCATCGTCAGACTCAAAGATGGCCGCGTGATCCCCGCCTGAACAATGCCACGAGGCCCGCATCTATCGGTTCGGTTCGCGGCTCACCGCACGCCCCTCATCATCCGAACGGTCCCGATTCCCCGGCATCTTCGCAGCAGGCAGCGAGACGCCCTTCTCCACCAGCAACGTCCGCCACGCCAACGCGGCGGCCGGGCCACGCTCCGTGAACTTGCCCGACTCGGCTTTCAAGATCAGCAGCGTAACTTCATCGATGGTGAAGATGTACTTAAGCCCGCCGTGGTTCGGACCGGTGACGCGTGCGGCCTTCCTGAACATGTCAAAGGTCTTGCTCGAAATCGCGGCGGTTTCAAGGAGATCGGCCTTGGAGACCCCATCGGCTTGGGGTGTTCGATCGACATTATCGCGGTGACGGCCCATGGACCACAACGGTAGGGGTGCTGTGGCATGCCACCGGGCCGATGAACCCGGCATTGCTCTTACGACTCATCGATCTCGATGCGATCGGCCCCGCAGAACACTCCGTATCCCTCGATGGCCTCGCCGAGGCTCCGTTTCAGAGCGCGGGTGGGCCGCACACCCGGCTCCCACCACACCCGCTTCACATGCAGCGTGCCCATCGCTCGGTGCATCTTGGGGTCGATCCGGGCCACGAACGCTTGACCCCGAAGGACCGGCAGCACAAAGTATCCATGCGAGCGCTGACCGGCGGGAACAAACGCCTCGAACCGATAGCGGAAGCCGAACACGCGCCCGCACCGGGCACGGTCGCGCACCAACGGATCAAACGGGCTCAAGATCCGCATCGCTTCAGACGGATCCTCCGCGGCACGCAGCCGTCGCTTCCACCCCCGCACCGCGAACCCGTTCCGCGTGCCATCGAGTGTCTCGATCGCCACACGCTCGATCTCGCCCCGTCCGCACGCCGCCTCCGCCCACACCCGCGCCCGTCCCGGCGAAACCGCCTTCCAGAACGCCGCGATCTCGCCAGCGGTGCCCGCCCCGATGCGCTCCAACGCACCCGTGCACGCCCACGCGATGTGCGACTCCTCGTCGGGAGTGGGCAACTCATGAAACGCGGGCATCACTCGCTCGGTCAGTTCATAGACCTTCTCAAAGCCTTCACGCTGCGGGATCGCTAATTCGCCCGTACGCCAGAGATATTCCAGCGCGGCCTTCGCCGGCTTCCAATCCCACCAAGCCCCACGCTTGTGGTCCGGGTCGTCAAAGTGTCGGGCCAATAGCGGCCCCTCGTTGCGGATGCGCTCCCGCACCATGGCCAGCAACTCGTCCTTTCTACCCGCGAGCCTTTCGCCGAACCAGCGCGACCATTGAACACGCTGGAAGCGGTGCCGCCAGTGCGGGAACCACTCCGCGGGGATCAACGATGCATCGTGCGTGAAATGTTCGAAGAGATTGCCCGACCGCTGCAACCGCTCCAGCGTCGCCGGTCGGTACGCGTGCCTCCGGGCCCACAGAATGTGGTGGTGGGCCCGCTCCACGATCGAGATCGTGTCGAGTTGCACAAATCCCAGCCGCCGGATCAGCGCTGCGATCGCCCGGGTCGACGCCGACCCCGCCGTCGACTCCGCCATGAGCGACGACACGAAAAAAAGCCGCCGATACTCGGGCAGGCTAAGTGTCCCCGCGTCCTTTCGAACACCTTTCACGGTGTCACGGTCTCGCACAGGCCCGCGACCGCCCCGGCCGGGTCGCGGAAAATGCACACACGCACGCCCGGCCCACAACTCCGCGGCCCATCGATGACGGCACCGCCCTGAGCGCGGATCGTGGCCATCCTCGCATCGAGGTCGGTCACCGCGATATAAACAATCCAGTACGGCGGCAAGGTCGAGTTGACACCCCTGGCGTGGCACACGCCGGCCACCGGTGTCCCGTCCGCCCCGTTCATCACAAAGTCGTTATAGCCGCCCATGTCGAGCGCTTCGGGCTTCCAGCCCGCGACCGAGGCATAGAAATCCTTCAACGTCTCCGCGTCCGGAACCGTCAAATCACACCAGCCAATCGCTCCGATCCGGGGCGTTTCGGACATGCCTATCTCCTTCAGTTTGCCACTGTAGCGACTACGCTCCCTCACAACAGTCACGTCCTTGAACGCCCGCAGCACTCGTGAGGAGCCCGCCGTTGAGCACCATCGAACCGAGCACATTGATCGATGCCCTCTCATGGCGCTACGCCGTCAAGCAGTTCGATGCCGCCCGCAAGATTCCTGAATCACTCTGGTCCACCATCGAACGGGCGATCGTTCTCAGCCCTTCGAGTTACGGGCTTCAACCTTGGAAGTTCATCGTCGTTTCAGACCCCGCGCTCCGGGTCACGCTCCGCGCTGCGAGTTGGAAGCAGTCGCAGATCACCGATGCCTCACACATCGTCGTTTTCTGCCGCCGCCGCGAAGTCAAGCCCGCCGACGTCCAGCGCTTCGTCGATCGCACCCTCGCCGTGCGAGGCGGTGACCCCGCCGCCGTCGCCCCCTACCGCGACATGATGCTCAACTCCATCGCAAACCCCGCGACCCTGCCGGGCGGCAACATGGACTCCTACACCCGCAGCCAAACCTACATCGCCCTCGGGTTCTTCCTCGCAAGTTGCGCCCTGCTCGGCGTCGATGCCTGCCCCATGGAAGGCTTCGACGCCGCCGCGTATGACCGCACGCTCGGGCTCGAAGGGACCGACTTCGCCGCCACCGTCGTCGGCGCGGCAGGCTTCCGAGCCTCAACCGACTGGCTCGCGGGCCTCAAGAAAGTCCGCTTCGAGATGTCCGATCTCATCGAACGCCGCTGATCGGCACGCCAAGAGACGGGCGTCATGCCCGTCCGAAGCCGCCGCTATCCTCAAACACGAATGGCCAATACACCCTCCCTCGACATCGTCTCCCGCGTCGATTTCGCCGAAATCGACAACGCCGTCAACAACGCCAAAAAGGCGGTCGCCGCCCGCTTTGATTTCAAGGCCGCGAAGTGCGAGATCGACGTCGACGAGAAAGAAAAGAAACTGAAACTCGTGACCGAGGCCGGCAAAATGACCGCCCTCATCGAGATCTTCACAACCGCAGCGGCCAAACGCGGCATCTCGATGAAGGCCTTCGAGTTCGGCGACATCCTGCCCGGCTTGGCCGGCGCCAGCAAGTGTGAGGCCAAGATCAAAGCCGGCCTCGAACAAGAAATGGCCAAGAAGATCGTCAAGTTGATCAAGGAATCCGGGCTCAAAGTCCAGACATCGATCACCGGCGAAGAGATCCGGCTCACCGGCAAAAAAATCGACGACCTGCGGGCCGTCATGACCATGCTCCAGAAGTCAGACTTGGAAGTCCCCCTCCAGTTCGTCAATATGAAGTAGGCAACGGCCGCGCGCCGCCAAGGCGTCCGATCCCGGATCAGCGGTGCCCGGACATCGGCGTCCCATCAGGCGAGAGCGGCTCCGGAACCTTCGATTCCGGCCCGTCCTCCCCCGCATAGGGGTCGGGCGAAACCTGCTCGGCCGTCTCCACGATCTCCACACGCTGGTTCGTGCGGTCTTGTTCGCGGTCATATGTGCGAGCGATCAGCCGGTCGCTGTCGCCGCAGGCCACGATGCGGATGTTCTCCCAATGAAGCCCCACCTCGGCGAGGGCCGAAGCGACGGACATCGCACGCTCGTGCGAGAGTTGCATCGCAGCCCGCACGTTCCGCATCGATTCAAAGGGCGAAACGTGCCCCCGCACCTCGATTATCCAGCGTTGCCCCTTCAGTTTGTCGGCCGTGTCGCGGATGAGTTCGCGGCCGCTCACGTTCAACACGCTCGAGCGGTCGTCGAAAGCAATGGAAGCGGTGGGGCGGTTGTAGTCACTCTTGCGGATCGCCTGAAGGTTGGGGTGTGAGCCGTTCGGCCCGTTCTCCGTCGCCAGCCCTCCTTGCTTTTCCTCGAGCCGCTTCCGCAGCCACGCTTCGGATGGATTCTCGCCCAGAGGGTCGATCTTGTTGTTGAAGGCGTCCCGCATCCCGATCACGAAATCCGCCTCGCGGGCCGCCTGATCGGTCGAGGTGCCGGGCTCGCCCGTGTTGTTCACGCTGCTCCCCTTGGGGCCCATGTTCATCGCCAACAGAATCACGAAGAATCCCATCATGAGAGCCACGTTGTCGGCGAACGAAATCAGCCACTCGGGTGCGCCCTCGTGGGCCTCCTCGTGCCCCCCGCCCCCGCCGTGGCCGCCCCCGTGGCCGCCGCCGCCGCCGTGCGATTCCTTGTGCTCCTCGGAATGTTCGTGGTCGCTCATGGTCTTTGGTCGCTTCTTTCAAGTCGGTGATCGAACTCAGGCCGCCAAGTTCAGCTTCGATCGGCCCGCCGCCGGCAGGAAGGCCAGCATCTTGTCCTGCGTCACTCGCGGGTTGTCACCCGCCTGGATAGACAGGATGGCCTGCAGCATGAGTTCGCGGCACTGCAGTTCCTCGGCCGATCGCATCCCCAGTTTCTCACCCATGGGCCCGGCGATGGCGTTGCCCAGAATCGCGCCGTACATGGTCGCCACAACGGCGATGGCGAGGGCGTGGCCCAAGGCCCCGATGTCGGCGGTCGCGAGTTTACCGAACATGCCGATCTGTCCAACCAGCGTGCCGACGAGCCCGTACCCCGGCCCGTACGTCTTGAGAAGGTCGAAGAACTTCTTGCCCGACTTGTGCCGCTCTGCCATCGCCAGCAGTTCCATCCGCAACGCCCCCTCGATGTTCGCGGGCTCAACCCCGTCGATCGCCATCTTGAGGCCGCTCGTCAGAAACGGGTCCTTCACGTTCACCATTTCTGATTCGAGCGCAAGGATGCCGTCGCGGCGGGCTCGCTCCGACAACTTCGCGATCAGCACGATCACTTCCGTAACCGGCAACGACTTGTTGAACATCCACCGCTTGACGTACGCGGGGACCTGCTTCACGCGGTCCATCGGCATCGCCATGAACGTCACGCTGATGGAGCCGACCCCCACCATCAGCACGCCCTCCATCGAGAAGAACATGCTGAACTGGCCGTGCGAAACCTCGTAGAACACGAACCCAAGGGCCGCGAACCCGATCAAGAAACCAATGAGGCTTGCTTTGTCCATGGTGTCGCAGTGCCTGTCTGTGTTCGGACCCGTGAGGGAGGATTGAAACCGTCCGTCGTTCTATCGGAACACCAGCAACCAGCAACGGTGCTTCTTGCCGCACCGGCCTCGGTTCCTCGTTCGGTTGATCGGTGTGTGACGGCTGCGTCCGTCCGAGAACTTTAGACGCCGCCCTCCGGGCCCTTCACAAACGTTCCCTTGTCGCGGTCCTTCCGAACCCCCGGGAACTTCAGCGGCCGCCCGTGGGCCACGCTGTACACCCCGGGCGGAAGCACCCCCGCCGCGAAGACCGACTCCGTCAGGTTCTGGAGTGCATCAGACCGCACCATCTCAAACGGCCGCATCGCTCCCGTCAAGATCACCGGCAACGTCCACGGTTCGCGGGCCAGCCGATCGCCCGTAAGGCAAAGCGTGTCGGTCCCGTGCAGAATAATGATGCCCGTGGGGGGCGGCGCGGCATCGGCCGCCACCCGTATGGCCGCCACAATCCGCTCCCGATCGTCGTCGGTCATCAGCAGGCTGTCCTTGCTCATCAGTTCCATCACCGAGATAGCCGTGTCCTCAAGCCGCAGTCGCCGCAACATCCGCCCGACAATCGATCGGCGATTGTCAAGAACGCCCGACGCCTCGTCGTACGTCTTTTCGATGGTGCCGCCGGTCGTGATAAGGACAAATGTTCTCATGGCTGTTCAACCCCGATGCGTTTCCCCGCCTCACGCGCTCCACAACGCCCCAAACTCGCGCCAGAACGTCGGAAAGGTCTTGCCGACGCACGCCGGGTTGCGGATGATGACGTTCGGACGCCGAAGCCCGACCAGCGCAAGGGCCATAGCGATCCGATGATCGTCGTACGTATCAAACGTCACAGCCGGCGCATCGATCGAGCAGTCAATCCCACCGGGCGGCGGTGTCAGCGTCATCGTGCCGCCGTCCCCGTCTACCGGAGATTCAATCACTACACCCACCTTCCCCAGTTCTGTTCGCATCGCCTCAATGCGGTCACATTCCTTGACGCGGAGGGTTTCGAGGCCACGCAGAACCGAAGTGCCGGGCGCGAAACTCGTGGCAGCCGCGAGCGTCATGGCCGCATCGGGCATGTCCGAAAGGTCGGCCATAATCGGTCGAAGTGCGCAAGGCCCCGACACCTCGATCCAAGGGTTCGTATCGCGGTTCTCAAGAACACCTGCCCCCATCCGCCCCAACAAGTCCGGGAAATGGGCGTCTCCCTGCAGCGACCGGCCGTCAAGCCCGAGCACCCGCACGTGCGCACCGGGAACCATCGCCGCCGCCGCCCAGAAGTAGGTGGCACCGCTCGCATCCGGCTCGACCGCGTACTCAAAGGCCGCGAGCCCGGGCCGCCCGCGCGCATCTTCACCGGTGATGCGGATGGTGCGAAGACCATCCGAGGTCTGCACATGGGCTCCGAGTTTGGAGAGCAGCCCCAGCGTCATGGCGATGTACGAGGCGGAGGTCACTTCACCGTGAAGGTGAATGGTGAGGCCCCCGGGGATCCAAGGCGACACGAGCAACAGCGCGGAAACAAACTGGCTCGATTGTGTTGGTTGAACCTCGACGGTGGCGGGTTGCCGCGGACCCGCAGGAGGCGTAATGCACACGGGAGGGCATCCCGCAGTCCCCAAATACTCAACGCCGCACCCCAGTTGTGTCAGCAGGTCGCCCAGTTCGCCGATGGGCCGCTCTCGCATCCGGGCGTTGCCATCGATGATCAGCGGCCGCGGTGAAAGCAGCGCAGCACCCGCCAGAAACCGCGCAGCGGTGCCCGCGTTGTTGAGGTTGAGGGTGGTGCCGCCCTCGCGCGCCCTCCACTCACCACCGACGCCGGTCACGCTCACACCGCCATCGGCACCGGCCTCGACAACGGCCCCAAGTTGCGTGAGCGCGGCCCGCATCTGGCGGGCGTCGTCGGCATCCAACAGCGGCCGCACAAGCCGGCTGGTGCCGTGGGCAATCGCCGCCAGTAACAGGGCACGGTTCGTCAGGCTCTTGGAACCCGGCGGTGTGACGCTGGTTGAGAAGGGTCGGGCGGGCGGCGCTGGCAGAGCGAGCAAAGCCGGAAGTGATTCCAGCGCGAGCCCCAGAACATCGACCGAGCCGACGATTACTCCGCCTCCGCGGAATCGCGGCGGAACACCGCAACAACGTCTTCAACGGGGACGACGAACAGCCGGTTGTCGCCCTCAAAATCGACCGGTATCGCGTGCTTGGGATTGAAGAGCACGCGGTCATAACGCGAGAGCGGATAGTCGGCGTCCTTCTCGACGTGGGCCGAAATGGCCACTACCCGACCGGTGATCGTGGGGATCTCGATCTTGTCCGGCAGATGAATACCGCTCTTGGTCTGCTTCTTGTCCTGATCTTTGCGGATGAGCACGCGCTTGCCCAGCGGCTCGACAATCTCGAGTTTTCCGGCCGGCGATTGACCTCGGGGTTCAGACTTGGACATTGTGTGCGGATGATAGGTCACGGGCGACGGCTATCCTCGCCCCGGTCAGCGACATCAATCGTTGCCCGTTGCCGCTCCACAAGGGTCGAAGGGAAGTCATCGTTGATCGAACAACTCAAGTCATTGATCGTCGATGTGCCCGACTTCCCGAAGCCGGGGATTGTGTTTAAGGACTTTACTCCCCTCCTCGCCGATTCCCGCGGGCTGGCCCTCGCGGTCGAACTGATGGCGAACCCCTATCGCACCCAAGACGTGGACGTGGTAGTGGGGGCCGAAAGCCGCGGCTTCATCTTCGGCACCGCCGTAGCGCAGGCGCTCTCCGCCGGGTTTGTCCCGATCCGCAAGAAGGGCAAGTTGCCCCGGGCCACGAAGCGGGTCGAGTACGCCTTGGAGTACGGCACCGATTGCCTGGAGATGCACGCCGATGCCCTCAAGCCCGGCCAGCGCGTGCTGATCGTCGATGACCTTCTGGCCACCGGTGGCACACTCTCGGCGGCCAGCGAACTCGTGCGGGGCCTCAACGCCACGGTGGTAGGGTTGACCGTGCTGATCGAGATCACCGCCTTGGGCGGACGCAGACGCCTCGCGGGGCTGGGTGATGTACACGCGGTCCTGACGTACTGAGATGATCCCGCGGTTCTGCAATACCGTCGCCGTCTACACTGCCCCGAGCCGAGACATGCCAGTACTGCTGCACATCATCGCAAGTTGGCGCACCCGCCTCGCGGAGTGTCTTCATTCATTGCGCGCACACGATGACGCCCGAGCCGATTTCCTGCTGCGCATGCAGGTCCGCATCCTCACCTTCCTGCTCACCCGCTATGACGACGATTCGCCCATGCATGCACAGCCGCAAGTTGGACAGCCGCAAGTTGGACAGCCGCAGACTGCACAGGCGCAGCCCGGGCCGCTGAATGCCGGGCTGTTCATGTGGCGGTTCGAAACCAAAGTTCCTGAACCGTCGGAGGCGTTCCCGCCGCGGCCGGTCGATCAACTCCGCTCGCCGCTGCACGCCATCCACAACGCCGTCGAGGCCAGCCGACGCAAGTAGTCGGCCCGAGCCCAGCTCCGCAGAGAATCCTGAACGCTTCGCCCAACGACGAGTGATTGTCGAACCGGCCCTCACCTCACTACGTCGGCGGGGGCTTGCGCAAACTGGCTCGCCTTGTCGCCAGGGAACTGCTTGATCCCCGTCTGGTTCGGCGTCCGGCCTGTGCCGCGCTGGTCGGTCGGCGTCTTCTCCGGGATGATGAAGAGGTCGGCGGGCAGCGTCGCGTTGTGGGCGAGCGCCATGTCGGCCGCCCTCAGCATGGTGTCGTCCGCGTTCTCGTACATCTCCCGCAAGAACGTTCCGATTTCGAGTTCCGCGAGATCAAAGAAGTGGAGCGCCGCCGCCTTGTCACGCTGGAACTCCGCATCGCCCGCGCCGTTGCCGCCGTGGGCCTTGATGTCGCGGTCGAGTTTTGACAACGTGCACAACCACGCGTGCAGCATGATCCCCACCAGCCCGAGCCGCGATTGAACGGCCTGGCGGTCCAGAATCTTGACCTCAAACTTCTTGCTCGCCAGTTTGAACTGGTGCGTCAGTTCCACCGCCAGCCGGGCTGCGCGATCCGCCGGCTCCCGCAGTTCGGGGCTGAGCCCCTGAATGCTGGTCGGGCTCTTGCGGATTCCCAGGAAAATCTCGATTCCCAGCGGGATCGCAGCCTTCATGATCGTGCCGTTGACCGATCCTTTCAAGACGCGGACGATGCGCTGCCCGAAGGTCTGCGGGGAACCATCGCCCTCCCACGTCATCACGTTCTTGACCGCCAGCATGTAGTTCGCGAGTTGCTTGCCGCCGTAGCCGAAGATGAACGACCACATCAGGTCGTTCGAACCCTCAACGATCAGGTTGATGCGCGAGTCGCGGAAGATCCGCTCGACCTCATTCTCCGTCATGTAACTCTCGCCGCCCATGATCTGGAGCGCATGGTTGACGGTGCGCCACCCCATCTCGGAGCAGAAGGCCTTGCACACCGCCGTCTCGACCATGATGTCCTCGTCCTTGCGGTCGAGCATACCGGTCGTCATATAGAGCACCGCGTCCATCGCGTACACCATCGCCGCCATCTCGGCGATTCGCTTCCGCACCAGTTCCTTGTGGGCCAGCGGGTTGTCGAACTGGTACCGCGTGGCCGACCACCGCACCGATTGATCCATCGCCCGGTGGGCCCCGCCCAACATACCCGCCGAGAGCGTGCACCGCCCGAAGTTGAGGCACGAGAGCGCGATCTGGAGGCCTCGACCTTCTTTGCCCAGAAGGTGGCTCTTGTGAACCCGCACATTGTGGAAACGGATGCGGGCCTGCCACGTGCCGCGGATCCCGCACTTGCTGCGGTTCTTCTGGTAGATGTCCACACCCTCGAGCCACGGGTGCAGCACCAGGGCCGAGATCTTCCCCTCGCCGTCCGCCGTCTTTTCGCGGCACATCACGGTGAACAGTCCGGCGATCCCGCCAGACGTTGCCCACTTCTTCTCGCCGTTCACAATGTAGTAGTCGCCGTCCCGCGTGAAGGTGGTCTCCTGACCGCCCGCATCGCAACCCACGTTGGGTTCCGAAAGGCAGAACGCGGAAACCCAGTCCTTCGCGAGGTGCGGCAGCCACTGGGCCTTCTGCTCCTCGCTACCGAAAAGCATCACCGCCTTGCACCCGATCGATTGGTGCGCGGACACCAAGACAGCCGTCGAACCGCAGTATTTGCCTAGCATTTCCAGAACGCGGTTGTAACTCGTGATCCCCATGCTCAGGCCGCCGAAGTCCTTCGGGATGGTCATGCCCAGCACGCCCAATCCGAACAGCCGGTCGATCACCCAGCGCGGGATCTCCTGTTCCTGATCGATCTGCACCGAGGGGTGCTCGTTCCGCAGGTAGTCTTCCAAGCGGGCCAGCAACTGGTCGCACTCGGCGGTCTCGCGGGCCTCCTCCGATGGGTACGGGAAGTAAAACTCCTCCTTCACCCGACCCCAGAAGAGGTTCTTCGCGGGCCCCATCTTGGACGGCTCGGCCCCCAGCCATTCTTCCGCCTGCTCCAGAAGTTTGCGGTCCGAATCGGAAATGCCCTTGAGGTTCTTGAGGTCAGGAGAGACGGACATCGGGGACTCCAGGAGATTGGCACGGGCCTGCGGGCAGATGAAGGCGGAAAACGATGATCACTTTCTGGACTTGGCGAAAAAAGCCTGGATCGCGGCTTTGCCTTCGGTGGAACTGCGTAATTGGATGAGCCTGCGGCGTTCAACCGCGAGCGCGGCTTGCCAGCCCTTTGTCAAACCGGCATCCGCGGCCTCAAGCACCGCCATCGCCGGCCCGCCGCCCGACCCAAGTTCGGCTCGGAGTACATCGACGGCCCGCACCGCGGCGGCAACGCAATCGGGCCGACCGATCCAGCGTTTCGGTGACCCGTCCCGACCCCGGCCGGGGCTGGTTTGCGACACGACCCAACACTTGGCGGCGGGCAAGAGGTCGGCGGCATCGGTGGCGACCGCATCGAACATCCCGAACGCCACTGCTTCATCGAACATCAGCGTGGTGCCGTTGGCCGTGCGACGGAGAGCCTCGACAGGATCGATCCGAGCCCCGAGCAAGTTGGTCCCACCCCACCCCGGACAGATCGAAAGCCCGGCTTCCGGCAGGCCCACCATATAGGGCTTACCCGGCTGGCCATCCCGGGGGGCTGGCGGGGCCGCGACCAAGCCATCGCAATGCATCGCGAGTTCGAGGCCGCCGCCCAACGCCGCTCCGTTGATCGCGGCGACCGTCGGACACGGCAGATTCGACAGCATCGCGAACACGCGCGAGCCGTACTGCAGATAGTCGTCGAGTTGCCCGTCGGGCAGTTCCGAGATCGCCTTGAGGTCGGCCCCGGCCACAAAGACCCGTTCCGATGCGGACGCGAGCACCACACCCCGTGCGTGCGGCGAGACACCCCGAAGCGTTGCCTCGAGCCGCTGCATCAACTCCAACTCGAGCACGACCACCGGCTTGCCGGGTTGCTCAAGGGTGACAGTCACGACGCCCGCGAAAGGACCGTCGGTCTCGGTGTGGATGGGCAATTGGTTCATAGATGAAAGCGGATTCAGAAGGGGCGGAAGTGGCAGTTTACGCATCGACGAGCGGAAAAGTGCAAGAAGCCCGAATGGGCCGAATTCAGGCCGAAGATTTCAGCGCTTGCCCACGACTTTGAACGCGATCGCCGCGATCGGGGCCCCCGGTGACACCACCAACCCGGGAGCATCGGGAGTGTTGCCCGCACCCTTCATCGGGCTTTTCTTGCGTATCGCCGGACGTCCCAAGGCTTCCAAGGCGTTCAGCCCGGCCGTCAGTGCCGCATCCGCCGGCAATCGGAAAAACGACACCGTTACCGGGCCTTCGATCGCCCGGACCTCATCGTTGGAGGCTTCCGAGAAGAGCGAGTCGCGCCGCCGGTCAAACGCGAGGGAATAGGCCTCGGCGGCGACATTCAGGACCTCCTGCTGCGTGTTCCGCTGCACGCCCGAAGGCAGATCCGAGGCCAGTGCGACCAACGCGGAGCGCAAGGGCCCCAGCACGTCCGCGAGCACCTCGCGAGCGTGCAGCAGCCGGTCGGCGTCTGCCTGCACAAAGATCGGCAGTCCCACCGCGATGCGGTCGGTCCCAAGCGCCCACTCCGATTTCTCGGCCACACTCGTGGGATGGGCACGGGCGCACGTCAGGTCGTGACGCGAGGCAAACCGGTCGAGCCCCGCGACTATTGGGACGCTGATGCCCGGGTCGGGCCCGCCCTTGACGACATCGGCCGCCAGCGCATCCAGATAGGTCCGCTCGTGTTCAAGCAGGTCGTCCCGCAGGAACGAGCGCAGCGGCGAGAACCTCACATCGTCGGCAATGCGTTCGTGGACCTGCCGCACGTCTTGAACGGCGGTCTCACCTTCCACATCGGCCGTCAGCAAGCCGGCCCGCCACAGGGCCTCGCTCCACGCCCACGACCGCATTAATTCGCGGTAGGAAATGGACGATCGAGAGGCGTCCTTGGCCGCCCCCGCCGATGCGCCCACGGGACGCAGGGTCACCACGCGGTCCGCCAAGAGCAGCGACGCCATCGCCGGAGCCTCGCGGGTCGAAAGATGATACGGCGAAAGCGAGATTCTGAACGCGACGTTTGGCACTCGACCCCTCAGGGAAACTTTTCGGGAAGGTGGCCGGTGGTCTCCGGCGGTTGAAAATCAGTGCTCGCCTTGCGGATCCATTCCACTACTTCGTCGTACTCGGTCCGAAGGTTGGCGAAAAGAAACTCATGCCCGGCCACACGCACCCACCGGTCCGGCCGCCTGAGTCGCTCCCACAGCACATCTCCCAACGGGCTAGGGACCGCGCGGTCCTGGGTGGCTTGGATCAACAAAACCCGCGTCGAACCGATGTGCTTCGCGGTATGGAAAGAATCGAGCGATGATGCATCGAGGTACGCCGAGTTCGCGGCGACCTTGGCCGCTTCAACCTTCTCAAACCCCTCGTACTTGACGGCCAACGCGTTGATGAACGAGGCGTAGTTGCTGCGCTCATTCATCAGCCAGAAGTCTACTCCGCCGCCCACCATGACTGCCGCCGTGTAGACACCCGGCTCGCGGGCCAGCACCGTGCACATCACCATCGCGCCGCCGCTGAACCCCACGGCCACCCGCGGCAGGGCTGCGTATTCGGGGTTCGAGGCCACGACGTGTGCAAACGCCGCCTCAGAAGCGAAGGCCGTTTCCGCGGCCCGCTGGTCGATCTCGCTGGCCCACGGGGCAACCTGTGCGTCCATCGGTTCATTCGAGGTGATCGTGACGTCCATGCTCTCGGTAAAGCGGGCCGGATGAGCCCACATTCGGAGCACCGCCCAGCCGTCTTGCCGCAGCCGCTTGGCGAGCGATTCCGTGATGCCGTCGGGCGTGCCGAACATGCCCGGGACCATGAGTGCTACGCCCCGCACCTTCGTGCCCTTGGCCGCCGAATACAGCGAGAACAGCGTGCGATCGATCGCGGCCGTGGCCCGGGTGGTGCCCGGGACATCGCGTGCCGACATGAACTCAAAGGTCATCGCGGCTCGAAAGGGCTTGGCGGCGGGCCCGTCGGTGGGAGCGGACGATGGATCGCCCACTTCGATGGGCCGCGCCGAATACCTGAAACTGTTCGGGCCTTCAATCCGGAGGGTTGCATACTCGGACGCCCCCGCCCACTTCAAAAGTTCCACGGCACCCGGGAGTGAGGTGGGTTCTCTTTCCTCGGATGGAAAATACCCGGGTGACCCCACCGGTTTCTCGAATATTCCCGGGATGTCGCGGCAGACACCCTGCAACTTCGAGCCCTGCGGCGCGAGCCGCTGCGGCCATACCGGGGCCTTGACCGGTGCATTGACATTCAGTTGCGGGAAGGTTCCGAAAAGCACAGGGTCCGAAGTGGGCGTCTGTGGCCCCGCGACGACCGAGACCCCCGGCGCGGCAAGCGCGGCGGAGTCGCCTTGGGCGTTTGCCCAAGGTTGAAGCGCTGCGGAGAGCGCGATCAGGATGGAACCGAGCCGGATGGTCACGGGCGATACCCCTTGGGATGAGCCGAGAACCAGCGCCAGGCCGTGCCCACGATCTCATCCAAACTGGTGAACGCTGCCTTCCAACCCAGTTCGCTCTGGATCTTCCGCGGATCCGCGAAAACCCGCGGCACATCACCCGCCCGACGCGGATGCTCGACGACTTTGAGGTCCTTGCCCGTCACCCTGCGGACAGACTCGATGATCTCCCGGACGGAGTAGCCCTTTCCGATCCCGACGTTGAAGGTCAACGTGTCGCCGGGCTTCATGTGCTGCATCGCGAGGATGTGGGCATCCGCGAGGTCCGTAACGTGCACATAGTCGCGCACGCAGGTGCCATCGGGCGTCGGGTAGTCGGTCCCGAACAGGGCGACGTGGTCGCGTTTGCCCATCGCGGCTTGCAGCAACACCGGTATGAGATGCGTCTCGGGTTCGTGGTCCTCGCCCAGCAGCCCCGATGGATCGCACCCGCACACATTGAAGTAACGAAGGAACGCGATGGCGAAGTCACGCTTTTGCCGCCGCCGCATCTCGGCGAAGTCGAGCAGGATGTGTTCGCCGTGGAACTTGGTGCGGCCGTACGGGCTCATGGGGTTTTGCGGGCAGGTCTCGGGCACGGGAATCAGGTGGTCCGGCGGCTGGCCGTAGGTCGAGCAACTTGAAGAAAACACGACCCGTTGCACGCCCGTGACGTCGCAGGCGTCGAGCAGCGTGACCAAACCGTCGTTGTTGTTGCGGTAATACCGGAGCGGATCATCGACGGATTCGCCGACGTAGGCCATGGCCGCGAAGTGCATGACGGTGTCGATGGAGTGGTGGCGGAGGGCCTGCGTCAGCAGGGCGTGGTCGGTGACGTCGCCGTGGACGAATGTGACTGGCCCCAGCGTTCGGAGGATCTCGATGGCCGCGTAGTGGCCCCGGAAGAGGTTGTCGTAGGCGACGACCCGATGGCCAGATTCGAGGAGCCGTTTGACGGCGTGAGATCCGATATAGCCGGCACCGCCGGTGACAAGCACGTTCATACCGAGAGCGTAGTCGGCGGGCTTTCGGTGCGGCAATCGTGCGGCGGATGCAAGGGTGTCCAAGATTCCGTCCGTTGCGGGTTCTAGCCTTCCGGCCGCCGGCCCGATGGCGGCACCCATGTCCGCCACCGAACTCATTTCCGATCCTGACCAAGCCGGCCGCCCCGGGCCGCCGGCCGGGGTGTCGCCCGCGGCGGATGTACCTGCGCCCACGGCCGCCAGCCGCTGGGGCGTGTTGCGGCACGCCCACTATCGAACGATCTGGTTCGCTTCGTTCGGGTCCTACATGGGCGGCTGGTTCGAGTTCGTTGGCACCCAGTGGATCGTTGCCGAGAAGACCGGCTCCACCATGTGGATGAGTTGGATCGGGGCTGCCCAGTTGTTCCCGTCGCTCTTTCTGGGCCTCATCGGCGGGGTGGTTGCCGACCGGGTGAACCGTAAGAAACTGCTGATCGTGACGCAGGTTGCCATGATGCTCATCGCGATCGGCTTTGCACTGGTCGTCTATTTTGACCGGGCCGATCCGTGGGTGTTGCTTGTCCTTTCGCTGGCGCAGGGCATCGCCATCGCCTTCAACGCGCCGGCGTGGCAGGTGCTGACGCCCCGTCTGGTGCCTCGTGAGGAGATGGTTGCGGCGATCACGCTTCAGGGGATCTCCTTCAACGTGGCGAGGGCGTTCGGCCCCGCTCTGGGCGGCGTCATCATGGGGGCGTCGGGCGCGACCGCCCTCTTTGTCATCAACGCGATCAGTTTCATCGGCGTGATGCTGGCGGTGCTGCGGACGCCCGATGCACCCGCGCCGGTGAGCAACGCCAAGGGGCTTTGGGCGATGGAGAAGGTGTGGAGCGACACCCTCATCGCCCTGCGATTTGTCTTTCTGTCGCCCGGGCCGCGAGCGGCATTTCTGGCCTCCGTGGTGTTCGGCCTGCTGGCGACACCGGTCTTGCGATTCCTCCCGCTGTTTGTGAAAGACGTGTACGGGTTACAGGAGAAGACCTTCGGCCTGATGACCGGCGTCATGGGCGTCGGCGCGGTGGTGGGGGGCTTGCTGCTTCGCAAGGTTCCGGCGTGGTATCCGAAGCATCACCTGATCCCGCTTTCGGTATCGATGGGCGGGCTTTGGATTCTGTTGTTTGCGCTGGAAGACAACGCGACCATCGCCGCGGCGTTCATGTTCTTTGTCGGTGTCTTCTGGATGTGGTCGTTCAACCTTTCGATGGCGGCGATGCAGTTGCTGGTGGAAGATTCCATGCGCGGGCGGGTGATGTCGGTGCTCAACACCGCAGCGCTGGGGCTGATGCCGTTGGGGAGTTTTCTGGCCAGCGCGGCGGGTGATGCCGGGTCCGCGATTGTCCGTTCGGCCGCGCCCACCTTCTGGACGCCGGGGCTTTCTGCGCAGATCGGCATTTGCTTTGTCGCTGGGCTGCTGTTGGCGGCGGGGTTGGTCATGCTCATCTGGCGGACTCCGGAGGTGGACGGCTTGAAACCGGGCGACCCCGGATATGACCGCAAACCCGGGCTGTGGCGCGGCATCTCGGCGGACACGCATCGCCCTTGATTGGAGTGCTTAGCCGTCGTGAACCACGCGGGTGGACCGCGCGGGGAGCCGCACCAACATCCCGTTCGCAGCCCGGATTTTTAGTTCCACGAGTGGGTCGATGGTCTCGACGACGCCGTCGTAGACGATGGCATCGTGGATGAACCGGGCCGTGCGGCCCGTGAGTTTGTCGAGCGACTTCCATCGGAGAACAAGGTCGGGATTGCCCAAGGAAAGGGCGTTAGACAGTGCCGAGGTCACGGCTGCCGCGAGTTCGGCGATGGTCGTCTGGCACTGCAACTGCTTCAGCGAGATCGCGCGGCCACGCAGGGCGGCCGGAAAGTTTTCCGAGTCTTGCGACACGTTGACACCGATGCCGACCAGCAGCACCTTTTCGTGCGCTTCGATGAGGACGCCGCCCAGTTTGCGCAAAGCCCCATCGTGCTCGCACACGATGTCGTTCGGCCACTTGAGGCCGATGGAACGGTCGTGCGGTCCATCGACGGCGGCGATGCGGCATCCGGCTGCCGCGGCTACTCCCGCCGCGAGCGAAACGGATCCTTGGTCGCGGCTTTGGGCGTCGAGCACGAAGGTGATGGCGAGGCCTTTGGAAGCGGTGTCGGCCCAGGCCCGACCTTGTGTGCCGCGACCGGCGGTTTGGCGGGCTGCGGCCACGATGAGTCCGCCCCGGCCCTCACACAACCGGCGGGCTTCGTCTTGGGTTGAGCCGGCTTCATCGAGGACGGTCACGCGATCGAAGAGGCGGTTGGTCTGCGCGGCGGCAGCGTCCAGGGCCGTTTGCAGCGCTTCGCGCGTGCTCACCGCGTGTTCGCCTCGTGGGTTTCGACGACATCCAGGGCGACATCCAGCGAGACCGCCGCGTGTGTCAGGCCGCCCACGCTGATGCGATCGACGCCGGTGGATGCGAGTGCGGGGAGCGTTTCCAAGGTGACACCGCCGGACGATTCGAGTTGGAGGGCGGGGTTTCGGGCGTTGCGTTGTGCGGCCGCGATTCGCAGCATTTCGGGGCCCATGTTGTCGAGGAGGACGATATCGATCACGCCCGCGGGCAGGGTTAGCAGGGCTTCGAACTGGTCGAGGGAATCGACCTCGACCTCTATGAACGAGGGTGGACGACCACGTGCAGCGCCCAGCGTTCGGGCGTGTTGAGCGGCCGCGGCGATCACTTCGGCGAGACGGGCAACGGGTGTGCCTGCGATGTGGTTGTCTTTGATGAGCACGGCATCGAACAGACCGATGCGGTGACAGAACCCGCCGCCGCAACGCACGGCATACTTCTCGAGCACGCGCAGACCGGGGGTAGTTTTGCGGGTGTCGTAGAGCCTGGCGCGGCCACCGGGCGGGAGTGTTGCCACGAACGCGGCGGTGCGTGTGGCGATGCCGGACATGCGTCCGATGAGGTTGAGGAGTGTGCGCTCCAAGCCCAGGATCTCGTCGAGCGGGCCTTCCACAATTGCGACGGTTGTGGCGGGCGGAACGTGAGTTCCATCGGTGACGGGGCAATGGATGCTGCACGCGGGTGCGAAGAGTTGGCGCACCTCCTCGGCAACTGCTAACCCGGCAATTACGCCGTCCCGACGCGCAACGAGGTGTGCCTTGGCCATGCGAGAGGGTGGAACACAGCACTCGGTGGTGATGTCGCCGATGAGGTTGCCGTGCCAGTTGTGGCCTTCGGGAACGGTGGTGCCGAGATCCTCCTCAAACGCGAGGGCGAGGAGACGGGCGACGAGGCCGGTTTTCGTCAGCGAGGCGTAGAGGTGGGGGAGGGAGAGGGTGTTGAGATCCTGAGGGGCGATCATGGGTGAGGATTGTATGGGGAGACTCGGCGCGCGAAAGCGCCGCCGGGCGGTCGGCGGAGGTACGCGGGGAAGTCCTTAGTCCGCAGTCCCCGAGTCCTCGAGTCCTGGGGTCCTGGAGTCCTGGAGTCCTGGAGTCCTGACGTTGACGTCAGGCGGCTTTTTCCAGCCGCGAGTGCGGCGCCTCCGGGGATTGGGGGGTTTGGGTTGGGGAGGGCGTGGAGGTTGTCGGGGTTGGAT
>Ga0163144_10006988_pt1 | contig 24828 bp, 16 predicted proteins | sample OliLak19BULKMAT1_FD_123175 | JGI IMG/M metagenome (GOLD analysis project Ga0163144, IMG submission 123175) | Freshwater microbial mat bacterial communities from Lake Vanda, McMurdo Dry Valleys, Antarctica - Oligotrophic Lake LV.19.BULKMAT1 | ecosystem: Environmental > Aquatic > Freshwater >... | reverse complement strand
TGCGCCATCGACATCGGCGGTCACGCAGTTGATCGTCGGCGTCACCAGCGTGCGGAACGAAGCGGCGATCTCGGCAGCGCTGGTCGAACGCTCCATGCCGATCAGGCGGCGCATGCTGATGCGCTCGTCCTCCGTCGCGCTCCAGCGCGCGGTGAGAGCGAGATGCCTCTTCTTGTCATAGACCAAAACCGCGCCATGCGGCGTGTAGCGCCGCACCTGCACCAGCGTGGGGATGGGGATCGACACGCCGAGGACGCGATAGCCCATGTCGAATGGCCGCTCAACGATGCGATGCCAGCCGCCCTGCCAGCGGACGCTCTTGCCACTGGCGTCCAAGGTGTCCGCATACACATCGAGGACGTCGGCCGAGAGTGCGGTGACGCCCCACGCGCAGCGCGGATTGCGCCCACTGACGATTGCCGGCAGGCCCGGCACATCCGCACCGATCGCATCGACCACGCCGGGGACGCTCACGTGGATCACATGGAAGGGGCCCGGCGTCCCGAACGCGAGATGCGGGTCATTGCCCAGAATCGGCTTGCCGTTCGCTGCCCGAGCGCCGCCCACGGCGAAGGCGTTGCTCGCGCGGTCCGACCCATCGGCGGCGTGGCCAGGGAATACCCGTGAGATTGGGCCCGCGAGCGCGAGGGTGTTCGCCGGCAACTCCGTCGTTTGCGCATCTGTCAGCTCGCTCGTGCGAGGCCACGTCCCATATTGGCGTGTCGCCGCGGAGTCCGGAATCGTGTCCCCGGGATGGTCATCCTCGAACCGGCGGCGCTCTGCGGGCCAGTTCGCGCCTTTCTCGGTGATTGCGCGCGACTCGGCGATCTGTGGGAAGCCCAGATCCAGCGTGACGCCCAGTCCGAGCAGGAGCGCATAGGTATCGGCCGGCCGCCAATCGCGTGGTCGCTCGTTCAGTCGGCGCAGTTCATCCGGCCATGGCGCCTGGCCTGCACGGCACTGCGAGAGGTAGGCGTTGATCCCACTCGTGTACGCCTCCACGGCACGTGCAACTGCAGTGTCGGCGCGATCGCGCTGCCATATGGCCTCAGCGCGCTCGCTCAGCCGGAAGAGTTGCGCCCCGCCATCGCTCTGCAACTCATCGTTTCCGAGCCAGCGATGGACATGCCCTTCACCTTGGGCGCGTGTGTATACCAACTGCCACAACCGGTCCCGTGCCACGACCCAACCCCAGGCGACATACAAGTCGTGCAGGTCAGCCGCTCGCAGATGAGGGATGCCCGAGCGGTCGGTGATCAGGGTGACCGGCGCGTGCAGGCTCGGAATCGTCACGCGTGTCTCGCTGGCGCGGCCCGTCAAGGGGGAAGGGAGCGACAGCGCGAGCGCGAGAAGTCCTGAGAGGAGTTGGGGTCTCATGGGCGCATACCTTGCCATCGTTGCGGGGGTCCGCACCAGAGCGCAGTGGTTCTGTCGAGATGCCGGATGGGCGGAAATCCACTAGCCTGCCTCTCATGGCGGAATCCGTGGTGATGGCATTCGATCTGGGCGGCACGGACATCAAGGCCGCACGCGTCACGAAGGACGGCGTGGTGCGCGGTTTCCGGCGCCTGCCCTCGCATGCGCTCGAGGGTGAGGACGCACTGTTCGCCGCCGTGCGCGCGGCCGCCGACCAACTGGGCGGGCCGATGGGCCCCGCGATCGCGGGCTTCGGCTGTCCCGGCGCGATCGACCCGCGCACGGGCCAACTGCGGGCGCAGACTCCGCACGTGGCGCTGCCGGCGGACTATCCATTGCTTGCGAGGCTCGAGCGCGCGCTTGGCGTGCGCGTGGCGCTCGACAACGACGCGAACATGGCAGCGCTCGCGGAGCATCGCGTCGGTGCTGCACGCGGCGCGCGCGTCAGTCTCACCGTCACCATCGGCACCGGCGTGGGTTGTGGGATCGTGATCGAGGATCGGATCTTCCGCGGTGCGCATGGCGGCGCCGGTGAGATCGGGCATATGCCACTGGGCGCGGATGGCCCCGCTTGCCGCTGCGGCGTGCCGGGCTGTGCCGAGCCCATCGCGAGCGGCTCGGGCATCGTCGCGCTCGCCCGCGAGGCAGGAATGCAGGCGACGACCGCTCGTGAGGTGTTCGAGTCCGGCCACCCGCGCGCGCCATACATCCTCGAGCGAATGATCGACGGACTGGGGCGCATGCTCGCCGCGGCCACGCAACTGCTCGACCCCGACGTCATCGTCTTGGGCGGAGGAATCGCGCAGGCGGGCGATCGTCTGCTCGGACCGGTGAAGCGTTCGCTCGATCGCTACTCGCTGGCGTCGCATCGCGGGGTGCGCGTGCTGCCTGCGATGCTTGGAGAGCAGGCCGGCGCGATCGGCTGTGGACTGGCGGCGTGGGACGCGATCGCGAGCGGGCCGCGCCGAAGCTGACGCTCGACGCGGCCCCGCTTCGTGCGACTACCGGTACAACTGCTTGATGCGACCCCAGCTGCTGGGCGTTGTGGGCGTCGGGCCCGGGTTCGGTTTGAATGCCAGATCCACGATCTTGTCGCCCGGCGTGGGGACGAGGAACGCGGGATTGAGCTCCACCAGACTGATGGGATTGAACTCGTGCACCTGGCCCGTGACACCGTCGACCGCGAGCAGATTGCCTGTGTACGGGCTGAACGCCAGCCCGTGTGGGCGCGCCCAGCCAGTGCCAACGAACGTCCCCGTGATCGCGTGCGTGATCGGGTGGAAGCGGTAGCCGATGTTGAGCGCCATGTCGGTGACATAGATCGCGCCGTTGATCGGATGGAACGCCACATCATTCGGGATCGACACGACGGGTAGTACGATCTGGTCCACGAACGCGCCGGTCACCGCATCGACGATGAGCACGAAGCCACCGTAGAACGAGCAGATCCACAAGTTGCCATCGGGTCCGAGTTCCATATCCGCGGGGCCGTTGATCGGCGTGACGACGCGGATGAAGGCGGCCGTGGTGGCGTCATAGGCGCGTACGTCATTGGTGAGCATGCTCCCGATATAGACCTCGCCGGTCGGCGCGTAGATGCCGGCCCACTGCCAGCCTCCGCCCGGGTTGTAGATCTTGATCAGTCCGCCCGTGATGGCGTCGCGTTCCTCGACCCCATTGAAGCTGTGTCCGACGAGCACCCGATTGTTGGTGGCGCCGAAGTGGACGGCCATCTGGCCCGTAGGCGTGGACGAACCCCAGACGACACCGGCGAACGCACCGCTGGCGCCGCTGTAAGTGCGCATGAGATTCGAGGCATCGCTGGTGACGAAGAGATCACCCGCGCTCGCACCGGCGGTGCGGCTTCCCGTCGCGAGCATGGTGGCAAGGCCGAGCAGCAGGAAGAGGGCGGAGCGGAGTCGCATCAGGCGCATGGGAACCTCAGAGAAGGAGAGTGATGAGTCCGCGATGGACTACCGGTAGAGCGTCTTGATCCGACCCCACGTGCTGCGCGTCGCCTCGGTCGGGCCGCCGGTGGGCTTGAACGCCAGATCGACGATCTTATCGCCCGGGTCAGGCACGAGGAACGCGGGGTTCAGTTCCACCAGAGTGATCGGGTCGAACTCGTGCACCTGCGCCGTCACGCCATCAATCGCGAGCAGGCGCCCCGTGACCGGGCTGAATGCGACGCCGTGTGGACGCACCCACAGCGTGCCCATGAAGATCCCAGTGATGACGTGAGTCACGGGGTGGAGCCGATAGCCGAGCCCCGGCTTCATGTCGGTCACGTGCAATGAGCCGTTGATGGGGTGGAATGCGATGTCGTTCGGCTGCGAGGGGACGGGCAGATTGATCTGGTCGACAAAAGCCCCAGTCACAGCGTCCACGATCAGGACATAGCCGCCATAGAACGAGCAGATGTAGAGATTCCCGTCCGGGCCGATGTCCATGTCCGCGGGGCCGAGCACGCTCGTGACGACACGGATGAATGCCCCCGTCGTCGCGTCATACGCGCGCACGTCGTTCGTGAGCATGTCGCCGATGTAGACCTCACCCGTGGGCGCGTAAAGCCCCGCCCACTGCCAGCCACCACCCGGATTGTAGATCTTGATCAATGCTCCGGTCGTCGCGTCGCGTTCTTCGACCCCGAAGGCGTTGTGCCCGATCAGTACGCGATTATTCGTGGCTCCGAAGTGCACGGCCATCTGGCCGACGGGTGTGGACGAAGTGGAGAAGATGCCTTGGAACACACCACTCGCACCGCTGTAGGTGCGGCACAGATTCGAGGCGTCACTGGTGACGAACAGGTCGCCCGCCGAAGCGGAGGCCTCGCGCACCGGCACGAGTGCCACCACGAGCAGAAGGGTAAGAGCGAGGGAGGAGCGCAAGGGACTCAACGGGTGCATGGGGGCCTCGAAACTCTCAGGGGAAGCGACGGATTCGGCGCATGGCGGGGCCGAAGCGGACATTGAAGTGTCGCACGGGCGCCCCCCGAGCGAACAGGGATTCCTTGGGTTCGGCTGGCCTGCGGGCACCGCGCTCGTCGCCTGTGGACCGGCAACCGGAGGACTTTTCGTATCCCCGAGCGGTATTCCGCTATTTTCCCGGTGTCACTCACCACCCTTTCACCCTGGGAACCCCGCCATGCGCCGATCCGTCGTGCTGATCCTCGCTGCCGCCTTCGTGGCCGTAGCGCCCTCGCCCTCGTTCGCTGCGCCGTCCGTGGATGCGACGAACTACCTCGACCGCTTCATCGACCCCAGCGTCGACCCGCGGAACGACTTCTTCCACTATTCCGTGGGCAAGTGGCTCCGCGAGAATCCGATCCCGGCCGCCGAGCGCTCGTGGGGGATCGCCAAGGTGATCCAGGAGGAGACGTACCAGCGGCTCGTCGGGATCAACGAGGCGGCGGCCTCGGGCGGTCCGGCGCCGCGCGGCAGCAACGCTCAGAAGATCGGCGATTTCTGGTATGCCGCTATGGACAGCGCTGCGATCGCGCGCACGGGACTGACACCGCTCGCCGGTGAGTTCGCGAAGATCGACGCGATCCGCGACCTGCCGAGCCTGCTGGCCACGGCTTCGCAGTTGCAGTACGTCGGAGTGAACACGCTCTGCGGACTGGCGATCTATCAGGATGAGAAGAACAGCGCGCGCAATGCGCTGCATCTCTATCAAGGCGGACTCGGGCTGCCGAATCGCGACTACTACTTCGACACGGACGCGAGATCGAAGATGCTGCGCACCGAATACCTCGTGCATGTCGCGCGGATGTTCGTGCTGCTTGGGGCTGACAGCGCCAAGGCCCGCGCGAATGCCAATGTCGTGATGGCGATCGAGGCCGAGCTGGCCGGCGCCTCGCGCAAGCTCGAGGCGCTGCGTGATCCGCAGGCGAACTACAACCCGATGGCCGTCGCCAGTATGTCCAAACTCACGCCCAACATCCGGTGGCGCGACTTCTTCGAGCAGGGCGGCATGCGCGGTGTCGACAGTGTGATCGTGGGGCAGCCGGAGTTCTATCGCCAGCTCGACAAGTCCTTGAAGGGGCGGTCGATCGAGCAGTGGAAGACGTACCTGCGCTGGCACCTCGTATCGTCGTTCGCCTCGCAGGCGGGTGGCGAATACGACGCGGAGAACTTCCGCTTCTTCGGCACCATCATGAATGGTACCAAGGAGCAGCGGCCGCGCTGGAAGCGCATGCTCGACGAGGAAGAGGGCTACCTCGGCGACGCGCTCGGGCAGTTGTACGTCCAGCAGTATTTCTCGCCGCGCACCAAGGCCCGCTACGAGAAGCTCACGAATGAGGTCTTCGATGCGTTCCGTGCGCGGATCCGGACACTCGATTGGATGAGTCAGCCTACGCGCGACCGCGCCCTGCGCAAGCTCGATTCGGTCACCAAGAAGGTCGGTTATCCCGAGCGCTGGAAGGACTACTCCAAGTTCGAGGTCGATCGCACGTCGTTCCTGGGTAACTGTCTGCGCGGGAACCGGTGGGTGAGCGACTACTACATCGCCAAGCTCGGCAAGCCCGTGGACCGCACGGAGTGGGGGATGACTCCGCAGACTTACAACGCCTACTACAACCCCTCCAACAACGAGATCGTGCTGCCGGCGGCCATCTTCATCCTGCCCGGTATCGCCGACTCGCTCGTGGATGACGCGGTGGTTTACTCCTACGCGGGCGGCACCACGATCGGGCACGAGATCACGCATGGCTTTGATGACGAAGGCCGTCAGTTCGACGAACGGGGCAATCTCGAAAGCTGGTGGACTCCCGCGGACGAGAAGGAGTTCAACCGCCGCGCGGCGGGGATCGTCACGCAGTTCAACGGGTACATCGCGGTGGACAGCCTGCACGTGAATGGCAGCGCGACTCAGGGCGAGAACATCGCCGATCTGGGCGGCATCGTGCTCGGCTGGGATGCGTTCCAGAAGACCGAGCAGTACAAGAAGGGCGAGAAGCTGGGCGGGCTGACCCCGGCGCAGCGCTATTTCATCGGCTGGTCGCTGGGATGGATGAACGCACTGCGGCCCGAGAATATCGCGATGCGCGTCAAGACCGACGTGCATGCGCCGAGCTTCCTGCGCGTGACCGGCCCGGTGAGCAACATGGAGCCGTTCTATGCGGCGTATGGCGTGCGCCCCGGCGACTCCATGTACCGTGGCGACGACGTCCGAGTGCGCATCTGGTGAGCGAACTCATCGGCTATGCGGCGGCCACACTCACCACGGTGGCCTTCGTGCCGCAGGTCATCCGGGTCTATCGCACCCGGTCGGTCGAAGACATCTCGACCGGCATGTATCTCGCCTTCCTTGTCGGCGTGACGATGTGGGTGCTCTATGGCATCCGCATCGGCTCGCTGCCGGTGGTGATCGCGAACGCAGTCACGTTCGTGCTCGCATCGGCGGTGCTGGTCGGTAAGATGCGATACGGCCGTCGCGAGGGGCCGGCCCCGGACTGAAGCCTCGGCGTGGCGCGGTTCAACCGCCGATCGAGACCAATCCCTGCAGATGGGGCGCGTCGATGGGTTCGCCGAGCAACGTCATGCTCGTCGCACCCACGACCCGCACCGCTCGCAGCGTGCCGGGCGGGGTGCCATCATCGGTGAACACAACGGTCTTGAATTCTCGCGTCTTGCCGTAGAGCTGCGTCGGCCGGTCGGTGGTGCCCCGCGTGGAAATCCCTTCCACGAGGACCTCGACCGTGCGGCCGAGCCAGGTGTCGTGGATGCCGGCGGAGATCTCGTGCTGTTGCTCGATCAGGGCGGAGAGGCGCTGCGACTTCTCCGCCTCACTCACGGTCTCGGGCCACTGGAACGCCTTGGTGTCCGATCGCGCGGAATACTTGAACAGGAACGCGCTGTCGAAACGCTGCGTGCGCAGGTATGCCGCAGTCGCCTCGAAGTCCGCTTCGGATTCACCGGGGAAGCCCACGATGATGTCGGTCGTCACGGCGAGGCCGGGGATGGCTTCGCGCATGCGCGTGAGGATCGAATCGAACTCGCCGATCGTGTAGGTGCGGTTCATGGCCTTCAGGATCCCGTCGCTGCCACTTTGCAGGGGCATGTGCACATGCGGCATGACCTTGTCGCACTCGGCCATCGCGGCGATCAGCCGTACGCTCATATCGCTCGGATGCGGTGAGGTGTAGCGGATCCGTAGGACGCCCTCGACCGCGTTCGTCGCGCGCAGCAGATCGGCGAAGTCGTGCGTGCCATCGTGGTAGGAGTTCACCGTCTGTCCCAGGAAGACGATCTCACGGTGGCCCTGACCTGCTGCCGTCCGCACCTGCTGAACGAGGTCCGCCATGGGCAGGCTACGCTCGCGACCGCGCGTATAGGGCACGACGCAGTAAGTGCAGAACTTGTCGCAGCCGCGCTGCACCGTCACCCATGCGCGCACGCGCTCGCTGCGTTTGGGTTCGAGGTCGCCATAGGTCTCATCGCGATCGAGCCGGACATGGGCGACCGGTTCGCCCGCGGCGCGGAGCAGCAGCTCCGGGAGGGTTCGGTAGCCGTCGGGTCCCACCACCAGGTCGAGCACTCTCTTCTTGCCACCGAGCAGCTTGGCCCGCAGGTGCTGCGCCATGCAGCCCGCCACACCCACGACCAATCCCGGTTTGCTCTGCTTCAAGCGGGCGAACTCGCCGAGACGGCCCAGCACCCGCAACTCCGCGTGCTCGCGGATCGCGCAGGTGTTGAGGATCACGGCGTCAGCGTCCTCCGGGCGGTCGACCAGCGTCATCCCCGCCCGCTCCAGGACGCCCACCATGACCTCGCTGTCGGAGACGTTCATCTGACAGCCGTAGGTCTCGAGGAACACGTTCTTCATGAGGGCGACGAGCGTAGCATGCTGTGCGTGGCAGCGGCCAACGTGGTCTCACTGCCCGGGTGCGAACCTCACGCGTGAGCCGGCGCTCGATCCTTGGGCAGGGGCAAAGGCGCCGGGCTTGACCGCACTTGGGGCCACGAAGGACACTGCCCGGCTCGCAACCGTCCAGGGGGAGGGATCCATGCCGTCCAAGCCGTCCAAAGCACTCGTCACCTTCAAGAATCCCGCGCCGCAGCGCGATTACATCATCCGCCACGAGTGCCCCGAGTACACCGCGGTCTGCCCGGTCACGGGCCAGCCGGACTTCGGCACGATCATCGTGGCCTACGTCCCGGACCAGCTCTGCGTCGAGCTCAAGTCACTCAAGCTCTACATCTGGGGCTATCGCGACGTGGGGCACTATTTCGAGCAGGCCACCAACCAGATCCTCGATGATCTGGTGAAGGCGATGAAACCCCGCCGACTCACCGTGGTGGGTCGCTACAACGTGCGCGGCGGAATCACGACGCAGGTCGTGGCGCGCTACGAGAAGGGCCGGGCGCGCGCGAAGCGCTGAGCTCGCAAGGCCTGCGAGTGGGCGAGGCTCAGGCTTCGCCCACCACGCAGCGCAGAGTGTCACGGGCGATCAGCAGTTCCTCGTTGGTCGGGATCACCAGCGTGCGCACTCTCGCCGTCTCGTGCGAGACATCCGCCTCGACGCCGACGGCTGCCTCGTTGCGCGTGGGATCGATCGCGATACCCATGAACTCGAGTCCGGCCAGAGCGCGCGCACGGATCGCGATCGCGTTCTCGCCGATGCCACCCGTGAAGATCACCGCATCGACTCCACCCATGGCTCCGGCGTAAGCCGCCACGCACTTGCGCACGCGGTAGCAGAACAGGTCGATGGCCAGCCGGGCGCGTTCGTGTCCGGAGGCTTCTGCGGTGAGCAGCTCGCGCATGTCGTGGGTGAGTCCGGAGACTCCGTACAGCCCGGAATGCTTATTCAGCAGCGCCGTGACCTGATGCTCGGTCAGGTCTTCCTCGTGCATGAGGTGGAAGACGACTGAAGGATCGAGGTCGCCTGTGCGCGTTCCCATGAGCAGCCCCTCGAGCGGCGTGAAGCCCATCGAGGTGTCGACCGAACGTCCGCGGTCGATCGCACAGACGCTCGCGCCATTGCCGAGATGGCAGGTCACGAGCCGGGTCTCCTCACGCGGACGGCCGAGCAACACCTCGGAGCGCCAGCCCACATAGCGATGCGACGTGCCATGGAACCCGTAGCGCCGGATCCCGTGGCGCTCGTAGAGCACGTAGGGGAGTCCGTACAGATAGGCGTGTGGCGGCATGGTCTGGTGATACGCCGTGTCGAACACCGCCGCGTGTGACGCGTGGGGGAGCGTGCGAAGGGCGGCCTCGTAGCCGCGGAGATTGTGCGGATTGTGCAACGGCGCGAGGCTCGTGCACGCCTCGATCCCGAGACGCACTTCGGGCGTGAACAGCGCCGAGCGGGAGAAGCGCTCTCCACCGTGGACGACGCGATGACCCACGGCCTCGATCTCAAGGGGGTCCTGCACCACGCCGTGTTCCGGGTGGGTGAGGAGCGCGAGGATCTCGGCGATCGCGACGCGATGTTCGAGGATCTCTCGCGAGATCGTGAGCTTCTCGCGGTCAGCGGCTTGGTACGAGTGGATCGCGCTCTCGGTGCCGATCCGCTCGACACTGCCACGCGCGAGGGTGCGGTCGGTGTTGCTCTCGATGCGTTCGATCGAGGTGTCGATCAGTTGGTACTTGACCGAGGAAGAGCCGCAGTTCAGGACGAGGATCTTCATGGGGCCTTCATCATGGGTGTGCTGGCCGCGCGTTCGCCGTTCTCCCAGACGAAGAAGCCGCGTCCGGTCTTGCGCCCCAGATGGCCGGCTCGCACCAGTTGTCGCAGCCGTGGGCATGGGCGGTACTTGAGGTCACCCATCTCGCGCCACAAGTGCTCCATCCAGCCGAGCACCTTGTCGAGTCCGACACGGTCGGAGTATTCCAGCGGCCCCATACGGAACTCATAGCCCAGTCGCAGTGCGCGATCGACATCCTCTGGCGTCGCCACCCCTTCGAGCACGATGTGCATGGCCTCGTTCAGGAACGGGACCATGGCGCGTGTGGCGACGTATCCCGGTGAGTCGAAGACTTCGATCACCTGCTTGCCAAGCACGCGCGCGAGCAGGTGCGCGCGAGCGAGCGTTGCGGCCGAAGTCTCCGCGCCGCGGACGATCTCGACAATCGGACTGTCGGTGACCGGATACAGGAAGTGCATGCCCACCACCCGATCGGGTCGTCCCGAGGCTGCGGCGATCTCGGTCACGCTCAGCGTGGAGGTGTTGGTCACGAAGATGGTCTCGGCGGGCAATAACGCGCCGAGCCGCTGCAGCACCTCGCGCTTGAGCGTGACATCCTCGCTGACGGTCTCGATCACCAGATCGGTACGGACCAGCGCGCTCGGGTCGGCCGTGAAGTGCACGCGCGCGAGAATCGCCTTCTTCTCGGAAGGCGTGACGCCCCAGCGGGCGAGTTCCTGATCGAGATGGGCCGCGAGTTCTGCTGCGGACGCGGTGACGCGTTCGGGCGAGATCTCGAGGAGCACCACATCGATGCCGGTCGAGGCCACCTTCTGGGCGATGGATTTGCCCATCTGCCCGCCGCCGACGATGCCGAGGCTACGGAAGTCCAGCGAATCCTCCGGGGAAACGCGGCCGGTACAGCCGCAGAGAAGGAGAATCTATCAGAGCGAGCGCGGGGACGCTGAGGGCAGTCTGGTCTTGCCGCACTCCCCTCGCGCGCTTAGTGTTCGGGGACCGGGACCTGCGCGTTGGCCGCGCGCACCTTGTTGGGGATGCACTCCATGTCCAGATGCACGCTCGGTCCATCGTACCGCGTGCCGCTCGCCATTTCGATCGGGGCGAGCCTGCTCTCCCTATGGCTCCTCGTCCCGCCCGTTCGCGCGCAGACTGCTGCAGCCGAGTACGCCGCCGGCAGCGTGATCGTGAAATACAAGCCCAGCGTGCGCACTGCCACGCGCGCTTCCATGCGCGAGGCCCTGGGCGCCGAGCTCGTGACGCCACTCGAGCTGATCGATGCCGAAGTCCTGCACGTGGCGGGCGTCAGCGTTCCAGAGGCGGTCGCGCGACTGCGGTTGGACCCGCGGGTGGAGTACGCCGAGCCGGACTATCTGGTGCATGCGATGCGCGTTCCGAACGACCCACGATACGGGGAGCAGTACGCGCTGCATAACTCGGGTCAGACCGGCGGGGTACCGGGTGCGGATATCGGTGCGGAACTCGCGTGGGACCGCTTCACCGGAGACTCCACGATCGTCGTCGGGGTGATCGACTCGGGCATCGACCTGACGCATCCCGATCTCGTCCCGAATCTCTGGACGAACCGCGGTGAGATCCCGGCCAATGGGATCGACGACGATGGTAACGGCTACATCGACGATGTGCATGGCTACGACTTCGTCAATCGCGATGGTGACCCGAGCGACGACAACGGCCACGGCACGCACTGCGCGGGCGTGATCGCTGCGCGCGGTGATGACGGCGTCGGCGTGGCAGGGGTGAACTGGCGGCTGCAGGTGATGGCGATCAAGTTCCTCAACTACTCGGGCAGTGGCATCAGCTCGAATGCGGTGTTGTCGCTCCAGTATGCGGTGCGCAACGGCTGCCGTTTGACGAGTAACTCATGGGGCGGTGGCCCGGCATCGCAGGCGATGCTGGATGCGATCCGCGCCGCCGACGTGGCGGGTCACCTGTTCGTGGCGGCCGCGGGCAACGCGGGTAGCGACAACGATGTGTTCGCAGTGTTCCCGGCTTCGTATCCGAGCGAGAACGTTCTGGTGGTGGCGGCCATCGACCATGCCGACCAGCTCGCGAGTTTCTCGAACTACGGCGCGACGTCGGTCGATATCGCAGCCCCCGGCGACCAGATCCTCTCGACCTGGCCCGGCGGCGGCTATCGTCTGCTTTCCGGCACCTCGATGGCAACGCCCTACGTGGCAGGCGCAGCCGCGTTCCTGCTCGGCCGTTTCCCTTCGATGACACCGTTGCAAGCCAAGGCGCAGCTCATGCGTTTCGCGCATCCGTTGCCGGGTCTGGGGACCCGCATTGTCTCGGGCGGACGGCTCGACCTGGGATTGGCCTCGGCTGATCCGGACACGATCGCGCCGGGAACGATCACCGAACTGCGCACCGAATGGGTCGGCTCGAATCGCGTCGCACTGGCATGGACGGCGACTGGAGACGACGGCACGGCAGGGCGTGCAGCGCTCGTCGAAGTGCGTTACCGCGTGGGCGTGTTCGTGCCGGACTCCTTCGCGACCGCCACCCTCGCCGGCCAGCCGGTGCCCCCAGCAACAGGGCAGACGCAAAGATTCGAGGTGGGCGGGCTGACTGCGGATACGCCCTATACGTTCGCTGTGCGCGCGCGGGATGAGTTCGGCAATCCTGGCCCGGTCTCGATCCTGCCTCCCGTCCAGACGCTGCCGCCGCCTCGCGTCGTCCTCTCTTCGCTGGCGTTCACCGCTGCACTCGCCACGGGCGACACCGCATCACAGGAGGTCGAGCTGTTCAATGACTCCCCTGGCACCTATGAGTGGAGTGTGCCGCCGCCTGCGCTCGACCGGGTTGCCCCCCAGCCCATGCCCGTGTGGCCCGAGCCAGTCGGGGACAAGGGGACCGATGGGCCGGTCGGCGTTGCCCAGACCGCCGGCGAGGGTGGGCCCGATGCGTTCGGCTATCGCTGGGTTGATTCGCGCTCGAGTGGCGGACCGGCGTTTCGCTGGGTCGACGTGGTATCACCCGGGAATCTGCTGCCGATCAGCGGCGACGAGCAGATGAGCGAGCTGTTGCCACTGGGATTCACGTTCCCTTTCTATGACCGCAAGTTCACGCGCGTGCGAGTCAGCACGAACGGATATCTGTCCTTCGGCAACAATGTCGCCGCGTTCCTCAACAGCGGGTTGCCGTCGCTGTCGGCGCCGCGCGCCCTGGTCGCGCCGCTATGGGATGACCTCGATTTCGGTGCGGGAGAGAAACGGACCTACGCCCGCTTCGACGGCGCGCGATACGTGGTGACGTGGCTCGACGTACCTCGATTCAGCGACCCCGGCTCCAAGCTCACGTTCCAGGCCATCCTGTATCCGTCGGGGGAGATCCGCTTCCAGTATCTCCATCTGTTCGGCCAACTCGAGAGCGCCACCGTCGGCATCCAGGATTCCACGCGAACCATGGGGCTCGTCGTGGCGGTCGATCAGCCCTATCTTCGCGATAGCCTCGCCGTGCGCATTGCACCGGAGCGCCAGTGGCTTGCGGTTGAGCCGCGCGCGGGTGTGCTCGGGCCCGGCGCACGCGCGCACTTACGGGTGCGATTCGACGCGAAGGGACTTGGGACGGGCTCGTATCACGGTGTCGCGCACGTGCTGGGCAACGATCCACTCACGCCCGACGTGGCGCTCGATGCGAACATGGCCGTGACCGGCGCACCCGACCTGCTGCTCTCGCCCCGGGCCCTCAGTTTCGGCGCGGTCTTCAGCGGCGGGGCCGACACGCTCCAACTGGTGATCAGCAACCTGGGCGCGGATCCGCTCCGCGTGATCTCGGTCACGTCCGACGTGTCGCAGTTCCGCGCCATGCTTGATCCCGAGCCGCTGCTGCCGGGTGAGTCGCGCCCACTTTCGGTGGTGTTCAGCGCTGAGGAAGGTGGATTCACGGGCGTCCTTTCGGTCCATTCGAACGATCCGCGTGAACCGATCGCGACAGTGGCGCTGAGCGGCGTCGGTGCCCCGGCGCCGGTGCTGGCGGTGGAGAGCGCGATGCTCCAGGCAGCGCTTGCGCCCGGACTCGGCGCCTTCGCGGACAGCGCCACGCGCACCGTGCTGGTGCGCAACGCGGGAGGGTCACCGTTGCACTGGAGCGCCGCTGCATTCCAGGGCGGAGCGGGAGCACTTGCGACGGCGGTGGGACGGACCGACGACGAGGGCATGAAAGGCGTCGAGCCTTTGACCACGGCTGCCCTGGCCGCAACGGCAGTGGGCCATCGGGGCGGTCCGGATGCGGCCGGCTATCGCTGGATCGACAGCGATGAGCCCGGGGGGCCCGCATTCGATTGGATCGATATCGCAGGGGTCGGAACACGGGTCTTCGGCAGTGCCGACGATTCGACCGCGACCGACATCGCACTGCCGTTCCCATTCCCGTTCCACGGTACGAATCGCACACGAGTGAACATCTGCACCAACGGCTGGCTATCGTTCAGCAGCACTCTCAAGGCTTTCCGCAATGTGGCGCTGCCCGATTCCGGCGCGAGCGTGCCGCGCGATCTGGTTGCACCGTGGTGGGATGATCTCGATCTGCGGGCTGCGGTAGGGACGGGCCGCGTGTACCACCACTACGACGGCACGCGCTTCATCATCCAGTGGCAGGACTGCGTGCACTATGGCTTCGGTGGCCCCTACACATTCCAAGTGCTGCTGTGGCCGGACGGCACTCTCGATTTTCAGTACTTGCGCATGGTGCCACGTACCGATGGCGCCACCATCGGCATCCAGGACGGCACTGGCCGGGTTGGACTCACCGTGGCGAGCGAGGCGGCTTATATCCATGATGGCCTGCGAGTTCGGCTGCAGCGCCTCGAGGACTGGCTCCTGGTGGGCCCGGAGCAGGGCGTGGTCCCGCCCGGTGGGGTCGATACGCTCCATGTGGGGTTGCGCGCGCGCGGTCGCACGGCGGGTGGTTATGCCGGCGAGTTGCGTTTGTCCACGAATGACCCGATCCATCCGCATCATGAGGTGCCCGCCGCGATCACCGTGGGCCTCACGCAGGTCGCGGGAGAAGCTTCACCCCAGACGCTTGGGCCCCTGGCGAACACGCCGCGCATTCGCGTGGAGTTCCCGGTGCCGCTCTCGGCGATCGTGCCGGGGACCCTGCGGGTGAACGGGCAGCCGCACGCAGCCACACTTCGATCAGCCGGCGCCGAGCGGGTGCAGGTCGACCTGTCGGCCTTGTCGTTGCTCGATCGAGTGGTGGCTGGGGATAGCGTGCTCATTTTGAGCGCCGAGCATCAGGGCGTGGGTTGGTTCGAGATCCGCGCAGTGCTGCATGTCGATCGCCCGGCGCTGGCGGCCGGTCCCCTGCCGGCGCAAGGCGATGGCGCCCAGCCGTGGCGAGCGCTCGCACTCGAACCGTTGCGGCTCTACTGGGGCACTGCCAGTGGTGCCGCGGCGCCGGAATACTCGATCTCCTGGTCTCGGGATGCAGGGGAGTCGTGGGAGTTGCTCGGGGTGGTGGGCCGCCAGGAGTTCACCTGGGTGCCGCAGGAGCCAGTGCCATCCGCACGCATCGAACTCACGGCGAGCGAAGGCGGCCGGGTGCTCGGGACTTGGGTTTCTGCTGCATTCGAACTGTGGCCGCCGACTGCCGGCGTCGGGCCGGAGCTGCCAATGCAACTGGCGCTTCGCCCTCGCGGGGCACAGCCATCGAAGGCGGGGAGGTTGGCGTTCGAACTTGCGCTGCCGGAACGCGCCAACGTGCGGGCGGAGTTGTTCGATCTGCGCGGGGGGCGGGTGGCGCTGTTGGCCGATGGCCGTTTTGACGCGGGAGTCCATCCGCTCGACTGGCGACCGCGTTCCAACTCCGCAGGTCGTGCGGGTGTCTATTTCCTCAGAGTCCAAGTGGGCTCCACGACTCTGCGGGAGCGAGCCGTCATTCTTAATTGACGACGCGGGCTTGACGCGGCTCGCTGCTGCCGGAACACTCCACCGGTGCCGGTCCCCGCTTTGGCGGGGTTGCGCGGCGTGGCGTGCACCCTTTCGGGGGCGGGCGCCGTAGAGTGAGTGGGGCACTTCCTGGAGGCCGCGAAGGACTGTGACGGATACCTACCACCTGCTGGCAAGCGTGAATCTCGTGCTGGGCGGGTTGGTGTTCCTGCTCGGGCTGGTCATCCTGCGCGAGAACACGTCGCAGCGGCTGAACCGCGTTGTGTCGGCCATGCTCTTCTTCGGTGGCTTCGGGGCAGTGCTCTCGGCACTCTCACTGCTGATCCCTGCGGCCCAGCCCGGTGTCGATCTGCAGCAGAACGTCGCCTATGTCTGGGAGTTGTTCTTCCCGACCGCATTCGTGTTCGCCAGCGTGTTCCCCGAGGAGCGACCGTTCACTCGGCGCATCACGCTCCCGAACGGATGGACGTCGCCGAGCTTCCTGGTGCTGGTGTTCGCGCCCCACCTGTTCCACTTCGTGCTGGTCATCGCCACCTCCATCTTCGGCTTCGACAAGGCCTCGGGCGCCTCGGCGCCAGGCCTGCTGGGAGCGGCCGCCGCGGTATTCGGTGTCATCGCCCGATTGTTCTTGAGCGTGCACCAGGCATTGTTCTCGTTGGTCGACCTGGTGTTCGGCGCGGCCGCCGTCGCGCTGTTCATTCAGAGCTGGAAGCGTACGCCGGTCGTTCGCCTGCGCCAGCAGCTTCGCTCGATCAGTGCCGGACTTGCCGCGTGTCTGGTGCTCTACGCCGGCGCCACGTCGATCCCCACGTTGATCGGACATCCGCTCGAGCGAGGGCTGCAGGCAGCGCTGACCGCGGCGGCGCTGACGCTCGGCTCCGGCGCCATCGCGTTCGCGATCGTGCGCTACAAGTTCCTCGACGCGAAGTTGATTGCGCGGCGCGGCATCCTTTACGCACTCGCCTCGGCCGTGCTGATCGGTGTCTACCTGCTGGTGGTGGAGCGCGTGAATGGCATGGTCGCCAAAGCATTCGGTGTGGACGCCCGCGTGGTCGAGCCGGTGTTCCTGATCATGGCACTCACGTTGTTCCAGCCGGTGATCTCGAAACTCGAGCAATCGTTGGACCGCATGTTCCTGCGGGATCCGGGCGACTATCGCAATGTGCTGCGCCAGCTCGGGCGCGATCTGCAGACCACGATCGATCTCGATGACCTGCTCACGCGTTCCATCCGCACGCTCACACAGGCGCTGCTGCTGCGTTCCTCCTACGTTGTGGCGCTCACGCCCGAAGGCCCGATCACGCGCTCGGGCGCGGGCGAGCCGATGTCCGAGGAGTCGCTGGCGGGCATCATGGAGATCATCCCGCGGCTCTCGCGCGAGGAGGCGAGCTTTCGCCTGAGTGACCCGGTCGATGGGCTGCGCCGTGTCGATCGTGAACTCCTCGTGCGCAAGCTCGGCATCGAGCTCCTGGTGCCGCTTCGCTGGCGCGGTGAGACGCTCGGGCTGGTATTGCTCGGCGAGAAACTGACTTCCACCGAGTACACCGGGGAGGATGTCACCTTGCTCAACGCGCTCGGCAGCCAGATGGGGGTCTCGCTGCAGAACGCGTTGCTCCTGACCGACCGACTGCGCGTCGCGCGTATCGAGGAGGAGTTGCATCTGGCGCAGACGATCCAACAGAGCTTCCTGCGTTCGGACTTCCCTCCGCTGCCGCGCTGCCAGGTGCATGCGGTCAATCTGCCGTCGCGGCAAGTGGGGGGCGACTACTACGACGTGGTGCCCGTGGACGACGGGGCCTTCCTCGTCGCCATCGCCGACGTCGCCGGCAAGGGCGTCCCCGCTGCGCTGCTGTCCTCCATGCTGCAGGCCGCCGTGCGCACGCAGGCGCGGTCCGTGCCGTCTGTCGCGACCATCCTGCACAACATCAATGAACTCGTTTACCGCAGCACCTCGGTGCACCAGTTCGCGACGTTCTTCCTTGCGCGGGTCGATGCCACCGGTCGCTGGCTCACCTTCTGCAACGCCGGACACAACTGGCCGCTGCTGGTGAGGCAGAGCGGCGAGGTCGTGCCCCTGGTGAAGGGCGGGTTGCTGCTCGGCATCCTCGAGGCGATCACGCTTGAAGAGGATGTCATCGAGCTGCGCGAGGGCGATCGGTTGGTGTTCTTCACCGACGGCATCAGCGAGGCGACCAACCGTGATGGCGAGCTCTATGGCGATGAGCGTGTGGGAGAGTTCGTCAAGTCCCTACCGCATGGGCTGACCGCTCGCGCGATCGCCGAGGCCGTGCTCGAAGAGATCGAGCGCCACCTGGGCTCCGAGGAAGCGCAGGACGATCGGACTCTCGTGGTGCTACGGGTCACCGAGCCGATCGCCGATGGGGTCGTGCCCGATGACGTGCCGTCCATCGTCGCGACGCGCTGAGCATCCGCTTCAGTCCGAACCCGCCACGAGCCGTCCCACGCGGCCGTCGCTCGTGCAGACCAGTAGCTCGCCTGCCCCATCCTCTCCAAAGCTGGCGACCTGCCCCAGCGGGCTGACGGACCACTGCCTGAGTTCCACTGCTCGGCCTGCGCGCACGCGGAACGACCGGAGCCAGCCCTGGCAGTAGTCGGAGAAGAAGTACGTCCCGGCCAATCCCGGCATGGCGCGTCCGCGATAGACATAGCCACCGGTCACCGAGCATCCCTCCTGGTGCGGGTATTCGAGGATCGGTTCGATGAGGTTCGCGGGTGAGGAACGAGGCAGCCCAAACGAATGCAGCCCTTCGCGCACGTTCCAGCCATAGTTGAGGCCTGCGCGGTCGGAGCGCACCAAGTTGATCTCCTCGTACTCGTTCTGTCCGACATCGCCGATCACCAACAGGTCGTTGACATGGTCGAATGAGAAGCGCCAAGGATTGCGCAGGCCGCTCGCCCAGATCTCCGGGCGTGCATCGCGACGGCCTCGGTAGGGATTGTTGGGCGGGATGGCGTAGGGCGTGCCGCGGTCGACATCGATTCTCAGCAGTTTGCCGAGCAACGTCGAGAGCTTCTGGCCATTGCCGAACGGATCGCCACCCGATCCTCCGTCGCCGAGTCCCACGTAGAGCATGCGGTCAGGGCCGAACGCGAGCATGCCGCCGTTGTGATTGGCGAAAGGTTGCGCGGCCGTGAGCACCGGGGACGCACTCGTCGGCTCTGCCCGGTCCGCATCGGCGCTGACCCGGTAGCGCACCACCTGCGTGTCCCCGCGCTTGTCGGTGTAGTAGACGAAGAAGCGTCCATTGCGTGGATAGTCGGGATGGAATGCCAGTCCGAGCAGGCCGCGTTCCCCCCCGGAGCGCACGCGGTCCGTGACATCGAGGAACGGTTCGGGCAGCAGCGCGCCTGACTTGAGCACCCGGATGCGGCCAGGTTGTTCAACGATGAAGATCCGCGCGTCGCCGAGAGGGGAGGTGGCATAGAGCGGGCGGTCCAGTCCCTCCGCGAGCCGTTCGATCCGCAACCCTTGCGCGCTTTCAAAGCGCTCAGCGGAATGCGAGGGGACAGGGCGGAGTGCGAGCAGGATCGAGAGCACGGCGAGAGGGATGACCATGTGGCCGAGGATGCGGTCGGGGGGCGTATGCAGCAAGCCCAGCTTGACGGAATCATCTGATCGAACCGCGAACTTGCCAAGTCCTGACGCAGGCGGCCCCGCGCTGGTCCGACGAGTCTTTTCGCGCTGTGCCACTTATGGTAATCGTTCCCCATGCCGATCTTCGATGATGCATTGTTCCGCTTCGGCACGAGCGGCACACTGATCCTGTTCTATAGCCTGACCGATCACGCGGCTCGCCGATCGGCCATGGATCCATTGCGTGCGCGCGTGAAGCCTCCGCGTTGGCTCGCGGCGCTCGTCTTCGCGTCGATCACGGCATTCTATCTCTGCATCAAGCCCTTCGGTGGATCCCTGCTCGAGGGCTGGGGCAATCTGGGCGGCATCGCGCTCGCGTTCGCCGCCATGGCGCTTCGCTGGGGCGCGCGCTTCGGGCTGGCGCGCGTGCGAATGCCCGAAGTGGCGGCACGCATGGCGTTCTACGTCGCTCTGCCGCTGGCCGTGGGTGTCCCGCTCGGCTGGTTGATGCTCTCCGCGCCAGCGATCATTGCGACGGCCTACGTATGCGTTCGCGAGGACCGGATCTTGATCGCCCAGTGGGGCCAGCCTTACGCCGCGCGCATCGGCTCGAGTGCGCGGTGGATCCCCGGCGTCTTCTAGCCCGACGTTGAAGCTCTCAGAACTGGTGCTTCTCCGTGGAGTCGTCCAAGGCCTTGGTCGCGCTCTCGCCGCCCGAGATCACTTCCTGCAGCGCATCGAACCAGCCAGTGCCCACGAAGCGCTGGTGCGTGACGGCGCCGTAGCCCGCGCTCTTCTGTAAATCGAACTCGCGGTCCTGCAACCTCGAGTAGGCGGTCATGGCTTCGTCGCGATAGCCGCTGGCCAGCTCGAACATGCTGAGGTTGAGGGCGTGGAATCCGGCCAGTGTGACGAACTGGAACGCATAACCCATGGCCGCGAGTTCGCGCTGGAACTTGGCGATGGTCGCAGCATCCAGCTTCTTGGACCAGTTGAACGATGGCGAGCAGTTGTAAGCGAGTAGCTTGCCCGGGAACTGCGCGTGGATGGCCTCAGCGTAGCGGCGCGCCTCGTCGAGATCGGGGGTGCTCGTTTCGCACCACACGAGGTCCGCAACCGGTGCATAGGCAAGGCCGCGTGCGATGGCAGCATCGAGGCCGCCCTTGAGCTTGAAGAATCCCTCTGCGGTGCGCTCACCGGGAACGATGAATCGTTGATCGCGCTCGTCGACATCGCTCGTGAGCAGTGTGGCGGAGTTCGCATCCGTTCGGGCGATGAGCACCGTGGGCACATCGAGCACGTCCGCCGCCATGCGTGCCGCATGCAGCTTCTGAACGAACTCGCGGGTCGGGACCAGCACCTTGCCGCCCATGTGGCCGCACTTCTTGGCCGAGGCGAGCTGGTCTTCATAGTGCACGCCGGCGGCGCCGGCTTCGATCATGGCCTTCATCAACTCGAATGCATTGAGGTCGCCGCCAAAGCCGGCCTCGGCATCGGCAACGATCGGCGCGAACCAGTTCCGTTCGCCGCCACGGCCCTCGAGGTGCGCGATCTGGTCCGCGCGCACGAGAGCCTGATTGATCCGACGAACCACATTGGGCACGGAGTCGACCGGGTACAGGCTCTGATCCGGATACATCTGACCCGCGGTATTCGCGTCCGCCGCGACCTGCCAACCCGAGAGGTAGATGCCATTGAGCCCCGCGGCCACCTGCTGCACCGCCTGATTGCCCGTCAGCGCGCCCAGTGCTCGCACCGGCGGCTGCGTGGTCATGGTGTGCCACAAGCGCTCGGCACCCATGCGCGCGAGGGAGTGCTCGACGTGCACGGTTCCTCGCACGCGCACGACGTCCTCTGCCGTATAGCGGCGCTCGATGCCGCTCCAACGGGCGTCGTGCTTCCAGCTCTGGGTGATCTCGGCAGCGGTCCTGGACTTCATCACGCGTCTCCTCACGGTGCCGCCGTGCGGCCGGCGGACGACGACCCGCGCAGCGGGGCGCCTTGGGTTCAGATGGGGTCGTGTGCTCCGGCGTGGATCATGGCTTCGCTCTTCAGTCGTGCTTCGCGCAAGGTCTCTGCGGTGCCGATGTCGTTCCCCTTCGAGAGTTCCGCAACCAACGGTGCCAATGCGGTGTCGAAGCAGTGTCCGAGAAAGGCTTCATCGTGCAGCACCGCTCGGCCACCCGCGTCCAGCACCGGCACGACTTCACGGTGCTGCATCCGTTGCGTCAGCATCAGCCGGTAGATGCGGTCGGTCGCGAGATCTTCCATGTAGCCATCGAGCAGACTCGCGCCCTTGCCATTCAGTACTCCATTGCGATAACGGATCGCGGTCCGCGCAGCCGCCACCGTGCCCTGCACCGTGAGCTCTCCGACGCCGGCGGGGGCGGGACGCAGGTTGGGTCGGCGCTCCAGCCCGGGATGGCGCACGTGCAACTGGTTCGGGGCAGGGAACTGTGCGACGGCGATGGCGTTCTGGTCCGGGTGCCCGGTCCACGCGCCATCCATGCCGCATACGGCTTCGTTCTGCTTGTCCTTCGCCAGCGTCTGCAAGGCGCGCTCATTGAGTGCAGCGTCCGATCGGCTCGGGTACAGCGCCGTCATCCCACCGATCGCGAGCGCGCCACGGCGATGGCAGATGTCCACCAGCAGCAAGCGCAGGCGTTGGAAGAACGGCACGTCATGCGGGATCGTATTGCGATCCGGCAGCACCCACGCGGGGTCGTTCAGGTTCCAGTGGATCAGACTGGCCATGTAGTCCCACCGACCCAGATTGAGCCCCACGATGTGCTCGCGCAGCCCGAAGAGGAACTCTTCCATCTGATACGCCAGTGGATGGGATTCCACCAGCGCCATGCAGCGGATCCAATCGCGCGGCCAGCCGCGGGCGATCGCCACGGCCTGAAAGACATCGCGCCACCACAGCGCTTCCTCTGCACTCTCACTCTTGGGGATGTAGAACGCGAGCGGGTGACGGAGTTTCGAAGCGTCCACCTGGTAAGCGATCAGCGCGAGATCGAACAGCGATGCGCTGGTGTGGCCGTCGCTCATCACGCCGACCTGCGACAAGTGGAGTCCTCTGACGCGATTCCACACGGCCACCGTGCTGGACTCGATCCCCACCTGACGCCCGCGCTTGGTGTCTTGATATGTGAGCGTGCCATGCAACGCCGCGACGATGTTCGCGACACCGCGCAGAGTGTTCTCCCACGCGTTGGCCATGGAGTCCTCGAGGTCGAGCATCACGCCCGGCGCCCCCGAGTTGAGCATCTTCACCACGAGTTCCGCCTCATCGGCAGGACCGGTCATCTGGTTGCGCTGATCCGCGCACCACACCGGCACATGGATCTGCCACTCGCTTTCCGTGGCTTGACTGGCAGGTAGGTGGGAGGGCAGGGCGCCATGGGTATGCGCCGCCGCGAGTCGCGTGATGCGCGCGGCGGCAAGCACCTGCTGTCGCGAGGCGAACTCGCGATGCAGGACCGCATAGAAGTCGAGGAAGCCGGCCGGCAGGTCGCGCTCGGCGGCTCCGGGGGGAGCCGTGTTCATGGTGCGTTTCATCGGCAGGCGAGACTACCCGACTTGATCGAGTCCTTGTGCAAGCTGCCTGCCGGTCGGGCAGTGCGCACGAGCCGCACCGCTTCGCGCTTCACTTGCAGGCGCAGTCGCAACGTATTGCGGGGGTGCAGTATCGGCCCGAATCATGCACCAGTCCGAGTGGCCCTCGGCGATCCGGAGGCGGGTGCCCGATGGCTCGGCTGGTTCGTGCGCGAAGGGGAGGAGGCCCTAAAGTGAGACTTTCCGCGATGCGTGCAGTGGCGGCCGCACGTCGGCGCGCCACGACGGTGGCACCGACTCTGGGGGAGTACACGGCTCATGAAGGCGCGCTGCGAGGATCTGACGCCGTTCGTCGAGATGGCGATGAGTGCGCTGCAGCGCGAGTACCCCTACCACCTCACGATCCTCCTCCAGCGCGCTGAGGATGCCGTTGCGCCGCAGCGCCTGACCCCCTCGTTCGCCGGCGCATTCGATTGGCATTCCGCGGTGCACGGCCATTGGGCTCTCGTGCGCGCGTTGCGCGAGTTCCCGGATGCACCTTGGAACATGCGCGCTCGCACCATGCTGTCGCTGTCGCTGAGCGAAGCGCGGCTGGCGCAGGAACACGCGCATCTGGCAACGCCCGGCCGCGAAGGATTCGAACGCCCATATGGGTTGGCGTGGCTACTGCAACTGGCGAGTGAACTGCGCGCGTGGCCGGATCCTGCTGCGGCCGGCATGGTGGCGCACCTCTCGCCCATCGAACGCATCGCCGCGCAACGCTTGGTGGGCTGGCTCGAGCGCCTCGAGTATCCGGTGCGCTCGGGTGAGCACGGCCAGAGTGCGTTCGCGTTATCGCTGCTGCTGGACTGGGCACGCGACACGCAGCAGCCCGAACTCGCCCGCAAGGTCGCCGAGCGCTGCATCCGGCTTTACTCCGCGGACCGCGATGCGCCGGTCGCGTATGAGCCCTCCGCACACGATTTCCTCTCGCCGATACTGGCAGAGGCCGACCTCATGCGCCGCACGATGGCGAGCGATGCGTTCCTGCCTTGGTTCACGCGCTTCCTGCCGGATCTGGCGCAGCCCGCGGTGGCGCGCTGGCTGACTCCGGTCGAGCCAGCCGATCGAACCGATGGCAAGTTCGCGCACTTCGATGGACTCAATCTGAGTCGGGCCTGGATGCTCGATGGAATCGCAGCGGCATTGCCGGCGATGCACGCGCACGCTTCGATCCTGAAGGCGGCCGCCGAGCGTCACCGGACGGCGGGTTTGGCAGGCTCGCTCGGAACGCACTTCATGGGGACCCACTGGCTCGGGAGTTTCGCGGCCTACCTGCTCACGCAGCGAGGCCTGGGGCGTCCGATCGACTGAGCGAGCGACGGCGGAACGTCAGATGGCCTGGTCGAGTGCTTCGATCAGTCGAGTGACTTCGGCGGCCGTATTGTAATGAGCCAGGCTCGCCCGCACCACGCCGTTCGTTCCGTGCAATCCCAAGGCGGTCATTGCGCGATGCGCGTAGAAATGACCGTAGCGAATACCCACCTTGGCTCGATCGAGTGCGGCGGGAATGCTCGAGGAGTCGCGACCTTCGACCACGAACGCCACGGTGGGCACACGCAGCGCCGCATCGGCGGAGCGGTGGCCGAGCACGCGAACGCCGCGACGGGCGGCGAGGAACTCCAGCAGCGGCCGCGCCAGTTCTTCCTCG
>Ga0163144_10006986_pt1 | contig 24833 bp, 17 predicted proteins | sample OliLak19BULKMAT1_FD_123175 | JGI IMG/M metagenome (GOLD analysis project Ga0163144, IMG submission 123175) | Freshwater microbial mat bacterial communities from Lake Vanda, McMurdo Dry Valleys, Antarctica - Oligotrophic Lake LV.19.BULKMAT1 | ecosystem: Environmental > Aquatic > Freshwater >... | reverse complement strand
CAATCTTTTAAGGTAGCAGAATTTTAAAAAAATCATAAGATGATTTTTTGTTTGCGTCTTAAATAATGACTAACGCATTAAGAGTACCTCATTTTCAGAACTTACAAAACTGTTCGCTTTGGAAGTCAATCTCGACCCGGAATATGAAGGGTTGCAGACGGCTTATTTTACTTTTTTTTCTGCAAAAAAAAGACACCAATCTCGTCTGCGCCGAGACCAACATCAAAATTTTTACTGACATCTGCTTGAAGACTTAAATTGGATGAAAATTTTGCAGTTCGCTCTTCCCTTGGATGGACAGCCGCACCAGCGCTTCGAACACAACTTTTCATAGAATGACTTAGTTATCGTTATTTTGGTTCGGCTGTAAAACAAATTATATTTATAACTTGAATGTTCCAAGTCACTTCATCTGGACTTGAATTGTCGAAGTTATTTTAACAGTTCAACTGATTTGCAAAAAGGGTAGAAATATTAATAAAATTTTCTGATACCAATAATTTCTCTTACATCTTTCAGAGTTTTAGATGCGCTTTCTCTCGCTTTTTCAGCACCCATTTTTGCAACATCTCCTATCACCTTTTCATTTTTTAGGGCATCATCTATTTTTTCACGAATTGGTTTTAAAAACAACTCCATATCTTGAGCTAATTGCTTCTTCATGTCGCCATAACGAATAGAACAAGCATTATAAGCCTTATCAAATACTTCAATCGTATCTGCGGCACTCACCAAAGCCATCAAATCAAACAAGTTCTGAATCTCTTCCGGTTTTTTCTGGCCAAGGGCCTTCGGACCTTCATCAGTTTTTGCCCGCATTATCTTTTTTGTATTCACCGATTCAGGGTCTGAAAGAAATATGGCATCTGCTTCTCCCCCACTCTTACTCATTTTGCCTACCCCTGTAAGTCCGGGAATTTTAACAAGCTTATCACTGTATGAAAAGGCAACTGGCTCAGGAAAATAATCAACATTGTAAAGTCGATTGAAACGGTTTCCAAACTGCCTAGTCATTTCGATATGCTGTTCCTGATCCTTACCTACAGGCACCTTGTGCGCTCTGTGTACAAGAATATCAACAGCCATCAGAACTGGGTAGGTTAAAAGTCCTGCATTTACATTGTCTGAATTTGATCTAATTTTTTCCTTGAATGAAGCCGACCTCTCTAATTCTCCTACATAAGCATTCATATTCATATAGGTATAAAGTTCAGGAATCTCAGGAACGTCACTTTGCACAAAGAGCGTGCATTTATTGAAATCGAGTCCACAGGCTATGTATTCCGCCAGTACATGTTTAACTGTATTATGCAAATCACTCGGCGTTGGATGGGTAGTAAGTGAATGTATATCGGCAATAAAAAAATAACAATTATATTCGTGCTGCATTTTCAGGAAATTGGCCACGGCGCCAAAGTAATTTCCCAAATGCAGTTTTCCTGTTGGTCTTATTCCACTCACTACGGTTTCCATCTGTTTTGCTTTTTGACAAAAATAAACGCCAGTCTGTTAATAAAAAACATTTTTCAAAAACTTATTGAATTTTGACTTCCATAAGCACTTTATATTTATTTTCGGAATTTCATTTTACTTTACCTAAGTTCCTATAATACAAGAAAATAGCATTTGAAACTAATCTCAAGTATAAGTTGCAGAAATTGACATTTCATAACTACGCAGTTAGAATCAACAGCAAGCTAAATATGCATCATATTGATAAATCGCTATATTTGACACCCTTTATTATAACTATTAATGAACAAAGCAAAAACGGTGTTAAGCCTCAATAGCCGAAGATGGCAGTATTTAGTATTATTCTTTTTTACTTTTTCAGGTTTAATTTGGGCAGACGGAGGCTCAGGTGACCACTCTGGCGACGTGATAACAAGTGTTGGAATTGCCATTTTAGGGGCTACCGTGGTAGCATTTTTAGGTCATCTTCTTAAACAACCTCTATTGTTAGCATACATTGCTGCTGGTATTATTATTGGTCCAAAAATCGGCCTTGGTTTTATTCAAGATGAAGGAACAATTGAAACAATCAGTCATTTTGGTTTGATTCTCTTGTTGTTTTTGATTGGTTTGGAGATAGACATTAAAAAACTGAAGTCTTCGGGCAAGTCTCTGATTTTAAGCGGGGCAACACAATTTCCTATTTCTGTATTTCTTGGGTTAGGCTTTTTTATGTTAATGGGCTACAGTCTTGAACCAGGCAAATACGATCTGCTTTATTTGGCTATCTGTTGTGGATTATCGAGCACTGCCATTGTTGTGAAACTGTTATACAGCAAATTTGAACTTGATACCTTGGCTGGCAGAATCACTTTAGGAATTTTAATCTTTCAAGACCTTTGGGCAATAATTGTTCTGGGAATACAGCCCAATCTGGCCAATCCAGATATAGTACAGATCCTTCTTTCTTTTGTAAAAGGAGGGCTTTTGGTTGGTGCAAGCTTAATGGTAAGCAAGTACTTATTACCAAAATTTTACAGCACAATTGCCAAAATACCTGAATTGGTATTGGTTTCATCCTTAGGTTGGTGTTTTTTGGTGTGCGGCGGTGCAGCATACCTTAAACTTTCATTGGAAATGGGTGCATTAATTGCAGGCGTGGCGATTTCTACATTTCCATACAACCTTGATGTAATAGCTAAGGTGGTAAATATTAGAGACTTTTTTGTAACACTTTTTTTTGTTTCGTTGGGAATGCAAATTCCAAACCCTTTAGACAATCCTCAAATATTACTGATGGCTGGTATAGCATCATTGTTTTTAATATTATCAAGGTTTTTGGCAATATTCCCTGTTCTACACCGTTTAAAAAACGGAAACAGGGTGAGTTTGGTAACAGCCATCAATTTGTCACAAATAAGTGAGTTTTCGCTCGTTATTGCTGCCTTGGGAGTATCGGCAGGACATATCAAACAGGATACATTATCCATTATCATTTTTGTTTTTGTGATTACTTCCATTATTTCAACTTATATGATTAAATTCAGTGATCGTTTGCAAAGCAATATTTCTAAAATGCTTATTAAGGTTCGAATAAAGGACATTGTATTTGAGCAACATGCCACCGAAGACGTTGAAGAAAAACAAATCGCACTACTCGGTTTTCATCGCACAGCAAGCTCACTGGTTAATGAAATTTTAGCATTGGATTCCAATTCAGATGAAGGAGGTCTATTAAAAGATAAACTCGTTGTGGTAGATTTTAACCCTGAAATAAGAAAAACGCTAAAAGACATGGGAATTCAAGTGGTTTATGGTGATATAAGCCACATGGACACACTTCATCATGCAGGAATACATAATGTTAAAATTGTGATTTCAACAATTCCAGATAGCATATTGGTAGGTACCGACAATATTAAAATCATTAAACATATCAAAGAGATATGTCCGCATGCCAAAATAATTGTTACAGCCGAGAGTGCAGTAAGTGCGCTGGCGATGTATGAGCAAGGAGCTGACTACGTTTTCATACCTAGAATTTTGGCTGCCCAAAACGTAATTGAGATTGTTAATATGATGATGAGAACCCATGAAGAGAATTTGAAAGAATTCATTGATAAAGAAAAGATGTTACTCCAAAACAGGAAGGAAGTAATCACATAAAATGTTATCAATTTATATTGTTAATAGAACTGAAGAATAGGCATAATGCGCATTACTGTTATTATGAATTGAATGTTCAATATGATTGCTTGCTTTATAACAGATATTTGTATAGGATCTGCTCCAAAAGTTCAGTTTTCATGCTGTACAAAGAAGTGAGGTGAAGTTTTACTTTTCATGCTTCGAACCGAGGCTGATTAGGCATAGAATGTGTGATGAACCAAAAGACTAAAACCAAATTTTAATTAGTTTCATAACCAGACTTTTTACTGAACAATGTTTAAGTTAGGAATATTTTCAAAATAACTTCCGCGAAACCTCCGAGGTTTTGCAAGAATAGAATCATCCTTTATCCCTTTATAATTGTTCTGAAAGATAGCCTCTGAGGTTTTATTTCTACCAATATTTATTTTAACTCCGAAGTTATTTTGAAAGTTTTACTTAGTTAATTTCCATGATTGATATAGAATTACTTTATTACCAGGAAACTTGCTATCAAATAAATCTTTTTGAATTAAACATTGATTTTTTGACCAGTAAAATTTAGCAGCCTTACCTTTATGGAATGGATTCATTATCATCGCGTCTGATGCAAAGAATGGCAACAATTTTGTAAATTCTATTATTTATTGTCATAGTATCTCTACCATTAATAAAAGAGAACAAATTTATTGATGTATTTAGAAGTTGCAATTATTTTTTGGAATATTTAACTGACCATATTTTTGATTAAGCACGATTAATGCACAAAAGGATGTGAATATGCTAACAAAAATAAAACGAACTTGGTTCGCCAAATAATAGGTTTAATTCTTGTATGGGCTTATCAAAGCGACATAAAGCTCCTTAGAAAAAATAAAGATTGTCACAAATTTAAATTAGGCTAGTACAAAATAAAATCATTATAATGCAATCTCTTAATCTAAAACAAAATCTGCAAAAAGCTATATTCCAGGATACTTCACATCCCATAAGTACAATCCACAGGCAGGAACCGAAGACCCTGAAAATTGCCTATCCTTTGCTTCAATAATTTGACGAAATTCATCCATTGAGATTTTATGCAAGCCAACATCCAACATGGTTCCAACAATGGTTCTAACCATATTTCTTAGAAAACGGTCTGCGCGAATTTTAAATATTATTTGATGGTTAAGTGTAATCCAATCGGCCTCATAAATTTCACAGAGTGTAGTTTTATTGTCCGCCCCTTTTTTACAGAAACTCTCAAAGTCGTTGTATTCCCTAAGTACTTTGCAAGCGACATTCATCAATTCAATGTCTAACTTTTTATGAAGGAAATAACTTCTCTCTCTTAAAAACGGATCTTTTCTGGAGTGAATAAAGTAACGATATTCTCTGCTTAAAGCAGAAAATCTAGCATGATTCTCAGCTTCAATAGGTTTGAAGTCTTCTATTGCAATATCGTGTGGCAAAATAGAATTCAATTGATAAATGAATTCATCAGGTACGTGGTTTAAGGTTTCAAAATGAGCAAAATAGCACATGGCATGAACACCGGTATCGGTTCTTCCGCAGCCAACGGTTTCAATTGGCGCACCTATTAAAACTGACATGGCATTGTCAAGCGTTTCTTGCACAGAATTCGCATTTTCTTGTTTCTGCCAGCCATGATAAGCGGTTCCGTTATAGGATAACTTTAAAAAATACTTCATTCAGCAATCATCAAAACCCATTAGAGTGACTGCAAAAGTACAATTCTATGTTACTAATTCTGTTTTTGGAAATGTATTTCTTTGGGGATATGAATTAAGTATAAAGCAAAGAATTTTTTTCGCCACAATCTCTCGAAAAGACGCCGAGACGCAAAGTTTTTAAGGTCGCAGAATGAGAAAAAATCATTATATAAAGTTTTCAAAATAACTTCCTCAGATAAGGAAAGATTACAAAGTAAATTCAAAATATCAGAAGTAAATTCAAAATTTATTATTCTTCAGAAGTTTGTCTTGCAGACAGCTTTTTTTTTTTTACTTTTTTTGCAGAAAAAAGGTAACAAAAAAGGCACCAACTTCAAAATTTTTACTGCCATTTGCTGAAGGACTTAAATACGTCCAAAATTGCAGTTCGCTCTTCCCTTGTATGGCCATCCACACTAGTGCTTTGACCCCACCTTTTCATATAATGAGAAAGTTATCGTTTTTTTTCGTTTCGCTGTTAGACAAATTGAATTTATTAAAGAGCCCAAAAGCAATTATTAAATTTATTTCGATAGCTGTCGGGAGTCAATTCAGATATAACAAAACAATGGTACAGAGGCCAGAAAATAAAAATTGAATTATATATTATGTGTAAATGGTGTAACCACTAAATGTTTACACAATATTTAAGCAGACTCGAACTGAAATACGGAAAATCTCATTCGACTCATTCGGAATTTATCTTTTAAAAAGTCAATTCTTTAGACTTGAATTGTCGAAATTATTTTGATAGGCTTACTAAATGCTTTTTTGTTTTGTGTGCTTAACTTTTCATCACATATTTTTAGTCTTCATTTTATTCTTTCTTTGCGTCTTTGCGCGATATTTCATTTTCTCATGAAGGCGCAAAGTTTTTAAGATCGTAGAGCTATAAAAATCATTTTATGATTTTTTGTTTGCGCTCTTAATTTTGAACATGTATATTGAGCATGCCTTTCTTCCTTTCTTTCTTTCATTGAGTCTTGGCGCCACACTTCCCAGTAAATTAAGTGCCTTTGCCCTGTCTTATATCCTTATAATATTATTTTAACATAGAAATTGATAACATCTATTGTTCAATTCAAAATTTTTAGGTTGGTTTGCATTCATGATTCAACGCAAACAATCACTTTGGTTAGGGCTTATTTTTTTTATCTGTATTTCAGCAGTTATGATTAATATTCCTTTTTTTGATATTGACGGAAAAACCGATGGAAAGGTTCTTGAAGATATCGTTGCGAGTGTCGGTTTTTCTCATACTTCCATTACCATTGCCAAGGTAAGAGAACACTCAGAATCAAATAGTCTGCTTAAATATTGTACACTACTAACTGGACTGTTAGCTTTGGTTTCAGCATTCCTATATAAACAACGTCAACGTCAATTGATGTTGGGCAATATCATTTATCTTCTAACTGCTGCCATGGTTGTTTTCATGTATTATTATGGCTGGAGTAAACGATACGTAGATTTGCAACCCGACACACAAATAATAATTTCAATTATCTTCCCTTTAATCATTGGTTGGGCTAATTTTAAAGCCATTTCTGGAATAAAGAATGATGAAAAGCTTGTTAAATCATACGACCGCATTAGGTAATGTCAAAAGATGTCATTGCTTGCGGTTAATGATTTTTGCGTTTCTACAGGTAATTTAGAACTTGTTCATACTATTTGTTTTGAAGCGGATGAAGGCTCTATAACCGGCATTGTTGGTGAATCGGGGTCAGGCAAAAGTATTACCTGTATGGGGCTTACACGGCTTTTACCGGATAAACTCAAAATAACAGGACAAGTAAACTTTACAAACAATGTAGGAGATTCTATCAACCTGTTGGCTTGTTCCCAAAACGATTTAAGGAAATTACGGGGAAAGGAAATTTCATACATTTTTCAAGAACCCATGACAGCGCTTAATCCTGTTCATACTTGTGGATATCAGGTAGAAGAGGCCATTTCAACCCATCAAAATCTGGATAAAAAACAAAGAAAACAGATGGTTCTAGATCTTTTTTCAGAAGTGAAGTTGCCTGATATAGAACGAATTTACAAGTCATATCCGCATCAAATATCAGGTGGACAAAGGCAAAGGGTTATGATCAGTATGGCAATTGCCAATAATCCTAGACTACTCATCGCTGATGAACCCACCACAGCCTTGGATGCTTCCGTTCAAAAAAGCATCATAGACCTTTTGGTATGCATGGTTAAAAAGCGTGGCATGGCTCTTATTTTTATTTCCCATGATTTGAGTTGCCTAAAATCGGTTGCCGATAAAATCCTAGTAATGTACAAAGGAAATTTAGTTGAAACCGGTACTGCGAAAGATATTTTTAATGACCCAAAACATCCCTACACAAAGGCTCTGATGAAAACCCGTCCTAGCTATAAGTTGGCGGGAAAAACGCTACCAACCATTCCTGATCTGCTCCAAGAGAACCAAGATGGCACTTTTTCTGAAAAGGTATTTAAAACCGCTGCCAGAGAAAATAATGTAGATGGTGATATAATTTTAGAGGTTGCTCATTTAGAAAAAACCTACTCATCTAAGAAATTATTCAAAACAAAGGAATCAGATATTACCGTACTCAAGGATATAAGTTTCTATGTTAAAAGCGGACAAACCATTGGGATTGTTGGCGAATCGGGATGTGGTAAAAGCACCCTCGCTAAAATACTAACTGGATTAGAGAGCAAATCAAAAGGACAAATTGATTTCAAAAAAAGCAATTCTAATATTTTCGGGAGACAAATTCAAATGGTTTTTCAGGATCCATTTTCTTCACTCAACCCTTCAATAACCGTTGGAGAAGCCATTTTGGAACCTCTGCGTGTTCATGGCATTGCAAAAAAAACCATGGCAAAACAAAAAGCATTAGAACTTTTGGCATTAACTGGCTTAACAGAAGAATATTTTGAGAAATATCCACATCAGATGTCGGGCGGTCAAAGACAACGGGTATGCATTGCAAGAGCCCTTTCCCTTGAACCATCCATCCTCATTTTGGATGAATCGGTGGCTGCCTTGGATGTATCAGTTCAATCCCAAATTTTGAATCTTTTAAAAGATATACAACTCAAATTAGGCCTTACCTACTTATTTATTTCACACGATTTAAATGTGGTTGGCTATATGGCTGACCTCATTTTGGTATTGAGAAATGGCGAAATTGAAGAAGAAGGTTCTGCTTTAGAAATGATTAAAAATCCTAAATCGGAATACACCAAGTTTTTAATAAGTTGTATGTATGATTAGTTTAGATTTGCCAGAATAAACAAAAAATGAAAACCCATTCTTCAGACATTACCGTTCGCGGTTTCCACATAGATGTGTTTGGCCATACCAACAATGCACGCTATCTTGAATTTATGGAAATTGCCCGTTGGGACGCCTTACAACCTATAATTGCCAGTGGCTTTTTCACAAAACGCAATCTCGGCTTTGTTATCGTCAACATTAATATCAACTACAGGGCAGCCTCCTTTGTAAATGATATTTTAGAAGTAAAAACAGTGTTGGGCAACATAGGCAATAAAACAATCACTGTTCACCATGAAATATTCGACAAAACCAAAGGCCACGCTGTAAGTGATGCGGATGTGACTTTTGTGATGATGGATCTTAAAACAAGAAAAGCAGTAGTACTTGATGATGAATTGAAGGCTGTTTTTGAAAATATGTAAGGTGTAAGTCGAAAGGCGTAAGTCGTAGGTCGAAGGTATGAAGTTGTAAGGGGTAAGTTGTAATTTATTAAAATTTTGCCTAAAACTTCTCCTTTTTTGCGTCTAAAAAAACAAAAAAGTTAAATTTTATGTTAGAAGAAAGTAACTCCAAAATATTTGCCTTAATGTTGCAACTCAATTTATAACCAAAATAATTCCATTTATACCTATGTACGGCAAATTTCTCCGCCCATTTTTAATATTAATTTTTGAAAAAATACTCGGTTGGCGGGTTATTGGAAATAAGCCTGATTATAAAAAATTTGTGATTGTGGTAGCCCCTCATACCAGTAATTATGATTTTTTTGTAGGTCTGTGGGCCAGAAGCAGACTGAGAATGAAGGCTTGGTACATTGGTAAAAAGGAATTGTTTACTTGGCCATTTGGATATATTTTCAGGGCTTTGGGTGGTTTTCCTGTTGATCGCAAAAAAAACACTCATTTGGTAGATCAAATTGTTGAAATATTCAACGCGAGAGATGAATTTAATATTACCATTACGCCCGAAGGAACACGCAAATACAACCCTAATTGGAAAACCGGATTTTATCAGATTGCCTCTAAAGCTAATCTTCCCATTCAAATGGTAGGATTTGACTATGCACAAAAACAAGTTACAATGGCTGAACCATTTTTTGTAAGTGGCGATATGATCAAAGACATTGAAATGATGAAAACTTATTTCAGACAATTTAAGGGTAAAAATCCTGAACTTGGTGTGATTGAGTAGAGTTTAGAGTACTCCTTAGACTATTGCTAAGGAAAGTTTTCGAAATACCTATGGCATATCAGAAGTATATTTAACATTTGTTCTCATTCAGAGTTCTGTCTTGCAGACGGCTTCTATTCTTTTTTTTCTGCAAAAAAATTAACAAAAAAAGGCGCCATAGGAACCAATCTCAAGGTCGCCGAGACAAGCTTTCAAAATTCTTACAGATATCAGAAAATGACTTCAATTGGATGAAAATTTTGTAGCTGCACTTCCCTTGGATGGCCAGCCGCAAAAGTGCTTCGAACCAACTTTTTATAGAATGACTGAATTATCGTTATATTGGTTTGATTATAAGAACTAAATCAATGTATGATGCCTATTCATTTTCAATATAAAATACTGAATGTTCCGGAATACTCAGTCAAAAATTATTAGTTAAAAATTAGTTTAAAGTTTTAGAGTTGTCGAAGTTATTTTGAATATTTTACTCATGTTGATTCTATCTCATTATCCCCATCAATTAAAAATCCGCCAATTCACCCCAAACCTAAAAAACCTCGGTGGATTTGGATAATTAGGTGTTGAATAAAAACGGTTTCCACTAATTCCTTGATTAATATGCTCAAAGCGAACATATAAATTCATAGTTTGAACCTGTGCACTGATATAAACGTCTAAATAGGGATAATTGCCAATTTTGGTGCTGTTTTGCCAAACAAATTGACGAAGATAAGGATTAAAGGCATCGGCATAGTAAGAACTAAACCAATAGTAATCAGCTCCTATGCGAGCAAGCATATTGTGTTTGAAGAAATAATTTTCATAGAAGACACCACCTGAAAAATTGAGTTTTGGTAGATTAAAGGTTTTACTTATTTCTTGATAGGCAATTCGGTTGTGCCAATGAAATTTCCCAAGCTTAATATGATGGGAAACAAAAAGATTTAAATAGCTAAAATCAATGCCTTTAGGTGCCGAGTTGAAAAAATAAATATTATAATTCTGAAAATTCGAAATATTAAACCCCGCATTAATCCGCATTGGCAGCCATTCAACTGAGGCATCAATACCATTTCTCAGGGTGGGTGTAAGTTTTTGATTCCAAATTAGATGGTTGGTTGTTGCAACTGATTGAAAATAGTCTGCCACATGCCTTTGACTTGATATGGAACCCGAAAGTCTTATTCTATCTTCAATCAAAATCTTACCTGCGGCATTCAGCATATAATCTCCGCTGTTGTAGCCTGCTATAAAATATTGACCCTTTCCTATCAGTTCAATTTCATTCTTCTTTCCAGTTAAGGCCATCAATAAAGAACCATTCAGTGAAAGATTATACGTATTATCTTGCTTCGTATAAACATTATAAATTCCATAATTGCTCATCTCAGCTCCCATTTTAAGCACATTTCTAAATTGTTTATAACTGGCTTTTAATACAATACCCACTGCATTGGTTACTTCCCTTAGCACCAAAGAATCACTGGTTGTGTCTCCAAAAATTGGTTTTGGATAAAAGAGGGTATCATAATTAGGATCCTTATAATAAAATTTTGAACTCGAAGCATTGAGGGTATGGTAAAAGAAACCTCTAGGTCTAAAGTCAAAACTAATCGTATCCAATTTGGTAGAATCTTTCAGGATTGTTTGATAACTCGTTTTGCCAAATCTAAGATAGTGGCTAAAAAAAAGCGCGCGTTGGTTGATAAAATTCGTAGCATTACTGAGTGGATTATCAAATACACGGCGCCTTCCACTTGTCGTGTCGAAAGCAATAGGATCAGTAAGTCCGCCCGTTTCTCGTTGCCTTATTTTATTAGAAGTAAGCGAACCAAGCAAGTAATATTTGTCCCTTTTGGTATGATAACTTGTAAACAGTTTTACATTGTAAGTGCTTGGTATCCTTATTTTGTTATAGGCATCACCACTAAGATTAAAAAAAAGGTAATTATTGGTTTTTAACCTTCTAAAATCAATGCCTGCATTCCAACGTTTTGTGATGTTTTGGGTATGAAGAATATTCAGAAATATCAAATCCTTTGCGCCTTGTGAATAATGAATCATGGTGTAGGGCGTTGGTGCAACAATAATTCTTTCATTTGAGCCATTCTGAAACATCCAGGTATTCATTGTATTAAAACCCAAATCGAATCCTGTCTTCTTTAAAGTGCTTAACGAAAGGGGTTGAATAGCGGTTCCAATAAGTCCTAAATCTTGATAGGCCATATTCGTTTTACGGAAAGGATTTAACTGTGAAAGCATGTCTAAAGAGGTATCCATTGCTTTAGTTTTGATATTGAAAGCCTCAAAATCAGCGATTGGAATAAAAATCGGTCTAACTTTATTTTTCTTTACGCTAGCCGTATCGCTCTGAGCCAAAACAAGGCCTGACAAGCATAAAAGATAGAAAATGAAAAGGCTTCTGATGATTTTTAAATTAGAATTGCAAATATATTGCCTAAGCCCCAATTCCTAATTGTTATTTTCGCAGGAATGTTTGATTATGTCATAATTGGAGGTGGAATAGCGGGAAGCACCCTTGCATATAGACTTTTAAAGCAAGGTGCTAAGGTTTTGGTAATAGATGAGGCAGACAAAAATATCTCATCGGTTATTGCAGCGGGTATAGTAAATCCGATAACGGGAAAGCGGACTGCTTTGACTTGGAAGGCGGTTGAATTGTTTAATGAACTTCATAAATTTTATCCGACACTTGAAAAAGAATTGGCTTGTCCATTTTTTTCAACTCAGTCCATTTTTAAAATATTCGATAGTATTTATGAGCAGAATGAATGGTTAAATAAACAATCAGAATCTGGGTATAACCAATTTATTGGTAAGGAGGTGAGGTTTCTAAACACTGAGATGATTTCAAATCCTTATGGCGCCATGCAAATTATAGGAAGTGGTAGATTAGATATAAAGCTATATCTCACAGTTTTGCATCAATGGTTAAAGAGTCAAAATTTAATTTTAACCCAGCATTTTGATGCAACAAAATTGGAAGTAAAGCCTGATATCATTAAGTATGAAAAAATAATAACGCGAGAATTGATTTTTTGTGAAGGCCCTTTTTTAGAGAGAAATCCTTTTTTTAATTTTCTTCCACATAAATCTGTTCACGGTGAAATATTAGAGGTAGAGATTGAAAATTTTTATACCGATAGAATCATTAACAAAGGCATTTATATATTGCCTTTAATAAATAATAAATTTCTTGTCGGAGCCACTTATAATTGGGATTTGAAAGAAGCAGTAACCACATCCAAAGGACTAGAATTCTTAATTAACAAGCTAAAAGAAACCATTCAATCCGATTTCAAAGTAACAGCGCATTATTCAGGTATCAGACCATCGAGCAACGACCGCCGTCCATTTTTAGGAAGGCATCCAAAATATCACAATCTATCCATATTTGGTGGATTTGGCAGCAAAGGTGTCTCACTCATCCCTCATTTATCAAAAGTTTTTCTTAATTTTTTATTGCACGAGGTGCCATTACCAAGAGAAACAGATATTTTCAGGGTGAAAGAAAGCTACATTTGAACAATAGTTTAACAAAATAATAATCTAAAGAGAGTCTTTAATACATCTCACTCTTTGAATTCATAATCATATTTATATCTTTGAAGTCAATAAGAAGCTCTTTAAAATCAACCAATAACAGATATGAACCCAACATTAAGAAACATTCTCGCAGTCATTGCAGGCATTTTAGTAGGTAGTGCTATAAATATGGCCATAGTAAAGATGAGTGCATCTATCATTGCTCCGCCTCAAGGAACTGATTTAACAACAGAAGAGGGATTAAAAAAGGCTATGCATTTATTTGAACCAAAACATTTTTTGATGCCTTTTTTGGCGCACGCCCTCGGCACTTTTTTTGGCGCCTTGCTTACAGCCTTTATAGCTGTGAGTCATCAAGTAAAACTCTCTTTGGGGATAGCTGTCATTTTTTTATTAGGTGGAATTTATATGGTTATCATGATGCCTTCCCCTCTATGGTACACCCTAGTTGATTTACTAGGCGCTTATCTACCAATGGGTTATATAGCAGCCATGTTAGTAGTAAAGAAAGAAAGTTCCAAAAATTAATAAATGAAATTAAAACTCAGGAACCTTCTTCTCTACTTCATTTATTGGTTGTTTTTTTTTCAATTCGGAAGATTACTTTTTTTTACTTTTACCAAAGCGCATTCCACTCAGTTTAGTATAAGTGTATTGGGCGAAGCCATGTTGCATGCCTTATGGCTTGATGCTTCAGTTGCTGGCTATTATAACTTGTTTTTTGGTTTGATGCTGGTAGCAGGAATATTCGCTCCAAAACGCTTTCAAAAAATCTTCTTTATCTTTCACGGGATTATTTTAGGGATAAGCTGCCTCGCCATTATATGCAATGCTGTGTTATACGTGTATTGGTCTGGACCTTTGGATTATAATGCCATAAAATATCTTCAACATCCAGCAGAAGCCGCCGCATCCATCAATTGGTTCCTTATGATTATCCCAATATTATGCGGCATAATACTATTTGTAGCATTCCAATATCTTTTTAAGCGCTTGCAATTTGGTTGCTTTGAGAATATACCTAAAACTCATCCTACCAAAATTATACAAACCTGTGTTCTATTATTTTTTACGGTTACTATGATTATTCCAATCAGAGGTGGATTTGGCATTGTACCCGTAAATTTAAGTTTTGTCTATTTTTCGAAAGATATTTATCCAAACCATGCAGCCTATAACCCCGTTTGGAATGTAATCTATTCATGGACGACAACTAGAACTGAAAATGAATATTCATTTATGGGTGATAAAGAAGCGGCAAAGAAATTTCAAAGTTTGTATCAAACTATTAAAACAGAAAAAGAAAATGAAAGATGGATTTCAACAAGCAAACCCAATATCATCATAATAGCCTTAGAAAGCTACATGGCGAAATTGGTGAATTTAAAATACAGAGGCGAAGAAGTCATTCCGAATTTTAATCGCTTGTCAAAACAAGGGATTTATTTTAATAGGTTATATGCCAGTGGCGATAGAAGTGATAAAGGACTGGTCTCCATTTTTAGCGGTTATCCCGCAATGCCTAAATCTTCTTTGGTTCAATTTCCTGAAATGTTTCAAAATATTCCATCTCTTTTTAAGGATTTTGAGAATCAAGGATATTCAACAGCTTTCTATTATGGTGGCAATCTCGATTTTGCAAATTTGAGGTCTTATTTTATTTCATCAGGGGTTCAAAAAATAGTGACTGGAGAAGATTTATCATCAAAATTTAAACGTGGCAAATGGGGCGTTCATGATGAAGTGATGTTCGATGAATTTTTTAAAGGCATTGAAACCATGAAACAACCTTTCCTTAGAAGCTTTTTTACGCTGAGTAATCATGAGCCCTATGATTTGCCCCAATCAGGACATTTTGGACATCAATCGCTTGACGAGGAATATATGAGCGGGGCATATTATACTGATAAGTACTTAGGCCTTTTTATGGAATCACTTCATAAATCTGCACTTTGGGAAAATACGCTTGTTATTCTTGTTGCAGATCATGGCATTCCAAAGTTAGGCGTGCAGGATATTTTCGATCCTGAGAAATATCATATCCCAATGGTTTGGACTGGTGGAGTTATTAAAACTCCACTTGTTTTTGAAAAAATTTGTTCTCAAACGGATATTCCTTTGGCTATACTGAATCAATGTTGCATAAAACCATTAAAACCCTATAAGTACTCAAATCCTATTGAAAACCCTGGTTCAAAAGAGTTTGCAATTTATTATTATAATGACGGTGAAGGAATCGTAACAAAGAATGACATTGTAATATTTGATAATGTCTCACAGCAATATCAAAATAAATACTCCAATAATGATTCTATTGGAAAATATGCAAAGGCTTATTTACAGACCATCAGTCTTGATTTTAAGAGAAAATAAAAGTGAGTAGTTTATTAACCTGATTCAGGGCAAAGGCATCCTAATTTTCTATGAAATATCAAACAAAGACGTAAAGTTTTTAAAATTGAAGTAATTTTTTGATTTCATACTTAACTTTTTAGTATTAATTTCCCTTGTTTGCGTCTTTGAGTCTTTGAATGATACTAGCTTAGAGCGTTTGCTATGCAACCTGATTTCGTAAATTTTTCAAAAAGACATTAAATACTACCTTTGCGCGATAATTAGGCCACCTCGTTTCACCTACTCCAAAAATGCCAACACGACTTGAATTAAACATTACACCTGAGCAAGCCGCTGATGTGGAATCGATGGAAATCATCGTTAAAAACACGTTCTCTGGAGAAATAGGTTTCATTCAAAAGGTTAAACAATCTATTGATGCCAGGCGTACCCCAATATCCATAAGATTGGTTGTTGATGTTTATTTAAAAGGCGAAAAACCTGAAACAGAAATCTGGAGAGCTCAAATGCCAAAAATTCCTCAACAAAAATCGGCAGTTATTGTTGGATTTGGTCCTGCGGGCATGTTTGCAGCTTTGCGATTATTAGAAAAAGGAATAAAACCAATTGTCATTGAGCGGGGTAAGCCTGTAAAAGAGCGCAGGCGCGATTTGGCAATCCTCAACCGGGAGGGTATTATTAATCCTGAATCCAACTATTGTTTTGGCGAAGGAGGAGCAGGTACCTATTCGGATGGTAAATTATATACACGGAGTAAAAAACGTGGTGATGTGAGAAAAGTTTTGGAAATTTTTGTAGCCCATGGTGCTGACCAACGCATTTTGTATGAAGCACATCCACACATTGGAACCAATAAATTGCCACAAATTGTTGAAGCCATCAGGCAAACTATTCTTGACTATGGTGGAATTATTCATTTCAATGAAAAATTGACGGATATTATCATTCAAGATAATGCGATCAAGGCCGTTCAATTAAATTCAGGCAAGGAAATAGCAACCAATGAAGTAATACTTGCTACAGGACATTCTGCAAGGGATATTTTTGAACTTTTGCATAAAAAACACATTGCCATTGAAGCTAAATCTTTTGCTTTAGGACTTCGGGTTGAGCATCCACAATCCCTTGTGGATTCCATTCAATACCATTGTAAATTGAGAGGAGAGTTTTTACCTGCAGCCTCCTATAGCCTTGTGGAACAGGCAAATGGTCGCGGAGTATTTTCGTTCTGTATGTGTCCTGGTGGTATTATTGCCCCTGCCGCCACAGCATCTGGCGAAATTGTTGTGAACGGTTGGTCTCCCTCCAAACGCAATGGTAAATTTGCAAATTCAGGGATAGTGGTTTCAATTACACCCTCTGACTGGCAAAAATATAGCCACGAGGGACCCTTGGCGGCTATGCAATACCAACAGGAAATTGAGCAACTTGCCTATAAATCAGTGGCAAAAAAATTAAAGGCTCCTGCCCAACGTCTTGCTGATTTTATCAATAAAAGAGAAAGCACAAATTTACCTGACTGTTCCTATATTCCAGGCATTGAGGCTGCCATATTGGATGACATTTTACCAAATGAAGTTTCAAAAGCTCTTCGTATTGGTTTGCAAGAAATGGGAAGAAAGATGAAAGGATTTCTCTCTCCTGAAGCGGTATTAGTAGGGGTTGAAAGCCGAACCTCGTCTCCCGTTAAAATTCCCCGAGACAAAGATTCGTTTCAGCATCCAGACGTGAAAGGCTTATTTCCCTGCGGAGAAGGCGCTGGATTTGCTGGAGGTATTGTTTCTGCCGCCTTGGATGGCATGGCTTGTGCGGAGAGGCTATAAACACGATTTCTAATAATTTAAAGCATGAACAAGATATCAGAAATCAGGATGAGGCTCGCTTTATCTTGAACATCAATCAATATTTCTAATCGTGTTAAAGGATGAAAAGGTTGTTTGGCATTAGTACAAAACCTCTTTCATCTTGCACATCAATCAATCTGTTTAATCGTGTAAACGATGTGCAGGATGTTTGACATTAGTAGTTACCACTTTATCTTGCACATCAATCAATCTCTCTAATCGTGTCATTGTCAGAAGTTCAACCCTTTCGTGTACTCCGATGTTTTTAAAATTCCATTCATTTCTGCACTAATAGGAACTTGCGAAACGGCAGTAATATACCTCGAAGAGAAAATTCCCAACCCATTGTTAACATTGGTGTACTCAGGCTTTTTTTGCACAATACCAATAGAAGGAACATTCACTTGGATAAAGGTGTAAAGATCTTCTCCAGCACCATAATATTCAACATCACAATAGAGTCCTTTTCTTTTTATGTCTTTATCAGGCAGAATGGTGGCTTGCAAAATTTCATAAAAGATATTTCCCGGAATAGAATAAAACTTTTTCTCATAACCAACCATAGACGTAGTTTGGCGATTTCTAAAAAGCACCCAATCGAAAGCTAGCGTATCCGATTTACTTGGATTGCTGATGCTTGTTTCAGAATACCAAAAACGAATGATCATATCATACGCTTTTACTTTTCGTCCTTCGCTATAACCTACAATTACATAAGTATTCGGTTTATCCTTGATGTTTATTGGAGAGCTATTGTTGCTGGCCGGTGCAAGAACTTCTAGTCTACCTGTAGTAAATGTTTTTGACCCACAACTAAATCCAGTTTTAGGATTTGTAACGATCAGTTCATATTCGTAATCCTCAGGATTTGGACTTAAACGTGAATCAAGTATAGGATCTGTAATTTTATATAGATAATTCGGAGCGTTCGAAAAGAGCCCGGAATCTTTTTTAAGGCCTTCCATATTTCCATCAACCAAAGTTGGAAAGATTGTATCAACAACATTGCCATTTTGACGAACAAATAACTTAATTTTCAAATCGGCGTTGTAAATGGAATCATTTACTTTCGTAAAACTATAGGCACTTTCTTTAGGATCTAGATAAGCTTTTTGAATGCGCAAATAGTTAACCTTCGCTGCTGGATCAAGTAAACCATAAATTACAACTGTTTCTTTCCAAGGTGCTGCAATATCAATATCATTCTTACACGAACTAAATGCAAGAATTACGAAAAGCAGTTTACAGAGTTTTGACATTATGAATTAAAATAATCTTAGTTTTGCACCGAATAAGTTTACAAAAATGGTTTTAATTTCACTATTTATTTTATTTGTTTGTAAAAAACATTCCGAATTTAAGCAGGTTTTTAAAAAGAATGACGGTTTACTGTTCATTCATTCTTTATTCAATTTAAAACTTGACAGCCAATTATTTGTTTAATTCAGTAAACGAAAGACCTTTAATAAAATTAATTAAAACATTTTTATCATCAAAAACAGAACCTCTAAGAAAACAATATTCCTAATATCCACAAAATGAGCCACTATAAAGAATTAAAAAAGATAACTACGCACACTCTGATTGAGATGAAGCAAAATGGGGAGAAAATTTCTATGCTCACTGCCTATGATTTTACTTTGGCACAAATTATTGATGGAGCTGGCATTGATATCATCTTGGTTGGCGATTCAGCTTCCAATGTAATGGCCGGTCATATCTCAACACTTCCAATCACTCTCGATCAAATGATTTATCACGCCCAATCTGTAACGAGGGGTGTTAGCAGGGCACTTGTGGTGTGTGACATGCCTTTTGGATCTTATCAAGGGGATAGTAAAAATGCCTTAAATTCTTCTATTAAAATTATGAAAGAAGCTGGTGCGCATGCCGTCAAACTTGAAGGAGGATTTGAAGTTGTTGATTCAGTAAAAAGAATACTTACTGCAGGGATTCCTGTCATGGGACATCTTGGATTAACCCCTCAATCCATTTTTAAATTTGGGACTTATAATGTAAGAGCCAAGGAGGAAAAAGAAGCCGATAAACTGATACACGACGCTAAATTGTTGGAAGAAGCGGGTTGTTTTGCATTGGTACTTGAAAAAATACCTGCCAAACTCGCCGAAACGGTTGCTAAATCGCTCACCATTCCTGTTATAGGAATTGGAGCAGGAGGTGGCGTTGATGGCCAAGTATTGGTGTTGCACGACATGTTGGGTATGACAAAGGAATTCAATCCGCGTTTTTTAAGAAGATATTTAAACCTGAACGACGAAATAACGAAGGCCGTTGGAAGGTATATTCATGATGTTAAATCTATGGATTTCCCTAACGAGAAAGAACAATACTAAAATTGAATCCTTCAAAATAAGATTTCTTTGAACCGATTAACGATTTCTATGTGTGATAAAAAGTTTGCAGGAAATCTTATACCAATTTAGGTAACCTTAATCAAAATCACATTAAAATTTAATCACCTCTACCCAATGCACAAAATATTTACGCTTTCTTTTGCAGTATTATTCTATACTACTTTATTCTCCCAAACCTCTACCCCAGCTAAAGTTAGATTATCAGTAATAAAAACATCAGAAGAAAGCCGATTTAGTTCTGTTCCTTCTGTGTCTATCGGGCCAACAATAATGGGTGGCAGAGTTACAGATATTGAAGTAAACCCCGAAAACAGTATCGAAATGTTTGTAGCTTACGCTTCAGGTGGGCTTTGGTATACCAATAATAATGGGCAATCCTTTAGACCAATTTTTGACAATCAACATTCAATTACCATTGGTGATATTGCGGTTGATTGGAAAAAGTTTACTGTATGGGTTGGCACTGGCGAAAGTAATTCTAGCCGCTCAAGCTATGCTGGCACAGGTGTTTATAGAAGCAACGATACCGGCCATACTTGGAAGCACCTTGGTTTAGAAGAATCGCATCACATTGGCAAAATCCTTGTTCATCCTACAAATTCGGATATTGTTTATGTAGCAGTATTAGGGCATTTGTATACTCTTAGCGATGAAAGAGGGATTTACAAGTCTGTTGATGGAGGAGATAATTGGAAGAAAATATTATTCATAGACAACAAAACCGGCTTTGTTGATATGTGTTTTGACCCATCAAATCCTGAAATATTGATAGCTTCCTCTTGGGAAAGATTGCGCACTGCTTGGAATTTTAAAGGATCAGGTCCTGGATCAGGCATCTATCTTAGTAAAAACAATGGCGATTCATGGACAAAAATTTACAGCGAAGCCAATACCGGAAGAATCGGGCTTGCTTCATTCTCTAAAAACGGACGAACCGGTGTTTACGCCATCAAGGATGATCAAAATAGCTTGCCTGAAAGTGAAAAAGATACCAGTATTCTTTTGATTAAAGACCTTATTATAATGGAGAAGGAGTCAGCAGAGTCATTTTTAAAACTTAATAATAAAAAACTTAATGCTTTTTTAGTAGCAAATAACTTCCCTAAAGAATTTGATGCAGAGTCTCTAAAGGCATCTATTAAAGCTAGAAAATATACGCTAAAAGACGTGATTAATTTTACTGGCGATGCGAATAAAAACCTCTTTCAATCAAATTTTAAAGGTTCGGTAATTTTGAGAACCAATTCCATCGAAAACATAAAATGGGAGATTGTGAACGACTCTATCAAAGATCTTTACTACACCTATGGATATTACTTTGGACAAATTAGCGTAGCCCCCGCTAATCCTGATGAAGTCTATATATTAGGTGTGGTTTTAGCGCATTCAAACAATGGAGGAAAAACCTTTTCAAAATTGAATGATGAAAATGTACACGGTGACCATCATGTTCTTTGGATTGACCCTAAAAATGCATCGCATATCATCAATGGGAATGATGGTGGATTAAATATTTCGTATGATAAGGGAATGCATTGGGTTAAATGCAATACACCTGCTGTTGGACAATTTTATGCAATAACCACAGATGAAGTTGAACCATACAATGTATATGGCGGATTGCAAGACAATGGTGTATGGAAAGGTTCAATAAACTATGCTTCAGGCACTGAATGGCAACAAACTGGTAAATATCCTTACGAATTTATCCTTGGTGGAGATGGTATGCAAGTGGCAGTTGATACCAAACAACAATTGGTTTATACTGGGTTTCAGTTTGGTAATTACTACCGATTAAACATAAAAAATAAAAGTCAGCAATCCATAACGCCTCGCCATACTCTTGGAGAATTTCCTTATAGGTTTAACTGGCAAACACCAATTCAACTCACAGACCATGTTCAAAATACGCTTTACTTTGGAGGTAATTTTTTATTCCGTTCCTTCGATCAAGGGGATACATGGTTAAAGATTTCCCCTGATTTAACCTTTGGTGCAAAGGAAGGCAATGTTCCCTTTGGAACAATTTCTACCCTGCATGAAAGTCCCTTAAAATTTGGGCTAATTTATACTGGAAGCGATGATGGCAGTATAAATATTACCAAAGATGGTGGCACAACTTGGACAAATATTTCAATACCTGCTTACAAAGGCTATTGGATTTCGAGGATTCAAGCTTCCAAATATTCCGAGGCAAAGGTTTATATAACCATCAATGGCTTTAGAAATGATGTTTTCAATCCTATGGTATTCGTTTCCGAAAATTATGGAAAATCATGGAAATCAATAAGTTCCAATTTACCGATGGAGCCCGTCAATGTAATAAGAGAAGATGCTTTTAATGCAAAAATATTATATTTGGGAACGGATAATGGTTTGTATATTTCCATGAATACAGGCATTTCATGGGAAAAGTTTTCATCGTTGCCGCGCGTCGCTGTTCATGATTTGGCCATTCAGAAAAAAGCCAATGAATTAATTGTGGGCACCCATGGTCGTTCTCTCTATGCTATTTCACTCAGAGAGATAAACAAGTTAGACAGTTTTATTTTGTCAAATTATATCTATCTATTTGATATTCCTGCTCAAAAGGCATCACTCTTTTGGGGAAGTTCAGATTATTTTTGGTCTCCACCATTTGAGCAAAATATGCTAATACCATTCTATTCGCGCGATGCTAACAGCTTTGAATTTACCATTTTTGATTCAAGTGGAATTAGCCTAGGCGTTGCAGAAATACTAGCACCTGCTGGTCTAAAAAACTTCAAATATAACTTTACAGCAAACCAAAACCATAATTTCTGGCAATCTAAACAAGTTTACAAAGGAAAAAATGGCGTTCACTATTTAACCAAAGGAAAATATTCGATTCAACTAAGATTAGGAGAAATGATTGTAAAGAAGGAGTTTGTTATATTGCCGAATGGAAATTAGGGAGGCATCAATTTTGAGGCGCTACAAAAAACAAAATTTAGGAACTCAAATAACTTTTAATTATTCTGCAAACTTCATTCTGGTTCAGCAATACTGCGCCAAAAGATGAAGTATTTTAAAAAAAGTGAAGCAGGAGAATTAACTCATTTTTCTGCTGGTGATTGAAGTTTTTGTAACACCTTTCGATGTTTTGGCTTTTGCTTCAACCTTTTTCACTGGCTTGATGCTCTTCGATTTTGTAGCCACTTTTTCGGTTGATTCTGCTTCCTCGGTTTCTGGTTTTGCATTAAAATCAATTTTGCCTTTCAAAGCATTGTACCAGCTTGAAACTTTTTGAATATCAGAATTATAGACTCTTTCCTTATCAAAATTTGAAACAATAGGTTCAAACCATTTTTTAATGGCATCCCCAGATGCATCTTTGGTTAGAAGTGAGAAATCACCTGCTTTTTCTAATTCTTCTATCTTAGCAAATACAACTGATAATTTCACATCCCCATCAACTGTATAAATAGAAACATCTTCAAGTATGATAACCTTTTGAGTTACCGGAGTTATTGTTCTTTTAGCTGTTTCATCCAAACACTCTAAAACTAAACCTGATGCGCCTTTACCAATAATTTTGTGCAAACCTGGTTTACCAGCCACAGATACTACATCTTTTAAATCCATTCTGCAAAGAAACAAGGTTTTAGCAAATTACTTTTCACTTTTTTGTAAATTATTGGCATTTTTCGTAAATCTTTTTTTTTATCAACTTGAATTGTTTAATACATAGTGAAGGAATCAATTTGAGCGATTATTTCACAAACAATGTTCGAATTGGTGTTCTGTAAAAATATTTTCGCAATTATCGTGACATTTTTTCTTAATTATTACTTAACTATTCCATAAAAATACTTTATTTGCCATCTTTATTTATTCATACATGAAAAAACAGTTACTTTTAATTTTAAGCGTGATTCCGGCATACCTTTTTGCCCAACAAAGCACTCCAATCTCTAATCCTATTGCCAGTGTTCCGCACCCCGTTTTAGCAGGACAAGTTGCATCTGACAACCAAACAGGTGCTTTTTTTGCTAGTTCAAGCAGTCCAAAATTATTTAAAAAACATCCTGGATATTCTGCTATACTCATTGGTAAAACATATTATGATTTGCAAACCAACGCATCGGTTGGTAGAAGAATTATACTGCATGATGATGGAACTATCTCTGCTGTTTGGACAACTTCAGCAGTTAGCACCAAAGATTGGCCTGAGCGCGGTACCGGTTACAACCACAAAACCACGTCATGGCTAGCCCCTGTAAGTGCCCGCCTTGAAGCTGAACGTGCAGGATGGCCTTGCCTCGGTGTTTTGAACAATGCAGGAACCAAATACGAAATTACGATGGGACACGTGTCAACAACCGGTGGCTGGGTAGTAAGTAAAAATAATGCCATTGGAAGTACTAATTTTACAAAACTTAATACCTCATTGCTCCAATTAAATAACAAAGTTGCTATCTGGGGAAGAATTGGAACCGATAACAAAAAAATGATTCACCATTTATCAAACTATTTTTCTGATGCAGCCGGTGGAATACCTGTAGTTACACTCAAAGGGGTTACAAGTCCTACAACGTATAGCCGTTCAACAGATGGCGGTGTTACTTGGGATAAACAATTTTTAACACTTCCAGGATACGATTCATCAAGAGTGGTATCAGGTGGTGGTGATAATTACGCCATTGACGTTAAAGATTCTATTGTTGCAATCGTTACTGGTGGAACAGGTGAAGATATAACAATTTATAAATCTACTGACAATGGAAATAATTTCACCAAGATTGATGCAGAACCATTTCAGTTTTCGCCATTTACCAAAGTATTTATCGCTAATGCCGATAGAGAAAAAACAACTGACGGTTCTATGGATGTGATCATTGGAAATGATAATAAAGTACATGTATTCTTTGGAAGAACTTTTGTTTCTGACGAAGACATAACCGATGATTCTTATAGTTTT
>Ga0163144_10006985_pt1 | contig 24833 bp, 29 predicted proteins | sample OliLak19BULKMAT1_FD_123175 | JGI IMG/M metagenome (GOLD analysis project Ga0163144, IMG submission 123175) | Freshwater microbial mat bacterial communities from Lake Vanda, McMurdo Dry Valleys, Antarctica - Oligotrophic Lake LV.19.BULKMAT1 | ecosystem: Environmental > Aquatic > Freshwater >... | reverse complement strand
CCTACTGGATGAACTCCTTGCAGCAGATCCCCGACGATGACCCCTTGTTCGTGACGCTGAACACCGACCAGCCGATCCGCGAAGAGTTGATCCATGACGTCAACACGTTCGAGCATCCGGTTTTCGACCTGGCCGCCACTCAGGCGCAGGATCGGTTACGGGTCCAGAACGGTGCGCAGAACACCTGGTTCTGCGGCGCCTGGATGCGCAACGGCTTTCACGAGGATGGCTTCGCCTCTGCCGTCGATGTCGTTGACGCAATGACAGAGCGTCGGACGCTGCGGTTTGCAGCGTGATGCAGGTCGAACGGTTCCGCGCCGAAACCTACCATGGCCGCAAGGGGCCGGTGCAGAACGCGTTCCGATACTCCGTCGACTATGTTCTCCTTGACCCGGACAAGGCGTCTGGCCCCAGCCTGTTCTCACGCAATCGGGCGAACCTGATGGCCCTGCACGATTCCGACCATGGCGGCCTGCCCGGCAACGGCAATGGGGCAATCTGGGCGCGGGAGGTTCTGGCCAATTACGGGCTTGCGCAGGACCGGCTGATGCTGCTGGCGCAACCCCGGCTTCTGGGCCATGTCTTCAACCCGGTCAGCTTCTGGCTGGCGTATGACCACATCGGCAATCTGCGCGCGGTGATTGCCGAGGTGTCTAATACCTTTGGCGACCGGCATTCCTATCTGTGCCACCGCGCCGACCGCGCGCCGATTGGCCGGGAAGATACGATGACGGCGCAGAAGATCTTCCATGTCTCACCGTTTCAGCCGATCGACGGGACCTATGCGTTCCGCTTTGACATCCGGCGCGACCGCATCGGTATCTGGATCGACTATACCACCGCCAGCGGCGGGCTTTACACCAACCTGATCGGGCCAAGGGAGGCGCTGACGAACCGAGGCATCCTCGCCTCGGCCCTGCGGCGTCCGTTTGGCTCACGCCGAGTGCTGGCGCTCATTCATTGGCAAGCTTTGAAGCTGTGGCTGAAGAAGGCGCGCTTCAACCGCCGTCCGCAGCCGCCCAAGGAAGACGTGTCGCAATGACCGTGCATGGGGCTGGCTGGCGGGGAGCTGGCTGATGGCGCACCGCCTGCCCGCCTGGTCGCTGTTTGCGGCGCTGATCGCGACGGCGGGACTGCCGATCTACATTCACGCGCCGAAGTTCTATGTCGACAGCTACGGCGTGACGCTGGCCGCCATGGGGTTTGTGCTGGCTGCCCTGCGGCTGCTCGACGTGGTGCAGGACCCGCTTCTGGGCTGGCTGGCCGAGGCGACGCGGCCGCATCGCCGTCTGGGTGTGGCGTTGGCGGTGGCGCTGATGACCGTCTCTCTCATCGGGCTTTTCGCCATAACCCCACCCTTCGCCGCGACCTGGTGGTTCGCCCTGTGCCTGACCGGCCTTTTCAGCGCCTTTTCCTTTCTTACCATCTGTTTTTATGCCGAAGGCGTGGGCAAGGCGGAAACGCTTGGCCACGGCGGTCATATCCGGCTGGCCGGTTGGCGTGAGGCCGGGTCGCTTCTCGGCGTCTGCCTGGCTGCCGTGGCCCCGGTGGCGCTGCTGACACTGACGGACCGGCCGTTTGCGGCCTTTGCCTTGATCTTTGCCGGGCTGGCGGTGGTGGCGACGCTGGCCATGCGCCGGGAATGGCAGGGCCAGCCCAGCGAACCTACCGAGTCGGTCTTTGCCCTGTTCCGCCCGGTGCTGGCCGACCCACTGGCGCGTCGCCTCCTCCTGATCTCGCTGTTGAACGGTGCGCCGGTGGCGGTGACCTCGACTCTGTTCCTGTTCTATGTCGAAAGCCGGTTGCAGTTGCCGGGTCTGGAGGGGCCGCTCCTCCTCCTTTTCTTCCTTTCCGCCGCCGTCTCAACCCCGGTATGGAGCATCCTCGCCCGCCGTAACGGTGCCCGCCGCGTGCTTCTGTCCGCGATGGGGCTGTCGATCCTCGCCTTTCTCTGGACCGTGACGCTGGGTCCGGGCGACGGCCTTGCTTTTGCGCTGGTCTGCGCTGCGTCCGGGGCGGCGCTTGGGGCCGACATGACGCTGCTGCCCGCCCTCTTTGCCCAGCGGCTGGCCCGCATCGGCACGCGTGAGGCGGCAGCCTTTGGCCTATGGAACTTCGTGAGCAAGCTGTCTCTCGCCCTCGCGGCGGCCACGATCCTGCCGGCGCTGGATCTTGCCGGCTTTCGGTCGGGTGAGGAAAACACCGAATTCGCCCTGACCATGCTGACTTTGATCTATGCAGCCGTGCCTTGCGTATTGAAGATTGCAGCTATCCTGCTGCTTGCAGTGACGCCACTTGCAGAACCCGAAAAGGGGACCACCCCGTGACGAATGTCCTTGCCGCCATGCTCGGGGCCGCCATCCTCGGGGCCCTTGTGATCGTGGCGCTGATTGCCCTCTGGAACCGCTTTGCCGCGTTTCGGGCACAAAAGCCGTCAGACTATGCGGCCTTGGGTCCGCGTTTCGACTTGGCGCGGCATCTGTCCGGTCCGATCCAGTGCGAAGGCATGATCTATGGCCCGACTGGCCGCGTCACCTCACGCTTCGTGGCCGAGATGGAGGGGCGCTGGCAAGGCGACACCGGCACCTTGGCCGAGGTGTTTCGTTATGACAACGGCAAGGTCCAGAACCGCGCCTGGACGCTGACGGTCGGGCAAGGCGGCGAGATCGTTGCCACAGCTCCGGATGTGATCGGGCAGGGGACCGGGCAGGTCGCGGGCCCCGCGGTGGTGCTGCGCTACCGGATTCGCCTGACGCCCGAAGCGGGGGGCCACGTCCTTGATGTCGTCGACTGGATGTACCTGATGGAGAATGGCACGATCATGAACCGCTCTCAATTCCGCAAGTTCGGGATCAAGGTGGCGGAGCTTGTGGCCACCCTGCGCCCGGCCCCGGCGCAGGGTGCCAAACCGCCATCGGTCGCAGGATGAGGGATTTTCGCGGGAAACGCTACTGGCTGGTCGGTGCGTCCGAAGGGTTGGGCCTTGCCTTGGCGCAAAAGCTGAGCGCGGCTGGGGCGGAACTGGTCCTGTCGGCCCGTAGCGAAGACGCCTTGCAGAAGGCTGTCGCCAGCCTGCCCGGCAAGGCCGAAGCCCTGCCGGTCGATGTTGCCGCTTCGGACAGCGTCACCGCCGCTGCAGCCAAGTTGGGCGAGGTGGACGGCGTGGTGTTCCTTGCCGGGGTCTATTGGCCGATGCGGGCGCAGGACTGGGACAGCAAGGCCGCCGAGGCGATGGCCAATGTCAACTTTACCGGCTGCATCCGGGCGATCGGGGCGGTGCTGCCCGGCATGGTCGCGCGGGGGCGCGGGCATGTGGTGATCACTGGCTCCCTCTCCGGCTTTCGGGGTCTGCCCGGCGCGATCGGCTATGCCGCGTCCAAGGCCGGGACCATGGTGCTGGCCGAATCGCTGTACGCCGACCTGCGCAAGACCGGCATAGCGGTGCAACTGGCCAACCCCGGCTTCATCCGCACCCGCCTGACGGCAAAGAACGAATTCCCGATGCCGTTCATCATGGAGCCCGAGGCAGCCGCCGACATCATGTTCCGCCACATGCAGTCGGGGCGCTTCAAGATCAGCTTTCCAACGGTGTTCAGCTGGCTGTTCCGGGGCGGCAACTTCCTGCCGGACGCGCTGTACTATCGGATGTTTCCGCCGCGCGGCTAACCGCCCGATGCTGGCCTATGCCGCACGCAGACGCACCATGAAGAACCCGTCCATCCCGCCCCGGTCGGCCCAGTAGTCCGGCCGTAGCCGCAACCCGCCGCTTTCCGTCCACCAGCCGGGAGCGACCCCGGCTAACTCCACCCGCTCGGTCACCAGTCCCGGATGCCTGGCGAGGGCCGCCGCAAGCTGACCCTCACCCTCCTCGGGCAGGAGCGAGCAGGTGGCAAAAACCAGCCTCCCGCCTGGGCGAAGCCAGCCCAGCGCGCGGTCCAGAAGGGCTGCCTGCAAGGTCACGAGGTCGGCGACATCGGAGCCGTCCTTGATGAACGGCAGGTCAGGATGCCGCCGGATTGTGCCCGTCGCCGAACAGGGCGCGTCCAGCAGGATCGCGTCGAACCGCTCTGCCGGGTCCCAGTCCAACGCATCGGCAACCACCAATCGCGCGCCCAGCCCGGTCCGAGCCAGATTGGCCTCCAGCCGCTGCATCCGCGCCGCCGATGCGTCGAGCGCCGTCACCTCGGCCCCGCTGGCCGCAAGTTGCAGCGTCTTGCCTCCCGGCGCGGCGCAAAGGTCCAGCACCCGCTCCCCCGGCTGGGGGGCCAGCAACTGCGCTGGCAAGGCAGCCGCCGCGTCCTGCACCCACCAACCGCCTTCGTCATAGCCGGGCATGGTCGTAACTTGCCTGTGGGTGGGCAGGCGCAGACTGCCCGTTGGCAAGACCGCACCCTCGGGGGCCGGAAAGCCAGGGCGCAGCGTTAGGTCAAGGGGGGGGATGTTCGCCTGTACGGCTTCGATTGCCTGCGCGGCCTCACGCCCCCAGGCGTGAACGAGCGGTTGGCGCAACCAGCGCGGCAGTTTCTGAACCGGTTGGTCCTCAAGAAGCTTTTCATCGGGCAAGGCCCGCAGCACCGCATTAACAAGACCTGCCAAATGGCTGCTGCGCCGGTCGCGCCGCACGATGTCGACGGCAGCGTTCACCACGCCATGCGCCGCAGCGCCCATCGCGCGTTCAACCACTGCAAGCCGCAGGACATTCCGCACCAGAAGCGGCGGCGATTTGCGCAGATGACGGTCCAAAAGCCGGTCAGCCGGTTCAACATGCCGCAAGACATCGCCCGCCAGCCGCAGCGCGCGCGCGCGATCAGACGGGGGCATTCCGTCGCCCGGCGCATCCTCAAGCATCCGACCCTCACCAAGGACCGCACCCAGGATAGCCACCGCCGCCGCCCGCGCCGCCACACCTTCGGCCATGCCGATCCCTGTCCCCGTACCCTTGTTCCGTTCCAAGGCCGCCTATATCACCGGGAAGGCCTGCACAAGGAACCCCGACATGGACCCGACCAACACTGCCCTTCCCCCCGCCGCGCAACGCGCTCTGGCCGAAGCCGAAGCGCGCCGCAAGGTTGCGGAAGGCGTGGCACCGCTGCCGCCCGAACTTGGTGGCCGCAAGGGGCCAGAGCCGGTGCGTTACGGCGACTGGGAAAAGAAAGGGCTGGCCGTCGATTTCTAGGGCCAGCCAGATTGGATCAACCGTGATCGCCCAAGGGACGCCGGGGCGACCAAATCATGCTCAACGCAGCTGAAACACCGCCGAGTCGCCCTTGCCCTGATCCACAGTGAACCGCATCGACGTTGCGTCGCGCACTTCGACCAGCTGGCAGTTGTAGGGCACATCCTTGCCGTTCCAGGCCATCTGGCGGCAGAAGTAGCCATCCTGCCAAGCCCAGGTGCCTGTCACCTCCGACCCAAGCGCCTGCCCCTTGATCGTGCCGTCGGGCCGCACAAGCAGGGTAAGGCTAAGAAGCGCAAGCCGAAGCTCGCGGTCCTGGACCAGCGACAGGAATTCCCCCTTGTCGCTTACCACTTCAAACTCGCTGGCAGCCGCGGGAAGCGGCAACGCGAGCGCTATGAACAGTGCAAGAAGCTTCCGCATGGTAATCTCCAATCGATAAGGTACCAAAGAGGTACGCTTGGACACAACGACCGGATGACTCTTCAGTTCCCAAGGACGTCCATCATGTCATACTCCCCCGGCTTCTGGCCAAGGCCCCAAATCGCCGCCCGAAGCGCGCCACGGGCAAAGATCGACCGGTCGGTGGCCACATGCCGCAGGACCAGCCGTTCCCCCATCCCGGCAAAGATCACGTCGTGCTCGCCCACGATATCTCCGCCACGAATAGCAGAAAAGCCGATGGTTCCGCCCTCTCGCGCCCCGGTGATCCCGTCGCGACCGGATACCCGCGCCGCCGCCAAGGCAATCCCCCGGCCTTTCGCTGCCGCCTCCCCCAGCATCAGCGCGGTGCCCGATGGGGCGTCGACCTTCATCCGGTGATGCGCCTCGACGATCTCGACATCCCAGTCCTCGCCCAGCGCCTCGGCCACCTTCTGCGTCAGCCGCACCAGGAGGTTCACGCCAAGCGACATGTTCCCGGCCCGGACGATGACCGCATGACGCGCTGCTGCCGCGATCCTGGCCAGATGCTCGGCCTCCAGCCCCGTTGTCCCGATGACATGCACCGCCCGCGCCTGTGCCGCCAGCGCCGCAAACTCCACCGTCGCGGCGGGAGAGGTGAAGTCCACCACCGCCTGCGCCTTGGCAAACGCTTCCAGCGGGTCGTCGGTCACGATCACACCAAGGGGGCCACCCCCCATCGCCTCACCGACATCGCGGCCGATCCAGGGGTGACCGGCGCGTTCGACACAGGCCGCCAGACGCAGCGTGTCAGAAGCGGCGGCCAGACGGATCAAGGTCTGCCCCATCCGCCCGGATGCACCGGTAACCACCAAGCCGGGAGCGTCGCTCATGTCTTTCCTCCGTTTCCTTCGTCCTAGCGCCTTCCCGCAGGTCCCGAAAGCCCGGCGTTGCGGGGCGGGGCGAAAGGGCCTAAACGGGCGCCATGGCAAACAAGCGCTCCCCCAATGCCTCCGGCCCCTCGCAACGCCAGCTTCGGGTCGGCGAACTCATTCGTCGTACCCTGGCCGATGTGCTGAACCGGGGCGAAATTCACGACCCCGAACTGAATGCGATGTTGATCACTGTGGGTGAGGTGTCGTGCTCATCCGACCTCAAGGTCGCGACCGTCTATGTCATGCCGCTGATGGGCTCGGTGCCGGTCGCCGATGCGATTGCAGCGCTTGCCCGCAACAAGGCCGAACTGCGCCACCACGTCGTCAAGGGCATGACGCTGCGATACGCCCCCGACCTGCGGTTTCGCGCGGATGAGACGTTTGACCGGCTGGACGAAACCCGCCGCCTTTTCTCCGACCCGGTCGTCCTGCGTGATCTGGAGACGCCTGAGGAAGAAGGGTGATGCTGCGTCTGGCACTCCTCCTCGCGCTCGCCCCGCTGACCGCCGGTGCCGCGACCTGTCGCGACCTGATCCATGAAGATGTCTCCTACACCCTGTGCGAGGTGGCTTTGGGTGAGGATCTGCGCCTGTTTCACACCGGTCCCGAGGGCATCTACGGCAGCTTCACCAAGGTGAACGCAGCCCTTGCCGAGGACGGTCAGACCCTCGGCTTTGCGATGAATGCCGGGATGTATCACCGCGACCTTGCGCCGGTCGGGCTTTATCTGGAGGAAGGGGTGGAAACCTCGGGCATCGTGACCAGCGACGGGCCCGGCAATTTCGGCCTGCTGCCGAACGGGGTTTTCTGCATCGGCGACCGGTTCCGCGTGATCGAAAGCCGCGCTTACCAGGCGGATCCGCCCGATTGCCGCTTTGCCAGCCAGTCCGGGCCGATGCTGGTGATCCACGGCGAACTGCATCCAAGCTTTCTTCCCGACAGCGACAGTCTTTACGTCCGCAATGGCGTCGGCGTCAGTCCCGAAGGGGACCGTGCGGTCTTTGCCATCTCGAACGACGCGGTGAACTTTCACACCTTCGCCCGCCTGTTCCGCAATGCGCTTGGCTTGCCCGACGCGCTTTATTTCGACGGAAGCATCTCGCGCCTGTATGCGCCTGACCTTGATCGCCACGACGGCGGGTTCCCGATGGGACCGATCGTCGGCACCGTGATCCCGCAGGGCTAGCGGCATGGCGCGCGTCAGGAAAGGCCGGGCCATCAGCGGCTGGCTGGTGGTGGACAAACCCGCAGGCATCACGTCAACCGCCGTGGTCAACAAGGTGAAATGGGCCTTCTCGGCGCAGAAGGCCGGCCATGCCGGCACGCTTGATCCCGATGCGACCGGGGTGCTGGCGGTGGCATTGGGCGAGGCGACAAAGACCGTGCCCTACATCACCGACGCGCTGAAATGTTACCGGTTCCGGGTGACGCTTGGTGCGCAGACCGCCACAGATGACGCCTCGGGACCCATCACCGCCACCTCCGACCAACGCCCCACCGACGCAGAGATCGAAGCCGGTCTGGTCGCCTTCCGGGGCAATATCCTGCAAGTCCCACCGCAGTATTCAGCGGTAAAGGTCGACGGCGACCGCGCTTATGATCTTGCGCGCGAGGGGGAGGTCATGAACCTCGCCGCCCGCCCGCTTTGGGTCGAAAGCCTGACGGTTCTGGACCGCCGGGATGCCAACCACGTCGATCTGGAAATGGTCTGCGGCAAGGGCGGCTATGTCCGCTCGATCGCGCGCGACCTTGGGCTGGCGCTCGGCTGCCTTGGCCATGTCGAATGGCTGCGCCGAATCTGGTCAGGCCCGTTCCATGCCGATCAGGGCGTGACGCTGGACCAGATCGACGCCGAGGCGAGGACCGACACCCTCGACACCCGCCTCTTGCCGCTGGAACTGGGTCTGGCCAGCTTGCCCGAATTCCCCGCCACCCCGGACGGCGCCGCCCGCCTGCGGAATGGCAATCCCGGAATGGTCATCGCCAATGCGGAATGGGGCTGCGAAGGCTGGGCCAGCCTGAACGGCCAGGCCATCGCCGTGGGTCACTACCGGGGCGGCGAGTTGCACCCCTCCCGCGTGTTCAACCGCTAAAGCTTGTCTAAAATTGTCTTTCTCTTCCGCAAATATCCCACGGGGAGCGCGAGGGGTGTGAAACCCCTCGCTCCGCCGCCGGGGCACCGCGCAGCGCCAAAAGAAAAGCCCCGCGTCACCGCAGGGCCTTTCCGAACTTAAACCGTTAAGACTTAAACCAGCGCGGCTTTCGCTTGCCCTGCGATGGCGTTGAACGCCTCCGGCTCATGCACGGCCAGATCGGCGAGGACCTTGCGGTCCACCTCGATCCCGGCCTTCGACAGACCGTTGATCAGCCGCGAATAGGTCATCTCGGCATCGAACAGCCGGACAGCTGCGTTGATCCGCTGGATCCAGAGCGCGCGGAAGCTGCGCTTTTTCGCCTTGCGGTCGCGGGTCGCATACTGCTGGGCCTTGTCGACCGCCTGCGTGGCGGTACGGAAGTTGGTGCTGCGCGCGGCGTAATAGCCCTTGGCAGCCTTGATCACCTTGCGGTGACGGGCGTGGGTGACCACACCGGATTTGACGCGGGACATCTTGTGCTCTCCTTACCGGTCGTAGGGCATGTACTTCTTGACGATCTTGGTGTCCGAGGCGGACAGCAGCATCGTACCGGAAGCATCGCGAATGAACTTGGTCGTCCGCTTGATCATGCCGTGCCGCTTGCCGGCGACGCCAGCCTTGGCCCGACCGGAGGCCGTGAAGCTGAACCGCTTCTTCGCCGCCGACTTGGTCTTCATCTTGGGCATTTCCATCTCCGTGGTTGCAGGCACGACTCGGCATGCCACGTGGGCCGGCCGTGCAGGTATCGAAGTGGCCCCTATAGGCACGCCCGCATCGGGGCGCAAGGGCAAAGGCATCAGTTCACCAGCCGCGCCAGAACCTCCAGCATAACGGTCGGCACCTCGCCGGGCCGATAGCCACCGGGTCGTGCCGCCACCGCAAAGAGCACAAGACCCGCCCCGCCGGTCAGCATGGCAAGACCGATCCGGGGCACCCTGCCGTCCACCCAGGCCGCGAGACTGGCTGGCACCGACAGAACCCACAGCAAAAGTCCGAAGGTCAGGGCAAGATCTGTGTCCATGTGTGGCCCCCGGAAAGGGTTATTCGGGGTCGACCCTTGAGACCAGCCGTTCGTCGCAAGGCGCCACCCGCAGGATGTTGGTCGTGCCCTTGACGTTGAACGGCACCCCTGCGGTCACCACGATCTGGTCTTCCTCGGTGGCAAAACCGTTGTCGCGTGCGGCCTTGATCGCCGCCAGAACCGCGCCCTTGAACCGGTCCTGTGGCGGGGTGATCACGCAATGCGCACCCCAGGTCAGCGCCATCCGTCGTGCGGTGGACATGAGCGGGGTCAGCGCGATGATCGGCACATGCGGCCGTTCGCGCGCCACCAGGGCTGCGGTGTTGCCCGACTGGCTGAAGCAGCAGATCGCCTTGATATTGGTCGCCTCGGCAATCTCGCGCGCGGCGGCGACGATACCGTCGGCAATCGACTCGCGCCGCACGACCCGGCTCGCCTCGATGACGGAGCGGTAGGTCGGGTCTTTCTCGACGCTCAGCGCCACGTTCTGCATCGTGGTCACCGCCTCGACCGGATACTTGCCCGCCGCGGACTCCGCCGACAGCATGATCGCATCGGCCCCCTCATAGATCGCGGTCGCCACGTCGGACACCTCGGCCCGAGTGGGAACCGGGCTTTCGATCATCGATTCGAGCATCTGCGTCGCCACGATCACCGGTTTCGCCGCCGCCCGCGCGCCCCGCACCAGCCGCTTCTGAATCGGCGGGACCGAGGTGACCGGCAATTCCACCCCAAGATCGCCGCGCGCCACCATGATGCCGTCGCTGACCTGCAGGATGGCGTCATAGGCCTTCACGGCAGCAGGTTTCTCGATCTTGGACAGGATCGCCGCGCGGCCCTTGGCCAGCGCCCGCGCCTCGATCACATCCTCGGGGCGCTGGACGAAGGACAGGGCAAGCCAGTCGACGCCCATCTCGCAGGCAAATTCCAGATCGATCCGGTCCTTGTCGGACAGGGCCGCCACCGGCAGCACCACATCCGGCACGTTCACGCCCTTGCGGTTGGAGATGGTACCGCCGACCGTCACGGTGCAATCGGCAAAATCCTTGCCGCAAGCATCGACGCGCAGCCGGATCTTGCCATCGTTGACCAAAAGCGAGGCACCAGGTTCCAGCGCCGCGAAAATCTCGGGGTGGGGCAAGGTCACGCGGGTCGCATCGCCGGGGGCGGTGGACAGGTCCATGCGGAACTTTGCCCCGGCCACCAGCTCTTCCGAGGGGTTGGCAAAGACGCCGACCCGAAGTTTCGGGCCCTGCAAATCGGCAAGGATCGCAATCGGGCGACCGGTGTCCGCCTCAACCTGACGGATGATCGTGTGGCGGGCGCGCTGTTCGTCATGGGTGCCATGGCTCATGTTCAGGCGGAACACATCGGCCCCGGCGTCAAACAGCGCGCGGATCATCTCATAGGTGCTGGATGCCGGGCCAAGCGTGGCCACAATCTTGACGTTGCGGTGGCGGCGCATGGTCTTCTCCTGCTTGATAACTCACCCAGAGGGCGCCTGCGTTATGGCGCAATCCCGGACATGCCGCAACGCTTTCCCGTGGTCCTGCCTGCCTTTCGGGCGCGCTTCGCTGGCATCAAGCGAAGATCGACCGTAAGGAAGAGATGAGCGCCCCCGGCGACAGGAAAGAACGAACGTGGCATTCACCATCGAAGGACAGGATCGCCCGGGCCGTTGGCTGGTAACCTGCGACCACGCCTCGAACGAGGTGCCGGACTGGGTAGGCGGCGGGTCCCTTGGCATTCCCGCCGATGACATGGCCCGCCACATCGCCTGGGACATCGGCGGCGCAGGGCTGGCCCGCGCCTTGGGCCAGCATCTCGACAGTCCGGTCCTGATGTCGGATTTCTCGCGTCTGGTGATCGACCCCAACCGGGGCGAGGATGACCCGACGCTGGTGATGAAGCTTTACGACGGCACGATCATCCCCGCGAACCGCCATGTCGGATCGACACAGATAGAGGAGCGGCTTGACCGTCTTTACCGCCCCTATCACGCCGCCTATGCCCGGCTGGCGGCGCTGCGCCCGGACCGGGTGATCGTGGCGATCCATTCCTTCACCCCCTGCCTGCGCGGACGCGAGCCGCGGCCCTGGCATGTCGGGGTGCTTTATTCCCATCTGGATGCGCGGCTGTCAAAACCGCTGATCGCGCGCTTGATGCAGGAAAAAGACCTCTGCATCGGCGATAATGAGCCGTATTCGGGCCACCTGCCCGGCGATGCGATCGACCGGCACGCCTTGCGCACCGGTCGCCACAACACCCTGGTCGAGGTCAGGCACGATCTGATCGACACCTCAGACGCGCAATCCCATTGGGCTGCGCGCCTCGGCCCGATCCTGACCGTGGCCCTTCACGACGCCGAGGGCTGAAGGTTTCGGCCGGCACGCCAATCGATCAGCACGATGACCACAAACAACACCATGCCCGCCACTGCTGCCAGCGATCCCGCCACAACCAAAGGCATCAAGCTTTCGTCATGGCTGCCAAGATAGACGGCCAAGCCGCCGCTCATCAGCACCGCGCCGACCGCCCCGGCCCCCACCTGCGTCCAGCCCAACGCGCCCCCGGTCCGCCCGGTCCCGCGATGGTAAAGCCCGAACAGCGCCATGCTGACCCAACCCAGAAGGTTAAGGTGGGCATGCGCGGGTGACAGGGTGAAGTCCTGCGAAATGCCCATGCTGATGCCAAGGCCCATACCCGTCAGCGCCGAAAGCCCGGCGATGACGAAACAGAAATCGCTGATACGCATGCTCTTTTCTCTTTGTCTGGTCGAAGGTAGCAGCACGTCACCGTGCCGGTGAATTTCGGCGGCATATGCCGAACCCCGGTTGGGGAGGTCAATATTCATGCTCATCAGAATTCCCTACCTCAGCCCGCGAATCCGCCGGCGGCAAGCCAGCTGATTTCTGCCGCCGTCGAAAGACGGCCGACGATGGCGTTGCGGTGCGGAAATCGGCCGAACTGTGCAACGGTGTCGCGATGACCGCGTGAGTGGCTTGGGCCGGGTTCGGGCAGATCGGCACAAAGCGCGACCGAGCGTTCCTGATCCGCCAGATGCTCGGAATGCGCGAAGGGCAGGTAGAAGAACCCGCGCAACTCCGGCCCGAAGCCCGCGTCATGACCCAGCGCCAGCGCCGCATCGGCAACCGTCCGCGCCAGACTGTCGGTCGCATACATCCGCGCCGTGCCCCGAAATGCGTTGCGCGGGTACTGATCCAGCAGGATCACCAGCGACAGCGCGCCCTCGGGCGTCGCGATCCATGGCATCAACTCCCCCCGTGCCGCAGCCTCATGCTCGGCGGCAAAGGTCGCACGGAACAGGCGGTCGAAGTCCGGGTCCTTGCCGAACCAGACAGCGTGGCCCAGTGGACGCCAGAACTCGGTCACGGCGTCCGGCGCGGACAGATGCGCCTTCAGGCGTGTTTGCAAAGTTGTGTCGAACGGCATGGTAACCCTCATGAGTGACGAAAGGCGGCCTCAGTCGCACTGTTCCTACGCTGAAACCAGTGGTATGATTTCACCACTATGCTGAACCAGATTGATCTCTCTCGCACCGACCTGAACCTCCTCGTGCTGTTCGAGACCGTCCTGAGGGAGGGGCACGTCGGTCGCGCCGCCGCGGCGCTAAGCCTGTCACCCTCAGCGGTCAGCCATGGTCTTGGGCGGCTCAGGCGGTTGTTGAACGATCCCCTGTTCCTGCGCACACCGCGCGGGGTCGTCCCGACCGACCGGGCGGTGGAGCTTGCCCCGCAGATCGCCGAGATTCTGCAAGGCGTGCGCGGCATGCTGGCCACGGCCGAACCGTTCGATCCGGCCACCTCCACCCGCCGCTTCCGGCTTGGCGTCGGCGATGCGTTCCTGTGCGTCTTTGGCCCGGCGCTTGTCACGCGACTGGCAGAGCGGGCGTCCACAGTCGGCGTCTCGGTTATGCATGTCGTGCCGTCCTTTCGAAACTCGCCCGACGAAGGTGCCTGGGATCATGTGCTTGCAATGCTCGAATCGCGCGAGCTTGATGTCGCCCTCCTGCCCTGGCTGACCTGCCCGGTGAGGTTCACCACGCGGCCCGTGGGTCAGGATCGGCTTGTCGCCGCAACGCGCGCCGGCCACCCCTATGCCTGCAGCCCGACACTTGCGACCTACTGCGGCTCGCGTCACCTCGTCGTCTCGATCCGGGGCGACCCGGTTGCATCGACCGATGCAACCCTTGCCGGGCTTGGCCTTCAACGCCGCGTGACCATGACCGCGCCGAACTTTTCCTCGGCGCTGTTTCTGGCTGCGGAAAGCGATCTTGTTGTCTCGCTGCCGGAAAGCCTGGTCGCCATGCACGGCGGGCGCTTTGGTCTGGTTGGCACGCCGTTGCCGTTCGAGGTTTCCCTCAGCAACGTCGTCGCCGTCACGACCCGCGCTGCCCTGCAGGATGCAGGGGTGGCATGGCTGGTCGATCTGGTCGCTGATACAGTGGCGGATAGTCAGCCTTGAACCTGCCGTGAGGAGATTGCCAATGGACGACGCCACCCGGACCGAGCTTGAATCCGCCGCCTTTCGCGCCTTGATCCATCACCTGATGGAAAAGCGACCGGAGGTGCAGAACATCGACCTGATGAACCTTGGCGGCTTCTGTCGCAACTGCATGTCACGCTGGTATCAGGAGGCGGCAGCGGAACGTGGAATCGAGCTTTCCAAGGACGCCGCGCGCGAGATCGTCTACGGGATGCCCTATGCCGACTGGGTTGCGCTCCACCAGACCGGGGCCGATGCCGCCAAACAGGCCGCCTTCAGCGAGGCGTTTGCCAACAATGTCGGCAAGCGGGACTGAACCGACCGCTGCCGCAAAGTTGTGATCGACCGGCCAGTGGGCGGTGGCAGTTTCGTTTGCTATGATCCGGCAATGCTTCTTGACGATCGCCAAGGCTACTCCCGTGCCGAATGGATCAGCGATGCTGTCGTCCATGTCTTGGGCGTGGTCGCGGCGCTGATGGCGGTGCCGGTCCTGATCACGCTGGCCGTCGTCCTGCGCGGTGACTTTCACGCGGTGGCTGCCACGACGCTGTACGGTCTGGCGCTGATTGCGATGCTGGTCTTTTCGGCGCTTTACAACATGTCGACCCGGCCACGCCCGCGCCGCATCTTCCGCAGCCTCGACCACACCGCGATCCTGTGCAAGATCGCTGCGACCTATACGCCCTTTGCGCTTCTGTCCGGTGCCTCGGCGACCGGGTTGCTTGCCGGTCTCTGGACCGCTGCGCTGGGCGGGGCCTTTATCCGCGCTTTCGCCCCGGATCGGCTAAAGATCGCAGCGGTGGTTCTGGCGCTTGGCATGGGCTGGGCAGGCCTGTTCGCCGGGGGTGAGATCTTCGCTGGCCTCTCGCAGACGGTCATGGCGCTGATCCTCATCGGGGGCGTGCTGTACACCCTTGGCGTGGCGTTCTTCCTTTTCGACCGGCTGCCGTTTCATTACACGATCTGGCATGTCTGCGTTCTCGCGGCGAGTGCGATCTTCTACGCCGCCGTTACCGTGCAGGTGGTGCAGACCGCCTGATCGGGCGGCCTGATCGGACCGTCAGATCGCCGCCTTGCGCATTTCTTCCAGATAGATCTCGCGCAGCCGGGTGGCGACCGGGCCGGGTTTGCCGGTGCCGACGGGCTTGCCGTCCACCTCCACCACCGGCATCACGAAGATCGAGGCAGCGGTGGAAAACGCCTCATCCGCGTCTTGCGCCTCGGCCGGGGTGAAGGGGCGCTCTTCGACCTCGAACTGCGCTTCGGCGGCGAACCGTAGCACCGCCGCGCGGGTGATGCCGTGCAGGATGTCGAGCCCGAGCTGGCGGGTGATGATCCGGTTGCCCTTCACGATATAGGCGTTGTTGGAGGTGCCTTCGGTCACCGCCCCCGCTTCATCGGTGAACCAGCTGTCATCGACGCCCGCCTTCTTCGCCGCCATCTTGCCCATTGAGGGGTACAAAAGCTGCACCGTCTTGATGTCCACCCGGCTCCACCGCAGATCGGGAATGGTGATGACCTTGAACCCGGTCTTGGCAGCGGGTGCATCTGCAAGGTTAGGAACGTTCTGCGTGAACGCAACGATTGTGCCCGGCAGCGACGGGTCGGGGAACATGAAGCTGCGGTCACCCGGATTGCCGCGGGTGACCTGCAGGTAGATCATCCCCTGATCGATTCCGTTCCGCGTCACAAGTTCCCGGTGCATCGCCAGAAGCTCGCCCTCCGGCACCGGGCAGGTCATCTCCAGCTCGGCCAGCGACCGGGCAAGGCGCTTCACATGACCGGCAAAGTCGATCATCTTGCCGTCCAGGACCGAGGTCACCTCATAGACCCCGTCGGCCATCAGGAACCCCCGGTCGAAGACCGAGACCTTGGCCTCGCCCTCGGGGAGGTAGTCGCCGTTCACATAGACAGTGCGGGTCATGCGGTTCATCCCCAAAGGTTGGAATCGGGCGGGTGGACCCCTTCGCCATCATACCAAAGGGGGTGCGGCCGGTCTTCGGCCAGAAGGAGCGGGCCGTCAAGGTCCGTCCAGTCCGCCCCTTGCGCCAGGATCACCGCCGGGGCCATCGCGAGGGAAGAGCCGACCATGCAGCCGACCATCACTTGAAAGCCAAGCGCGCGGGCAAGGTCGCGGGTGGCCAGCGCCTCGGTCAGCCCGCCGGTCTTGTCGAGCTTCAGGTTCACCACGTCATACTTGCCCTTAAGGCCCAGCAACGAGGCGCGGTCAAAGCAGCTTTCATCCGCACAGACAGGAATGGGGCGGGCGATTTCGGCCAGCATGTCGTCGGCCTTTGCCGGCAGGGGCTGTTCCACCAGCGCCACGCCCAGCCGCGAAAGATACGGGGCAAGGTCGGCATAAATCTCGACGCTCCACCCTTCATTGGCATCGACGATCAGGCGGGAGCGGGGAGCGCCCTGCCGAACCGCCTCCAGCCTTGGCATGTCGTCGGGCGTGCCAAGCTTGATCTTCAGGATCGGGCGGTGGGCATTCGCCGCCGCGGCAGCCCGCATGGCATCGGGCGCGGCGAGCGACAGTGTGTAGGCGGTTACCACCGGGCCGGGGGGGGGCAGTCCGGCCATCTTCCAGACCCGCTGGCCCGCCCGCTTTGCCGCAAGGTCCCACAGCGCGCAGTCGACGGCGTTGCGGGCAGCACCCGGCGGCAGGGCGGTTTGCAGGGCGGCGCGGGTGATGTCAGCGGGCAAGGCTTCGATCTGTGCGCGCACGCTGGCATGGGTTTCGCCATAACGGGAGTAGGGGACGCATTCGCCCTGACCCTTGACCCCGCCGTGGCGGATGCCGACCGTCAGCACCTGCGCCTCGGTCTTGGACCCGCGCGAGATCGTGAAGGTCTGGGCCAAACGAAAGCGGTCCTCGGTGACGCTGATCATTTGCCTGAGCTTCCTTCGCGTCGGGCCAAATCTGCCCCCTGATACGGACTGCGCAAACCCGTGTGCAATCCCGAAAGGAAACGGAGGGCAGATTTGCCCTCCGCCCCCCGGTATGACCTTTATCGCAATGACGCGTCAGTTCTGGCAGGTGATAAACGTGAACCCATCACAGAACTCCTGATCGCAAACCGCACCGGTGCCGATCAGACGGGTTGGCGAGCTGCTCCCGATGTCGGGGTCAATCGAGAATGCCATGAGCTTGGGCCAGCCAGCCGCTTGGCAGAACGCCGTGGCGGCTTCTTCACCACAACCGACGCCCCAGTTTACGCAGTAATCAAGGCGCGAGCCGTTGAACTCGGGCTTGTCGAACATCTGGGTGACCGGGTCCGGCTTGAAGCAAGTGACCGAGGCGAACCCGTCGCAGTACGCCTGGTCGCAGACAGCACCGGTCGACAAAAGCCGCGTCGGGGTGGTGGCGCCGATGTCGGGGGCAACAACGTGGTTGGTCGATTGCTCGTACCCGATGCTGGCGCACCAGGCGTCGGCAGCCGGCTTGCCGCAATCGGCACCCCAGGACAGGCACAGGTCAAGCGCCTGAGATCCAACTTTCGGGCTGTTGTAGGTCGTTTCTTCCGCGAAGGCTGAGGTTGCGATGGCCATTGCACCGAAGACGAGGGCGGTCAGGAAAGCTTTGCGAAACGTGATCATCTGTTGTCCTTTTCGGGTTGCGTTGAAAATGCCTTGGGCTTCATCAGGAAATCGTGATCTGCCCGTGATAAGCAATAACCCGCACATTGCTAGGAAATATCACAGGCCAGTGTTCGCAAGGACGTAAGCCGTTCATTGCACCGGCCACCGGACTATTGCGTCAACTCTGGTGCCCCTCTAACCCTTCGACTGCTTTCCTTTGCGATGGACCCAACCGATGAGCTTCCGCCTGCAACCCCCGGCCCCCGCCCGTCCGAACCGATGCCAGCTTTTCGCCCCCGGCTCACGGCCAGAGCTTTTCGCCAAGATGGCGTCCAGTGCGGCGGATGTGATCAATCTTGATCTGGAAGACTCGGTTGCCCCGGCGGACAAACCGCAGGCGCGGGCGAACATCATCCGGGCGATCAGCGAGGTGGACTGGGGCCGAAAGACCCTCAGCGTGCGGATCAACGGGCTCGATACGCCCTTCTGGTATCGCGACGTGGTAGACCTGCTGGAACAAGCTGGGCCCCGGCTGGACCAGATCATGATCCCCAAGGTCGGATGTGCCGCAGACGTGTACGCGGTCGACGCCTTGGTCACCGCCTGCGAGGCGGCGGCGGGGCGTTCCAACCGCATCAGCCTTGAGGTGATCATCGAAACGGCAGCGGGAATCGCGCATGTGGAGGAGATTGCCGCCAGCAGCCCCCGCCTGCAGGCGATGAGCCTTGGGGCGGCTGACTTTGCGGCCAGCATGGGGATGCAGACCACCGGCATAGGCGGGACGCAGGAAAACTATTACATGCACCGGGATGGCCAGAAGTACTGGTCCGACCCCTGGCATTGGGCACAGGCGGCCATTGTCTCGGCATGCCGAACGCATGGGGTCCTGCCGGTCGACGGACCGTTTGGCGATTTCAGCGACGAAGAGGGGTTCAGGGCGCAGGCGCGACGGTCGGCGACGCTTGGAATGGTCGGCAAATGGGCGATCCACCCCAAGCAGGTGGCACTTGCGAACGAGGTCTTTACCCCCTCTGCCGCCGCGTTGACTGAAGCCCGGGAAATCCTTGCCGCGATGGAGACGGCAAAGGCGGCCGGCCAAGGGGCGGCGGTGTACAAGGGGCGGCTGGTGGACATTGCCTCCATGCGGCAGGCCGAGGTGATTGTGCGGCAGGCAGCGCTCATCGCCGGGGAATGACGCAGTTTTGTATCGCGACGCCCTTATGGTATGCAGCGATGTATTGAGCCGAAAGACTGTAATGAACAACCTGATTTCCGCCGTCCGGTCCTGGGGCCAAGCAAGGCTGGCCGAAAGTAGGGCCGCCGTAGGACTGCACTATCCCACCAAGCTGGGCGTGCTGGGCATGATGAAGAACGAGGCGATGAACCTTGACGAATGGATCGAGCATTACCTTTGGATGGGTGCAGGCACGATCTATCTGATCGACAATGGCAGCACGGACGACACAGTCGCAAAGGCACGTGCCTGGGTGGCAAAGGGACGGGTCCATCTGGTCGAATACCCCGAACGATACCAGCAAGTGGCCCATTACCGTAAGGCATTCCGGCATTTCGGCATTGCCCGGCAGTGCGAATGGCTGCTGGTCGCCGACCTTGATGAATTCTGGTTTTGCCCGGCGGGAGACAGTCTGACACAGGCCCTGAACCAGTTTGACAGATACGACGTGATCTATTCGAACTGGGTACTTTTCGGCAGCAGCGGGTTGATCGACCACCCGCAAAGCGTGCGGGAAGGCTTTACCCAACGACGGCCGGGAGTCTTTGGGCACAATGAGTCCAAATACATCTGTCGCAGCAGTGTCCTGAGGAAACGGGGGGCGCTCGGCAATCATAAGGTGTTCGGCGGCGATTCCGCGCGCACTGTCACTGACACCCAGCGGTTTCAACTGAACCACTACATCATCCAGAGCGAGTCCTTCTTCAGGGCCGTCAAGATGACCCGTGGCGCATCAGATACGATCCGGCACGAGCACATTCGGCACATGGACTACTTTCGCAATATCGACCAGATGTGCGGCGGGCCGGACCGCCAGCTTGCCGATCTCGTCGCCGCCGCGAGAAAGCGTTGACAAACCGCCGCTGAAATGTGCACTTTTACAGTGCTGTTGCTTTCGTCGTAGGCTGACCGCAAAGCATACCGAAGCCGCGCATCAGGGGAAGGGGAGGGCCCCGCGCGGCGATAGGGGAGGATGCACGCCCCGTGGCCCGGCCCAATGGACTGGATCACGGGGCGCTGCTGTTTCCGGGCGACGGTTGCAACCTTCCAGGGCAGGCAAAGCTCTGTGAAACACGCGGTGCCCGTGAAACCGGCTCATGGCCGCGACATCGGCAAGGGCGTCCAGCGAAGGGTCCCCGGTCGGATTCTCGTGGATATGGTCAAGGACCCGCAAAAGCCGCCGTTCGGTATCCTACGCCCTGTCCGCTCCGGTTTTCGGTCCGCCTTGTGCCACATCCTGCCCGCACAAATCTTGCCGAGTTGCATCGCGGCATGGGCAAAGGCATATAGGGCGCATCCCGGAGGTGCGCGCCATGACCTATCTTGAGTTTGAAAAGCCCCTCGCCGAAATCGAAGGCAAAGCCGAAGAGCTTCGGGCCTTGGCCAAGACCGGCGGCGGGGTCGGGGTCGATCTGACGAAAGAGGCCGAGGCGCTGGACCGCAAGGCGGAAACCGCGCTGCGCGATCTTTATAAAGGCCTGACGCCTTGGCAGAAATGCCAGGTGGCCCGGCACCAGGACCGGCCGCATTGCAAGGATTACATCGAGGCGCTGTTTTCCGAGTTCACCAGCCTTGCCGGTGACCGTGCCTTTGCCGATGACCATGCCATCATGGGGGGCCTCGCGCGGTTCCAGGATCAGCCGGTCTTGGTGATCGGCCATGAAAAGGGCAACGACACCAAGACCCGGATCGAACGGAACTTCGGCATGGCGCGGCCCGAGGGCTATCGCAAGGCGATCCGGCTCATGGACCTTGCCGACCGGTTCCGCCTGCCGGTGATCACGCTGGTCGACACCCCCGGCGCCTATCCCGGCAAGGGTGCCGAGGAACGGGGCCAGGCCGAAGCCATTGCCCGGTCGACCGAAAAATGCCTGTCCATCGGGGTTCCGCTGATCTCCATCGTGATCGGTGAGGGGGGGTCGGGCGGGGCGGTGGCCTTTGCGACGGCAAACCGGGTGGCGATGCTGGAACACAGCGTCTACTCGGTCATCTCGCCCGAAGGCTGCGCCTCGATCCTGTGGAAAGACGCCGAAAAGATGCGCGAAGCGGCTGAGGCGTTGCGGCTGACGGCGCAGGATCTGCAAAAGCTGGGCGTGATTGACCGGATCATCAAGGAACCGGTTGGCGGGGCCCAGCGCGCACCGAAAGAGATGATCGATGCCGTCGGCAAGGCCATCGAGGCGATGCTTGCCGAATTGAACGGCAAACCGCCCGAAGGGCTGATCCGCGAGCGGCGGCAGAAGTTCCTTGATATGGGCGCGCGCGGTCTGGCGGCCTGATCGCACTACGGCGATGCGGGCAGGTCGATTGCCCGGGCTGCAGTGTAGATGTCGATCGGTGCACTCAATCCGCGCAGGGGGACGGCCACCGCGCTGACCTTTTCGCCGGGCTGGAGGCCGGACAACGCCATGCATTTGGCCGATACCGCCGCCTGAACCCCCAGAACCTTCGTCTCGGACTCCAACCGGCTGGCGATGTTTACCGTCTCGCCCAGCGCAGTCAGCCTGGCAAACGCTTCATTCCGGTTTGCGGCACCGATCCGGCCCAGGATCGCGGTGCCGCTGTGCAGACCAATGCCCATCGACAAGGGCTCACCCAGATCATCCCGCAGGCCTTGGTTCAGGCTTTCCAGCACCCCGCCCATCGCCCGCGCCGCAGCAATTGCCTTGGCGGCGGCCGCAGCAGCGGGATCATCAATCCCGAAAATCGCCATGATGCCATCGCCCATGAACTTGTCGACAAAGCCGCCGCTATCCTCGATCGCTTCAGCCATGCGACCGAGGAACTGGTTCAAGAGGAACACCACGTCAAAGGAAAGTCGGCCCTCGGACATCCTGGTAAAGCCGCGCAGGTCGCAAAACAGGATCGTCACCTCCTGCTCCACACCCCAAAGGTATTTGTCCGCCACCGCCCCGCTTGCCGCAGCCCGGTCAGCGGGCAACAATGTCGAGATCCGCAGATTGCCCGTCGGTCGCAACTGGCAGGCCAGCCGCACATTCGCGGGTGCGCCTACCCGGCGCAGGACCTGCGCTTCGGTGTCCGACGGTGGCGGCAACTGGTCCAGACCTTCGATGACCCGCACCCGGCAGGTGGAGCAGCGCGACCGCCCGCCGCAGACCGCCGCATGCGGGATGCGGTTCATCCGGCTGACATCCAGTACGGTCGTGCCAATCGGTGCCACGACCGTTGGCCCATTGTCGTAGGCGATGGTGATCCGCGCCCGAAAGCGCCCGGCAAGAAGGTACAGCGCCAACGCCCCGAATGCCGCGGCCAGAACGACATAGTAGGCCAGAGATGACGCGGCAAGCACCTGCTGGATCGTGGAATAATCCTCGGCCGTGAAAGGATTGCGGTAGCCATCCTCCACCAGGCGAGCGCGCCGCCCAGCCTCGGCAAACCCGGCAAAGGCCAACGTCGGGATCAGCACGGCAAGCGTGTACCATAGCCACAAGGTGCGGCGATACCAGGGCCGGGCCTCCAGCCAGAAATGGAGCCCGATGCAGCCATGCACCCAGACCAGCGTGATCAGGGCCGCCTGATTCCACGCCTCCCCCGGCCACATTGCCCACAGGGCATAGCTGTAGCTGTCCTCGATCCCGAAAAGCTCCTCCACGCCGCGCGTGCCAAGGACATGCCGGATCAAAAACACCGGGATCAGCAGTCCGAACGCAATTTGAACCGCATTGCGGACCCCGATCCTCCAGCTTCGGAGCGCGATGAGCTTCGCAAGGCCAAAGGCGAAATGCACAATGATCGCGGCCAAGAGGACTGCGGTGCCCGGCAAGCTGCGGGTCACGGCCAGGCGCATATCCTGACCGGCCTGCATCCATTCCACCGACACAAGGCCGAGCGAGTGGTTCAGAAGATGCGTGGCCGCAAAGATGAACAGGATCAGGCCGGAGGAGATGCGCAAGGTGGCCGGGGTTATCGGCCACTGTCGTCCGGGCTTGGGCTGGTCCGTCGCGGTCACAAGGAAAGTCCTCTGGATGGCTCACATCGGCTGGTCCGCCGCTCAATCTTCCACGCGGATCAGCGGCTCACAAGGGTCATGCCCGATCGGTCTGGCAGCGGAGGTCAGGCCAGAACCACCAGATCCACCGGATGCCCCGTGCCGCTGATCATCACCTGCGACCGGTCTTCGACCACCACCCCGGCATACCCCTGCTGCAAAGCGGTCTGAAAGGTCGCAGCCTCGGTCAGGGCCTTCGTGTTCTGGGCCTTGTTCGCGTTCTCCAGCTTTGAGGCGAGGTTGACCGGGTTCCCGATCACCGTGAATTCCAGCCGCCCCTCCGCTCCGACCACGCCGACCGTGACCGGGCCAGATGCAACACCGGCACCGGTGCGAAACTCGCCCGGCCAGCCCAGCGCGGTGAACTCTGCCTGCACGGCGTCCATGGCATTGACCACGCCGATGGCGGCGGCAAGCGCGTCGGCAGCATAGGTCGTGTTCGGTTCTACCGCGCCGAAGGTTGCAAGGATGCCGTCGCCCATGAACTTGTCGATGCGACCGTTATGCGCCTGAATCTGCGAGATCGCGACCTGCTGATAGTGAGTCAGCACCCGCATGACAGCTTCGGCCGGTATCTGCTCGGCCGAGGTGGTGAAGGACCGCACATCGACGAACAGAATCGCGGCATCGCGGGTTTCAGAGACCGTGGCACTGGGCAGCGTGTCTGACCCGGTGATGCGGCTGGCCACCTCCGGCGCGAAGAACTGGCTCAGATCAGCAGCGGCGGCATGGCTGGTGATCGCGTCGAACAGCACTGCACGCGCGCGGAAAAGGGCAAAGGACAGGATCAGTGTCACGCTGATCAGGGTCAGACTCTTGTCGATCTCGGCCCCGATCAGGATGGTGTTCGACGTGAGGTATTCGACATAGTTCCGGGTGATCCGCATCTCTCCCATGTCGGTCATCAGCGCGTATGCCACCATGCAGATCCAGCCAATGGCGGAGATCACCCCGGCGATCAGCACGAAACGCGGGTCGAACCGCAGCGCGCGCAGGCTGATGAAGATGAAGAAATAGATCATCGTCGGCGCCTTTAGATAGAACGCCGCGGGCTGCGCGTACTGGATATGGAACGAGAAGATCAGACCGCACAGCAGCGCCACGTCGACGACGATGGACAGGATCAGAAACCAGGCCGGCAGCGTGACACGGTAGGACAGCGCAAGCCGGAACAGCGTGAACAGGAAATAGGCCGCCAGCGTTAGCGGGACGAAATTTTCGCCCATGCCGCCCTCGGCCCTTGGCGCAATCGAATAAAGCGCCGCAAAGAACAGCACGAGGGCAAGCTGAACCCAGCCGATCAATCGTTCGGCGGCGTCCTCTCTGCGGTTGATTTCCGCCAGAACCCGCACCGGGACGACCGCTGTGGCCCGCGCTGCGGTCCGGGCGCCGAGTGTGGCGGGAACCGTGGCCTCTGATGTGCTCACGCTTTTGCTCCTTGGTCAGCCTGGTGCCGAAAGCCTACCTGTTTTTTCGGCACCGGCAGAAAACTCACCGTGAGAATGCGGCGGGCACTGTTACCGGGCAAACCGCCCCTCAGACGTCAATGACCTGCAGGTCGCGGCCGAAGAAGGCCCCGGCAAAGGATTTTTTCGCCTGCCGCTCCATCCGGGTCAGATCGGCATCCGACCGCCAGGTGGCATGGTGGATCATGCCGACCTGCTTGGCGTTCGCCGCCTTGGCAAGTCGCAGGCCCTGTTGCCAGGTAGAATGACCAAAACCACGGAAACGGTCGAACTCTTCATCTGTGTAGCAGGCGTCGTACAAAAACAGATCCACGTCCCGGATCAGGTCGAGGATCACCGGGTCAAGCGCGCCGGGCACATGTTCGGT
>Ga0163144_10006984_pt1 | contig 24835 bp, 24 predicted proteins | sample OliLak19BULKMAT1_FD_123175 | JGI IMG/M metagenome (GOLD analysis project Ga0163144, IMG submission 123175) | Freshwater microbial mat bacterial communities from Lake Vanda, McMurdo Dry Valleys, Antarctica - Oligotrophic Lake LV.19.BULKMAT1 | ecosystem: Environmental > Aquatic > Freshwater >... | reverse complement strand
GGCTCATTTGATGTGGTCTTGCAGGGAGAAGATCGGGATGACCATCCCGATGAAAATCACGCCGACAAAGCCGGCGATAAAAAACAGCATGAGCGGTTCGGCCAATGCCACCGCAGTCTTCAACTGCCGGTCGAGGTCCCCCTCGGTCACGTTGGAGATGCGGACGAGTTCCTGATCCAGCCGTCCGCTTTCCTCAGCGACGGAAATCATTTCGAGCGTCGAGCCGGAGAAGAGTTCGCGGCAATCGCCAAGGCTGGGCCCGAGTTGCTTGCCTTCCTTCACGCGCTCAATCGAGTTCGAGACGGCATCGACGAGCACCTGATTTCCGATGGAACGGCGGGCGACGTTGAGACCTTTGATGAGCGGCACGCCCGCGCCAAGCAACGTGCCCAGCATCCGGCAGAAGCGCGCCATTGCGAACTGCGCCATCAGCGGCCCGATGATGGGCGCGCGGATGATCATTCCCTCCCACGCGCGGCGTCCAGTCTCGGAGGTGAACCAGTTCCTCGCCATGAAACCCGCCAGCAGCAATCCCAGCAGCACGAACAGGCCGTAGCCGCGCATCACTTCGCTGACGCCGACGATGATTTGCGTGAGCAGCGGCAGCTTCGCGCCGAAGCCGGTGAAAATTGTCTGGAAGCGCGGGATGAAAAACACGAGCAGGAACACCAGCACGCCCAGCGCGAGGAACAAAAGAATGGTCGGATACATCAGCGCCGCCGTCACCTTCGACCGCATCTCCTTCTCGCGAGCCTGGAAGTCGGCGATCTGCGCCAGCACCACGTCGAGGAAGCCGCCGGTCTCGCCCGCCTCGACCATCGCGACGTACACGCGCGGGAAAGTCTCAGGCGACATCGCCATCGCGCTGGCGAGTGACATGCCATCGACAACGCGATCGTGAATCTGCTTCCACTTCGCCTTCGCCGCGGGCGTCGAGGCTTCCTTGGCCAGGATGACCAGCGCGCGGCTTAGCGGCACGCCCGCCGCCAGCAGGCTGGACAGCAGCCGGGTGAAGTTCTCCAGATCTCGCGCGGTGATCTTGTTGGGATTGCCGAAAGAAATTTTCAACGAGGAGGCAGGCTCAGCGGCGGATTCGGCTTTGGTTTTCTCCGCTTTGGCCTTCTCTGACTTCTCAGCGTGACCGTTGCGAGTCGGGGCTTTGCGGGAAGGCTTGCCGTTGCGCGGTTCAGTCAGGCTGATGGGGCGGAGCCCGCGGCCTTCCATCTGGCGAAAGGCTTCCTGGCGTCCGCCGGCGTCAATCTCGCCCTCGGCGATCTGGCCGTCGCTCTGCACCGCTTTGTATTGGAAGACAGGCATGGCGCGTCAACTCCGGTTCAATGCCGCGCTGTGCGGAGCGCCCTCCGTGGGGGCGGCATCGGGAGATTCCTCCATGCTGCGGGAGACTTCCTTCGCCGTCGTCACGCTCAGCACCTCCTCCACCGTGGTCACGCCCATGCGCACGAGACGCCAGCCGTCCTCGGCCAGCATCCGCATTCCGCCTTTGCGGGCGGCGTTGCGAATCTCGTCGCTCGAGGCGTTCTTCAAAATCAACTGGCGAATCTCGTTGTCCGTATCCATCCACTCGAAGATGGCCTGTCGTCCGTGGAAACCGGTGTTGCGACAATCGCGGCAGCCGACCGAACGGTAAATCGTGGTCTCGGCCGGAATGCCCAGCTTCACCTTGAACACCTGGATCGTGGGCGAGATGTCCGGCTGCTTGCATTGCTTGCAGAGCACGCGCACCAGGCGCTGCGCCAGCACGGCCTCGAGCGAGGACGCGACGAGATATGGCTCGACGCCCATGTCCACGAGGCGCGTGCAGGCACCGGCGGCGTCGTTCGTGTGCAGCGTGGAGAAAACAAGATGCCCGGTGAGTGACGCCTGCACGGCGATCTGCGCCGTCTCCTGGTCGCGAATCTCACCGATTAGCAGGACATCCGGGTCGTGACGGAGAATGGATCGCAGCCCGCGCGCGAACGTCAGTCCGGCCTTCTCGGAGACCTGAATCTGGTTCACTCCCTTGAGCTGATACTCCACCGGATCTTCGATGGTGATGATCTTGCGGACGGCGTCGTTGATCGTGTTGAGCGCCGTGTAGAGCGTGGAGGTCTTGCCGCTGCCCGTCGGGCCGGTGACAAGAATGATCCCATGCGGTAATTCGAGGACGTGCTGGAAACACTTCAGCTCGCGCCCGTCCATCCCGAGATCCTTCATCCCGCGCAGCGTGCTGTTCTGGCGCAAGAGACGCATGACGACCGCTTCGCCGTGTAACATGGGAATGACCGAGACGCGGATGTCCACCTCGTTGGTCTCGACGCGAATCTTGATGCGGCCGTCCTGCGGCAATCGTTTCTCGGCGATGTTGAGATGGCTGAGAATCTTGACGCGCGAAACGATGGCCGGCTGAAAGCGTTTGATCTGCGCCGGCACGGGCACTTCCTGCAAGACGCCGTCGATGCGGTAGCGAATGCGCAGTTCATCCTCAAACGGTTCGAGGTGAATATCCGAGGCGCGCAGCTCGATGGCATCTTTGAGCACTTGGTTGACGAAGCGGATGATCGACGCGTCCTCGGCGGCGCTATCAAGGTCGGTGTCCTCCTTGTTCTCGTCATCGACGACGGTAAACGTCGTTTCCTCGTCGAGCGTGTCGATGGTATCCGCGCCGACGCCGAGGCGCTTCTTCATCTCGCGGTCGATGGCTTCGCGGGGAGCAAGGACGGGCTTGAGCTTGAGGCCCGTCATCGTCTTGAGCGCGTCCAGACCCTGCGTGGCGAAGAGGCGGCTCGTGGCGACCTCGATGGTGCCGTTGGTGCGGCGCAGCGGGAGCAACTGCTCTTTCAGCAGAATGCGCGCAGGAAACAGCGAGAGGAGCTGCTTGTCCGGCTCAACCTCGTCGAGCGTGGTGAAGGCCACGTCGTATTCGGCGGAGAGCCAGCGGAGCACGTCATCCTCCGAGGCGAGCGGCGTCCCCCCGGTGCGACCGAGCCGCTCGGCGGCGGCGGCATCCACTAAAGACAGTTGCCTGGCCTCAACCATCCGGCCAAGCAACTGTTTCAGTGACGATTCCTGATTCTCGATGTCAGGCATGATGTCGTGCGCGCGATTCGAACAAAGTGTGCGTCGTCGCGATTAAAGCAAACCCGACATGACGGCGGTGGCTTCCTGGCGCAGCGAGAGCACCTTCTTCAATTCGTCCTGCGCCTTGGCCAGAACGGCTTCCTTGGCCTTCTTGGCCTCGCGGAACTTGGCGAGCTTGGCTTTGATTTCCTCCGCGGGAGCCTTCGCATCGACGGCTTTCTTCAGCGCGTCGGCTTCGGCGCTGGGTTCACCGCCGAAGGGCGAACGGCCGCCACCCTGATCAGCGCCACCACCCGGAGGACCTCCGCGTCCGCCGCGACCGAAGCCGCCGCCCATGCTGGCGTCACGCCGGGCTTCCATGACCTTGGTGACGCGCGGTTCGATGACCTTCCACTCATCGTCGCTCTTCACTTCGAGCTGCTCGCGCACCCGTTCCATCATGCGCTTCTGGAATTCCGCGAGATCAAAATTACCGCGGTCACCGCCACGCTGGCGGCGTTCACCTTCTTGTTGGGCCAGGGCGCTGCCGGCACTCAGGCCAAGCAAGGCCGCCATGCCGAGGACAGCCCACAATCTGTTCACGCTTTTCATAATGTTCTTCCGGATGACTGTTGGTTTGTTGTTCGTTTGCGAGCGCAAGCGCCGACAAGTGGTGCCTGTGCTGAAACAACTTCATGCAATAGACATGCCATCTGTAGATCTGGATATTCCGGCCTGTTTTGCAAAAGCACCGCACGCTGGCTGCGCAGTAATTTCGCGAACGTCCTTCACCCAGTGCGCAGCATTTGCGCAGAGAGGAGGCGCACGGTGAAAATAGTTTCGTTTGTCGAAAATCTTCTATTGTGGTCCTTCGGGGTTTCAGAATACGTTCTTCCTCGTATCGCGGGGTGGAGCAGCCCGGTAGCTCGTCAGGCTCATAACCTGAAGGTCGTTGGTTCAAATCCAGCCCCCGCAACCAATTTGCAGGGTCGTAGATAACTTTTGAAACAGGTTACTACGGCCCTCTTCTTCAAGATTCCCTCCCATGGCTGGCCGCGACTGGGCTCAGAATGTGCCGACGAAGCGGCGACGGAAGCGGGGTCGCTCGCAGGATGTCGCTCCGGGCTCTGGTGTGAGCTGATTCTCTGTTTGACGCCTCCGGCCCGGCGTTGGCTGGTGCTAAAAATCCCAGCGCTGCGCTTTGCCTTGGGCGGGTTTGAGTTCAATCCAATCGAGCTGCACGGGGTCTTTCGCAGCAGGCAGGTAGAGTCGCAGAATGCCGAGTGTACCGGTGGCGGGAAGTTCGACGGTCAACTCACGCCACTCGCCGCCAGCCAATTGGAACGCCACCGACTTCGCCTTATCCGCCGCCTGTGGGGTTGGGAGCCATTCGACTTTTCCCGCGCCATCGGTGGCGGCGCGCGCGCGGAATTTCACCAAAGTGGTTCCCGCCATCTTTCCTGCGCCGAGTCCGAGGAGGGGCGCGGCGCCTTTGCCGGTCACGGTGAGCACGCCGTCCTTCACCACCGCATCGCACGCGCGAGCCTTCCAGCCTTCGAGCGAATCGGCAGGGGCAGCGGTCTTGGCGGTGGTCAAATCATCAGCGGCGGTGGCGGCGAAATTGTAGGCCGGGTTCGGCTTCGGCACCACGGCCTTCGTATCGGTGAGGAATTTCTCGATGAGCGCGTCGAGCTGTTTCACGCGACCGGGCTGCTGCGCGGCGAGGTTGTTCGTTTCGCCGAGGTCGCTCTTGAGGTTGTAGAGCTGATAGGCGTGCGCGCCCTTGTTTCCTTCGTGAAAGACGCGGATGAGTTTCCAGTCGCCGGAATGCACGGCCACGGCCGGCGGGAGATGGTCGGGAACTTTCGGGCTGTGCGGGAAGTAAGTGAAGATGGCTCCGCGCGCGAGCGGCTGGCCCCGCAGCACGCCCGCAATGCTCGTGCCGTCGAATACCTGTCCGGGCTGCGCCTTCAGGCCGAGCAGTTCGAGGAAGGTCGGATAAAAATCCGTGCTCTGAATGATGGCGTCGCTCCGGCTGCCGGGCTTGGTCACCCGCGGCCAATTCACGATGCACGGCACGCGGAGGCCGCCCTCATAGACCGTCGCCTTGCCGCCGCGGAGCGGCGCGTTGCTGGTTGGCACGGTGCCATCGATGCTGCTGTACATGTTCCCGCCGTTGTCGGAGTAGAAGACGATGGCGGTGCGCTCGGCGAGACCCAGACGGTCGAGCGCGTCGAGCAACTTGCCCACGCTGTCATCCATCGACTCGACCATCGCCGCGTAGGTCGGACTGCGCTGCGGGTCGTTCGGGTTCACGCGGGCGCGGTGTTTCTCGATGAGCGCCTTCTTCGCATCGAAGGGCGCGTGGACGGAGAACTGCCAGTAGTTGAGAAAGAACGGACCGTCCTTGTGCTTCTCCATCCAAGCCACTGCTTCATCGCTCATGCGGTCCTCGATGTGTTCCGCCGGCGTGCGTTCCTTGAAGTCCTTGAACTTCCACGGCGCAACGAAACTGCCCGCCGGGCCGGGGCCGGCATGATGCGGCACATCCACGTCGAAGCCATGTTGCAACGGCGAATACGGCTCCGGGCCGAGATGCCACTTGCCGAAATGCGCCGTGGCATAACCCGCCTGCTTCAACGCCTCCGCCAGCGTGAAGTAGTTCGTTTTGAAACGCGTGACACTCTCACATTGCAGCGCCTTGTTCTGAGCCGGTGCCCTGGCCTGCACCGACGCCTCCAGCCTCACCTCCGGCACATGACAGTTCGGCGCGGTGATGCCGATGCGCGCCGGGTTCTGCCCGGTGAGCAGGCTCGCGCGCGTGGGCGAACACAACGGACTCGCCGAGTAGGCGCGGGTAAAGAGCATCCCGCGTTTCGCCAGCCGTTCGAGATTGGGCGTCTGATAAAACTTCGTCGTCCCGTACAGCGTCGTGTCGCTCCATCCCAGGTCGTCCGCGAGGATGAAAACAATGTTCGGCCTCGGCGCATTGGCGGCGAACCCATGGCCGCAAGAGAACGCAAGGAGCGCAAAAATGGCGACGGTGAATTTCATGGCCGAAGCATGAATCGGCGACGCCGTGGAGACGAGAAAAGTTCTGGTGATCCTGCTGCGTGGTCCAGTTCAGCGGCTCGGGAGGTTGCGCGCGGAGAACCTCCGGAGCCGCCGCGATGAACGCCGCCGCGAGGCAGGCGGAACGGAAGGCACGGAAAAGCTCAGAGCCGCCACCACTCACTTCGCAGGCTCCGAAGGGTTCTCGCGCCGGCTCGCCGCGCCGCCGACCTCCCCCGCCGGCCGCGCGTGGGTGGCGCGAACGCCGGTCAGCGAGTCGCCAAGATCGGCGCGGGCCTTGGCGACTTCAGCTTGCAGGCGTGCGACGATTTCGGGATGCGCGCTGGCCAGGTCGCGAGTTTCGCCGGGGTCGCGCTTGAGGTCGTAGAGCGCGAGCCCGATTTTCTCGACGCGGTAGCCGTGGCGGCTGGCAATGCCGCGTATGCCGGAGACTTCGATCGACAGCGGCCTCATGTTCTCCCAGTTGGACGGCTTGCCGCCTCGGCCCGGCGCCGCCGCGACGGTGAGATATTCGTGCGGCAGGTGTAGCTTCCAATAGCCAACGCGCACGGCCTGCAATTCCTCGCCGGAATAAAACCAGAACGCGTCGCGCCCCTTCGCACCCTTCTCGCCGAGTAGGAATGGCGTGAGGTCCATGCCGTCGATTTTCGTCGTCGGCAGCGGGCTGCCGGTCAGGCGCGCGAACGAGACGAAGAGGTCCATCGTGGTAACCAGTTCATCGGTGACACGACTGGCGGGCACGCGGCCCGGCCAGCGCATCAGGCACGGCACATCCACGCCGCCGCCGAACGCGGTGAGCTTGCCCTCGCGCAGCGGCCCGGCGGAACCGGCGTGTTCGCCATAGGAAAGAAACGGCCCGTTGTCCGACGTAAAAACCATCAGCGTGCGCTCATCGAGTCCATGCTGGCGGAGCGCGGCCATGATTTCGCCCACCGACCAATCGAGTTCCTGCACGACATCGCCGTAGAGGCCGCGGCCGCTCGTGCCTTTGAATTTCGCCGACGCGAAGATGGGCACATGCGGCATGATATGAGGCACGTAGAGGAAGAACGGCTTGTCCTTGTTGCGCTCGATGAAACTCACCGCCCGCTCCGTGATGCGCCGTGTGAACTGCGATTGATCCGGGTCCAGCTCCACGACCTTTTCGTTTTCGTAAAGCGGCAGCGAAGGAATGCCACGCGTGGTGGGATGCAGCGGCCCGTTGTCATTCGAATACGGGATGCCAAACCATTCATCAAAGCCGCGCCGCGTGGGCAGGAACGGCGCGCGATGACCAAGATGCCACTTACCGTAAATGGCCGTGGCGTAGCCCTGCGCCTTAAGCAATTCACTGAGCAACTTCTCGCCCGGATTGAGCCCGGTGTTGCTGGTGTGATTCAGCGCGCCTGCCATCCCGACACGATTGGCGTAACAGCCCGTGAGCAGCGCCGCGCGTGACGCCGTGCAAACCGCCTGCGCGACATGGAAGCTGGTGAACCGCGTCCCCTCTCGCGCGAGCCGGTCGATGTGCGTCGTCTGAATGTCCTTCGCGCCATAGCAACCGAGATCGCCGTAGCCAAGATCATCGGCAAAGATGAAAACGATGTTGGGCCGGGCTGGCTGCGCCGTGCCGGATGCGATTGCGAGCAGTGCGAAAATGAGAGCTGTGATTTTCATGGGTTCGCTGTTGCCGGAGGTTGAAGCTCCTTCCGGATCTGGCCTTCGAAATCGAGGAGGGGCGAGGCGTTCGTCACCTGGCCGGGTGCGCGCGATCCAGAGCCCATGCTCTCCGAACCGAGCTCATCAATGTTGATGAAGATGCAGTTGGGCTTCGGCGCGGCGACGCCCAAGGCGTGGCCAAACAGCAGGCACAGAAACAACGCGGGCAGCAGGAGTCGAGGAGGCAGGTTCATCAGCGTCTGGGTTGAGGTTGGGAAGTTCACCCGGCCCGCCCTGCTTGTGTCCATCCTGAAATGCCCCGAGCCTCACCGCGCTTCTGCGCCGCAATGAGGCAACGATGCAGGTGAAGGAGGAATATGGCTCGGCGGTGATGCTGGCTGGCCTCTGGAACAGGTGCAGGCGAGCCCGGATGTCTCAATCGTTCAAAATGCCTGTTGACTAAAAAGGGTCATTTGCTAGTTTCCCCGCTCCTTAATTCTAGGTCTGCAATGAAAACGCATCTGCCGAAAGTCAATCTGGACGAGCGCAAGTGGCATGTCATCGACGCCAATGGCGCCGTGTTGGGCCGCCTGGCCGTCCAAGTCGCCGATATCCTCCGGGGCAAGAACAAGCCCGTCTACACCGCGCACCTTGATGCCGGCGACTTTGTCGTCGTGGTCAATGCCGAAAAGGTCAAGCTGACCGGCAAAAAGGAAACCGCCAAGGAATACATGTCCTACTCCGGCTGGAAGGGCGGCGAAAAGTATCGCAGCGTGGCGCAGGTGCGCGCCCAGCAGCCAGAGGAATTGATTCATCACGCCGTCAAAGGCATGGTTCCCAAGAACCGCCTCGGCCGCGTGCTGCTGACCAAGCTGAAAGTTTACAAAGGCCCTGATCACCCTCATACGGCCCAGCAACCCGCCACGCTCAAGCCGGCGAATTAATCTCAACCACCACTGCCATGGCTTCCACTCCTCAATCTCTCGGCACCGGCCGCCGCAAAACCGCAGTGGCGCGCGTGCGCCTCGCCGTCGGATCCGGCAAGATCCTTGTCAACGGACGAACGCTGGAAAATTACTTCAACACCGAAGTGCTGCGCGGCGTCGTCACCCAACCCTTTACTGTCACCCAGACGGCCACGCGTTTTGACACGAGCGTGAATGTCTCCGGCGGTGGTCCCTCCGGTCAGGCTGGCGCGGTCCGCCATGGCATCGCCCGCGCGCTGATCGAGGCTGACGCCACGCTGCGCCCGACCCTCAAGTCGCATGGCTTGCTGACGCGCGACTCGCGCATGAAGGAACGCAAGAAGTACGGCCAGCCCGGCGCCCGCAAGCGCTTCCAGTTCTCCAAGCGTTAATTCGCAATGGCAGCTTTCCAACCCCGCTGGCTCTGGCCGGCGGGGTTTTCCTTTTTTGCCTTTGGAGATGGGAGCGACCTGATCGCCTCCGCGTTTGACCAGGATGGCTGGCCGACCTAGCCTCGCCTCATGCAGACGGAGACCGTCAGCCAGCCAGCCACCGAAACCTCGCTTCTCCGGCGCTGGCGTCCGCCTCGTTTCGGCGTCGATGCCGTCGGGCGGCGCGTGCTGGATTTCATCGCGCTGGTGCGAGGCCTTGGGGCGTTCGCCCTGATCACCTTCGGCGTGATGTTCAACAAGCGGGCGAAAGCCTCGGCGGTGCTGCGCCCCTTGATCATCACGCACATCGCACGCGCCGGACTGGTGTTGCTGCCGCTGACCACCTTTGCCGCCGTGGGGTTGGGTCTCGTGATCATCGGGCAAAGCGTCTCTCTGCTCAGCCGCGTCGTGGCCAATAATTTTCTCGGAACGATCATGGTGATGGCCGTGGTGCGGGAACTGGGGCCGCTCCTCGCAGCGGGATTGCTCCTGAGCCGCACGGGTGCCGCCAGCGTGATCGAACTCGGCACAGCCCGCGCGTTCGGCGAGGTCGAGGCGCTTGAGGTGCTCGGCATCGATCCCATCCACTATCTCGTGGTGCCGCGGGTGATTGGCATGGCGCTGGGGCTCTTCGCGCTCACGGTGTACCTGATCCTCGGCGCCCTGATCAGCGGATATCTCTGGGCTTTCGTTCAGGACGTGCCGCTGACCCCGGGCGATTATCTGAGGCAGTTGGCCGGCGCGTTGCGCGGGCTGGACTTCGTACTGCTCGGGCTCAAGACCGCGGCCTTCGGCACGGTCATCGCCCTCGTCACCTGCTATCACGGTCTGGCCCAGCCGCTGTCCATCGGCGAAGTCTCCCGCGCCACCATCGGCGCCGTCGGGCAGAGCATCGTCTTCTGCGTGTTGCTTGATGCGCTCTTCCTCCTGATCTACCTCGTGGCGTGATGATGACGACTCAAGAAAGTTCCGCGACGGCATTCGGTGCCGACTCCGTGCCCGCGCTGGAGATGACCGACGTCACCGTGTCCACGCTGCGCGATCCCTCCATCGAATTGCTACGAGACGTTCAGTGGACGGTTCAGGCCGGTGATTATTGGGTGGTCGCCGGGCTCCATCGCTCCGGTAAATCCGATCTCATGGCCGTGGCCGCAGGCCTCATGCGCCCGAGGCGCGGCACGGTGCGAATCTTCGGGCGAGAACTTCTCTCCGGCTTCGAGCACGAACGGGTGGATTCGCGGCGACCTGTCGGACTGGTGTTTGACGGAGGACAATTGCTGCATCACCTCACGCTCGCCGAAAACATCGCCCTTCCTCTGGAATACCATGAGGTCGGGAACGACGCCGAACGTGGTGTGCGCCTTCAGTCCTTGATCGAATTCACCGGGCTTGAATCGTCGATGGCCCAGCACCCCGCGCAGGTCAGTCGCAATGCGCAGCAACGCATCGGACTGGCGCGCGCACTGGCGCTGATGCCGCGCCTGCTCCTGCTCGACAATCCGCTGACCGGCCTGGATCCGCGCGATGCCGCGTGGTGGCTCGACAGCCTTGACGCGCTCGCCCGAGGCCACGCCTTGCTCGATGGAGAACCCCTCACTCTCGTGGTCACGGGCGATGATTTCAGGCCGTGGCAGAACCGGGCGAAACAGTTCGCCTTGCTGAACGGACCGGCCTTCCTTGCGCTCGGCGGACGGGAAGAATTACGCGCGCATCCGGAGCCATTGTTGAAGATCTTGCTGGACACGCCGGGCCGTCCGTAGCCGCGTTCAATTTTATTCTCTCCAGCTTGGCGCAACTCTTTTTGAGGCGTGGTGTCTAACTCTGCGTGACCAGGAACTGGCATGGAACACGAAGTTGGTCGGCGGCGGAGTTGACTCCACTCATACTCCTCGCCCTGTTCGGGCTGAACGAATTGGTCGCGGCCCCGAGACAGGCTCCGTCTCCCACATCTGTTCCTACGACGCCGCGACGGTTCCCCGCCAAGCCGTCGTCGGCCAACCCAGTGTTCCATGCCGTTCCCGATCACCAGGCGCGAGGTTCATGGGTAACTTGAAAGACCGCTCCTCACACCCAATACTGCAACTCCACGCCAGGCGCCCGCGCAGTGAACCCTGCTGGTTTCACTGCGGTCTCTGGTTGCGGAACAGCGATCCGCGCTCCATCTGCCGCTGCATCTCCTCCAGCACGGGCGCGAGTTCCGCCTTCGTTTGCGCAGAGCTGTCGCTGTAGAAACTCTTCAGGCCGATCTTCACCATCTTCTGCTGCAGCTCCTCGCTAAGCGGCGGACCGTTCGTGCCCCTGCGCCATGGATCGCCGCCGCCCTCCGTGCTCCCGACCTCGTCGCGAACCTTGCGCATCTCGCGCAGGGAATCCTCCACCGCGCGCTTGCGTTTCTCCTCCGGCAATTGCTCGAAGGAGGTGAGCATCTGCTTGAACCCTTGCGGCATCGTGGCCTCGATAAACGCGATCTTTTCCTCCTCGGTCATCGCGGCGAACCAGCGTTCCCAGCCTCCCGCCTGCCGCGCCTTGCGCCGTTCCTCCGGGGCCAGCGCGTTCATCTTCGCGGCCAGATCGCGCAACGCCCTCCCGCGGGCTTCGCGGGAAAGTTTCTCCAGGTCCGTCTCGTGCAGGTAGGCGGCGACCTTTGCCGAAGTCACCTGCATCCACTTGGACACCATGTAACCGGCGCCAGCCAGCAGCCATACCCCGAGCAATCCGCCTCCCGCATAGATGAGCGTGCGCCGCCGATGGTTTGACATGGCATCAAGCTAGCGGAGGACTCCGCTCATCGCATCGGAAAAAGCATCGAGCTTTTCTGCCGCAACCGCGACGCCCGCTGTGCGGTCACTTGGTCGCGGCACTGGTCGGGCGAACCGGCTTCGGCTGGGCCTTTTCCCATTCCTCACGGCTGACCTTCTTCACGCCGTGAATGTGGACGAAGGTTCCCTTCTTGTTCCCCACGACAACGTCGGGGAGTTTGTCCCCGTTGATATCGCCGGCCACGACCTGGGTGCCGATGCCCGAATCGCCATCGATCTGGTAAGGGAGCCATTGCACGGACTTGTCCGCGCCGCGGTTGAGCTTGAACCAATAGAGGACCGCCGGCGCGTTCGGCTCGGCGTCGCCGCCCGGGCCGTGGGCCCAGATGCGTTTGCCGGTCACGATGTCTTTGAGGCCGTCGCCGTCCATGTCCACGAGGTCGATGGCGTGAAGCTGCGAAAAGCGCACGCCGTATTCGTTCGCGGCGGGCGGCACCTTGGGATTGATCTGCGGATTCATGATGTTGTGTTGCGTGAAGCGGACCTCGCCCTTCTCATTGCGTTCCTTGAGCTGCTCGAACCACGCCAGCCCGTAGCCGTGCGCCGCGAGGCTGGTGATGACGTCGTTCAAACCGTCGCCGTTCACGTCGTAGGCATACATGTGCGCGCTGCCTTGGCCGGGGGCGAAGGGAACCTTATGCTGCTTCCATTCGGGGTCGCCCGCGACGGAGGCCGGTTGTTCCCACCAGCCATTGGCTTCGAGCAGGTCGGGCTTGCCGTCGCCATTCACGTCGCCCACGCCGATGCCGTGGGTGAAGCGCTGCCACCCGCCCTTGGGAGAAATTTTGTGCAAGGTCCAGGGCTTGGTCGGCTCGTTCCAATCCGGCGTGATGTAGCCGAAGTAACCGCCGGAATTGCAGATGATCTCCGGTTTGCCGTCGCCGGTGATATCGAGCCACTGCGGGGATTCATTGTCCACCACGTCGAAGGCGATGTGGCGCTTCCAGTTGCCTTCCTTGCCCTTGGGATTCTCGTACCACGATGCGTCCAATCCTGGAAAACCGTAGATGAGAATGTCCGTCCAGCCATCGCCGTTGAAGTCATGGGTGTAGGCGAAGAAATTGTCCGAGTAGGCATTCTCTTTGCCCAGCGTGCCGTGAAAGCCGGGCACCTTCACCGTGGTCATGGGGCCGAGCTTGAGATCAAACGTCTTGCTGGCCGGATAGTATTCGTGACGTTTCTTGAAGTCAGGCCCCTCCCACCAATAGGGGCCGGAGACCACATCCATCAGGCCGTCCTTGTTGAAGTCGCCGAAGTTGGCGCCTTCGCTCCAGAACTGGTCGCTGAGCTGGACCTTCTTGAATGTATGCAGGGTGAGGTCTTCCGGGTGGATCGCGAACGCGGCGAGCAGAAGACCGCCAAGGGCGAGGGAGAGTTTGGTCATGAGCAATGTGTTTCAGTTTTGCGGAGCAGGGTCAAGACGCCAGAACCGTTACGGGAATTCGATGGAGAAGGATTCTGACAAAGAGGCTGGCATAAAGTTAGTCTCGTCTAACTTTGTTTCTTGACTCAAACAATGACCCACCCCATGTTCCGCCCCATGACTGGACTTGGAATTCTCGCGGTGGCCCGGCGGCTTCTGGCGCTGGCGTGCGGTGTGGCGTGTCTGCTCTTCTCCCTCTCCCCGGCGCGGGCCGCGACGATCAAGGTCACCGCCACCACGACGATGGTGGCGGATCTCGTGAAGCAGGTCGGGGGTGTCCGGGTCGAGGTCGCGGGCCTGATGGGTCCGGGCGTGGACCCGCATCTCTACAAGGCCGCCGCCTCCGACATCACCAAGCTGCAAAAGGCCGACGTGATTTTTTACAGCGGCCTGCTGCTGGAGGGGAAATTGCAGGATGTGCTCGCCCGCCTGGCGCGGAGCAAGAAGTTCGTCTATCCCGTCACCGAGACGATTCCCGAGAAGGAGTTGCTCGAACATGAAAGCTTCGGCGGGCACTACGATCCGCACGTGTGGTTCGACCCGACCTTGTGGTCGAAGTGCGTGGACACGGTGGTGAAGGGATTGAGCGAGTTTCAGCCCGCAGGCAGGGCGGTCTTCGAGCAGCGTGGAAAGGAGGCGCAGGAGCGGATGCGCGCCCTGCACGAGTGGGCCTTGAAGAAGGTCGCGGAGTTGCCCGGGGAAAAGCGCGTCCTGATCACCAGCCATGATGCCTTCAACTATTTCGGCCGCGCCTACGGCTTCAAGGTGGTGGGCTTGCAGGGCATCTCCACGGTCGAGGAGGCGAGCCTGGCCTCAATGACTAAGCTGGTGGACTTCGTGAAGCAGCAGCGGGTCAAGGCCATCTTCGTGGAATCCAGCGTGTCGCCCGCGGCCATCAAGCGCATCAGCCAGGATGCCGGGGTGAAGATTGGCGGGGAGGTCTTCAGCGACGCGATGGGCACGCCCGGCCAGATCGAGCACGGCTACGACCTCGGCACCTACGAAGGCATGTTGAAGCACAACGTCAACACGGTGGTCGAGGCGCTCAAGTGAACCCCCTCAATTCCATGAAATCTGTTTCCACCGGAATCATCGCACTGCTCGCCGCACTGGCTGCGGGCGCGAGCGCAGGGGCCGCTGAATCGCCACCCGCCGACAAGAGCCGTTTCACCCTGTTCCATCCCACGCCGCGCGAGTTGATGCGCGAGATGAGCACGGACCGGCCCGACAAGACGGAAAGCGCCTACACCGTGGACGCCGGCCACTTCCAGATGGAGATGGACTTGGTGAGTTATTTGTACGACCGCTACAATTCCGACCACGCCAACCGCCGGGTGGAAGCCTTCGCGGTCGCCCCCGTGAACCTCAAGGTGGGCCTGTTGAACCAAGTGGATTTCCAACTCATTCTCCAGACGTGGAACCATGTTCGCACCCGGGATCGCGACGCCGGCACGACGACCGCGCAGCAGGGATTCGGCGACACCTTGATGCGATTGAAATGGAATCTCTGGGGCAACGATGGCGGCGACACCGCGCTGGCCTTGATGCCCTACCTCAAGCTCCCCACCAGCCAGGACGATCTTGGCAACGATTCCGTCGAAGGCGGTTTCATCGTGCCCTTGGCGATCAGTCTGCCCGGCGGCTGGGGCATGGGCTTGATGACGCAGGTGGACATCGTCCGGGATGGCGACGATTCCGGGTATCATTCCGAATTCGTGAACACGATCACCCTCAGCCATGCCATCGTCGGCGACCTCGGCGGCTACGTGGAATTCTTCAGCGCCGTCAGCACGGAGCGCGGGGCCGGATGGGTGGGCACCGTCGATCTCGGCCTGACCTATGCGTTGACTGAAGACATCCAGCTCGACGCCGGCATCAACATCGGCGTCACGCGCGCGGCGGATGATTTGAATCCATTCGTCGGGCTTTCGTGGCGCTTCTGATTCCTCCCATGCCCGACCACGCTTCCCTCGCCAACGCCGCGCCGCCGCCGCTCGAAGTCCACGATCTCACCGTCGCCTATCACAAGAAGCCCGTGCTGTGGGGCATTGATCTCGTGGTGCCTCCCGGCAAGCTCGTGGGCATCGTCGGCCCGAACGGCGCGGGTAAATCCACCCTCATCAAGGCCGCCATGGGCCTGCTGCCATTGAACAGCGGCTGGGTGAAGATCTTCGGCGAATCGGTGAAGAAAAACCTCACGCGCGTCGGCTACGTGCCGCAGCGCGAATCCGTCGATTGGGATTTCCCGGTCAGCGTGATGGATGTCGTGCTCATGGGCCGCTACGGACGGCTCGGCCTGATCAAGCGCCCGACCAGGGCTGACCGCGACATCGCCCGCGCCTGTCTCGACAAGGTGAAGATGCTCCCTTACGCCAACCGCCAGATCTCGAATCTCAGCGGCGGCCAGCAACAACGCGTCTTCCTGGCCCGCGCGCTGGCGCAGGAGAGCGACCTCTACTTCATGGACGAACCGTTTTCCGGCGTCGATGCCGCGACCGAGTCGGCCATCATCGAGCTGCTCCATGAATTGAAGGGCAGGGGCAAGACGCTGATGGTCGTGCATCACGATCTGCCCACGGCGCGCAGCTACTTCGACACACTGCTGCTGCTGAACATGCGCGTGGTCGCCTTCGGTCCGACTGAGGAAGTCTTCACCCACGAACTGTTGCAGAAGACTTATGGTGGACGGCTGACCATCCTCTCGGAAGTCGCGGAGGCGGTGCGGGAGAAGAGCTAGAGAATCCCAGAGGATAGAAGAGAGAACATAGAGGAGAGACAAGACCCATGGCTGCCATCCGAAGCTTCAGAGAATTGATCGCCTACCAGAAGGCGCGCGTTGCCGCGAAGGAAGTGTTCCATCTGACGAAGCGCTTTCCGCGCGAGGAACGGTACTCGCTGACCGATCAGATTCGACGCTCATCGCGCGCCGTTGCCGCCATGATCGCGGAAGCCTGGGCGCGTCGTAGCTACGAAGCCGTCTTCGTGAACAAGTTGAATGAGGCCCAGGGGGAAGCCACCGAAAGCCAGGGATCAGGGCTTACGCATAAACCCCGGAGAGGTGGCAGTTCTCGCGCTGCGAGAACTCCGCCCGCGCAGAGCGGGCGGAACGAATCCCCCGGAACGACCGCTTTGGGCACGCCTTTGCGCCGCTCTGCGCGGCACTACTGGTCGCAGCGCGACCAGTTCCACCTCCACGAAAGCAGGCATGCGTCAGCCCTGAGCCAGGGCTGGCTCGACAGCGCGCTGGACTGCGAATACATCACCACCGAGGAACACGCCCGATTCGACGCCCTCTTTCAGGAAGCGGGCGCCATTCTTCAAGGCATGATCGATCGCTCCGACACCTTCTGCCCCTCCCCCAGACGATGAGCCGCTCCCTGCATCATCTCCGCCGCCGCCGCGCCTGCGCTTTCTATTTCCTATCCACTTTCCTCTACCTTCTCCTCGCCGCCCCAGCGACCGCCGCCAAGATCAGCGAACTCGGCGCCACCACCTTCATCGAACAGGCCGCGCGCTTCTTCACCTTCCAGGATCCCGCCGTGCGTTACGCGTTGCTCGGCTCGATGCTGCTGGGCATCACCTGCGGGTTGCTCGGCGGCTTCATCGTCGTGCGCAAGATGGCGCTGGTGGGTGACGCGCTCTCGCACGCCGTGCTGCCGGGCGTGGCCGTGGGCTTCCTGTGGAACATGTCGAAGGATCCCGTCGCCATCTTCATCGGCGCGACCGTGGCCGGGTTGCTCGGCACCGTCGTCGTGCGCCTGATCACCGACACCACGCGACTCAAGGAGGACACCGCGCTCGGCCTCGTGCTCGCGACCTTCTTCGCCGTCGGCATCTGCCTGCTCACGATGATCCAGCGTCTGCCCACCGGGAACAAAAGCGGCATCGACAAATTCCTCTTCGGCCAGGCCGCCGCGATGGGGCCAGACGACATCAAGCTCATGGCCGCCGTCACCGCGCTGACCGTTCTCGTCGTCGTGGTGTTCTACAAGGAATTCCTCATCACCAGCTTCGACCCCGGCTTCGCGCGGGTGGTCGGGCTGCCGGCGCGCGCCATTCACTACACGCTCATGCTGTTGCTGGCCTTTGCCATCGTCATCGCTTTGCAGGCCGTGGGCGTGGTGCTCGTGTCTGCCATGCTCATCACGCCGGCTGCCGCGGCGTATCTGCTCACCGACCGGTTACATCGCATGTTGTGGCTGTCGGCGCTGTTTGGGTTGCTGGCCGGCGCGACGGGATCGTTCATCAGTTTTCTCGGGCCGAATTTCCCCACCGGCCCGTTCATGGTGCTCGCGGCCACGTCGGTGTTCGTGCTCGCGTTCCTGTTTGGCCCGCGCCACGGCGTCGTTAATCGCTGGCTACGCCAACGCTCGCGCAGCGCCCTCGTCCAGCGCGAGAACACCCTCAAGTCCATCTATCACGTCCTGGAAGGCCGCGACTTCAAGGGCGAAGGCGTCTCGCTGCGCGAACTGGCCGAGCGCCGTCGCGAAACCGTCGAGGAAGCCGCCGTCCAGTCGCGCGAACTGCGCCGGCATGCGCTGGCGACGCTGGGCGAGGAGGGCAACCTCATCTTCCTCACGCCCCCGGGCTGGCAGGTCGCCTGCAACATCGTCCGCAACCACCGCCTCTGGGAACTGTACCTCACGCACGCCGCGCAGATCGCCCCGGACCACGTCCATGAGGACGCCGAGAAAATTGAGCACGTCCTCGGCGACGAAGTCGTGCGCCAGATCGAGCGCCGTCTAGAGAACGCCACCCATGACCCGCATGGCCGCGCCATCCCCAGCCTGGCCGACATGCAGCGTGGCGTGGGCCTGGTCGGACACCGCGCGGAGAACACCGGCTACGGGAGGAAGCCATGAGCGGCGGAGGGGGAGGAGAAGATAGAGGATTGAGGATAGAGAATAGCGGGTCATTCTCCACCGCTCTCCTCTATCTTCTCCCTTCTACCCTCTACCCGCTCCCCGAACGCACCCATGACACAACTCATCCCTCCATTTGATTTTCAAAAGATCGTCATCGCCCCGTGGACCACGGATCTCGGCAGCTTCGGCTGGATTGCGCTCATGGGTTTCCTCGTCGCCACGGCGTGCGGATTAGTGGGGCAATACCTCATCCTCCGCCGCATGGCGCTGGTCGGCGACGCCATCAGCCACAGCGTGCTGCCGGGATTGGTCGTCGCGTTCCTCATCGCCAACTCGCGCCATTCCACCGCGATGTTTCTGGGCGCGCTCGTCGCGGGATTGCTGACCACCGTGCTCATCGAGATCATTCACAAGAAATCCCGCGTGAAGCAGGACGCGGCCATCGGCATCACCTTCTCCAGCCTCTTCGCCATCGGCGTCATCCTCGTGAGCGCCTTCGCCAGCAAGGTGGACCTCGACCAGGAATGCGTGCTCTACGGCGAGATCGGCACCATCCCGCTGGATCAACCGTTCGTGCAATTCGGCTCCCTCGTGCTCGGTCCGCCCACGCTCGTGAGAATGGGCGTCGTCACCCTCGTCGTCGCCCTGCTCATCCTCGTTTTCTACAAGGAACTCCTCGTCAGCTCGTTCGATCCGGGCCTCGCCTTCTCGCTCGGCGTCAACGCCACCGTCGTTCACTACGCGCTCATGGCCGTGCTCTCCATCGTGGTGGTGAGCGCGTTTGAATCGGTTGGCGCGATTCTCGTCATCGCCATGCTCATCCTGCCGGGCGCCACCGCCAGCCTTGTCTCGCACCGGCTGCCTTTCGTGCTGCTGCTCACCGTCGCCCATGCCGCGCTCAGCTCCGTCCTCGGCGTCATGCTCGCGCTCTGGCTGGAATGCTCCATCGCCGGCGCGATGGTGGTGATGGGCGGCGTGCTCTTCGTCCTCGCGTGGGTCTTCAGCCCGTCGCAGGGCCTGCTCCAGCGCTGGCTGCGTTCCAGGGCCGGGACGCTGGTCGAGCCGGAGACCGCCGGCCCGTAGCCGCGCAATTTCACCTTCCCACGACCGCGCCCGCTGCCTACGCTGGCGCCATGTTCGACAGCCTTTCCAGCAAGCTCCAACACGCCTTCCGCAACCTGCGCGGCCTCAACAAAATCTCCGAGAACAACATCACCGACAGCCTCCGCGAAGTCCGCCTCGCGCTGCTCGACGCTGATGTTCACTTCAAGGTCGTAAAGGACTTCCTCGAAAAAGTTCAGGCAAAATCCGTCGGCGTCGAAGTCGTGCAGAGCGTCCAGCCCGGCCAGCAGATTGTTAAGATCATCTACGACGAACTCACCGTCCTGCTCGGCAGCGAAAACGCCACGCTCAATCTCACCAGCAAGCCCAGCAGCATCCTGATGATCGGCCTCCACGGCTCCGGCAAAACCACCTCCAGCGGCAAACTTGCCCGCTACCTCGCCAAGCAAGGCCGCGCCCCGCTCCTCGTCGCCGCCGACGTCTATCGCCCCGCCGCGATGGATCAACTCGCCACGCTCGCCGAGAAATTGCAGCTCCCCGTCTTCGTGAAGAAAGGCGAGACCGACGTGCTCAAGATCGCGCGCGAAGCCCTCGCCTACGCCGCCGAGAAGCAGTGCGACACCCTCATCTTCGACACCGCGGGCCGCCTGCAAATCGACGAGAAGCTCGTGCAGGAACTTGTGGACCTGCGCGACCTCATCCAGCCCGATGAGATTCTCCTCGTGCTCGACGCCGCCACCGGACAGGAAGCGGTGAACGTCGCCACGCACTTCGATCAGGCGCTCAAGATCACCGGCAGCATCCTCACCAAGCTCGACGGCGACGCGCGCGGCGGCGCGGCTCTCTCGCTCAAGACCGTCACGCAAAAGCCCATCAAGTTCATGGGCGTGGGCGAGAAGCTCGAGGACTTCGAGCCGTTCCATCCCGAGCGCATGGCCTCGCGCATCCTCGGCATGGGCGACGTGGTGAGCCTCGTCGAGCGCGCCGCCGAGGCCGTCGATGAAGCGGACGCCGCGAAGATGGAAGAGAAGATGCGCAAGGGCGAATTCACGCTCGAAGACTTCCTCGAACAACTGCGCGCGATGAAGAAGATTGGCAGCCTCGAGCAGCTCGTGGGGATGCTTCCCGGCGGCACCGAGATGATCAAGCAGCAGGGCAACCTCAGCAAGCAGGAGCAGGAATTCAAGCGCATGGAAGGCATGATCTGCGGCATGACCCGTGAGGAACGGCACAAGCCGCAAATCCTCAATGCCAGCCGCCGCCGCCGCATCGCCAAGGGCAGCGGCGTGAGCGTGACCGAGCTAAACACCCTCCTCAACCGCTTCGGCCAGATGCAGCAGATGATGCGCAAGATGGGCAAGATGCAGAAGATGATGGCCCGCATGGGCGGCATGCCCGGCATGGGACGCTAAAACACACACACCTCGTTCAGAATTGCTTCCCCTGCGAACGAGATTAGACTCCTCCCCAAGATGAGCGCGCAAGAAATCATCAGCGAACTAACCAAGTTGAGCCGGCCGGAACTGGAGCAGGTGGATGCCACGCTTCACGCGTTGCTGCGCAGCAACGGTGGCACTTCCGCGAAGTCTTGGGGAGAGGCGATGCAAGAATTGACCCGGACCGCCCAGGGTCTGCCACCTGACTTCTCCCAAAGCTGGCCCGCGCGTTACTTCGAGCAGACGGCCGGCGCCTTTGCTGACGAGCCGCTCGATCGCCCACCCCAATTGCCCTTCGAGAAGCGTGAGGAGTGGTGATGGCCTGGCTGCTCGATACCAACGCCTGGATTGCTTATCTCAAGTCGGCGCAATCGCCCATTCGCGCGCGTCTGGAAAAGCTCAGGCCTGCGGACGTTCTTCTCTGTTCCGTGGTCAAAGCCGAGCTCCTGCACGGAGCGGAGAAATACGGCAACCGTGAACACCGCCGGACGATTCTGACCGGGTTGTTCTCCCCCTATGCCTCGCTGCCCTTCGACGATAAGGCTGCCGCGATTTACGGTCACATCCGACATGAACTTGAAACCGCTGGCAGTGTCATTGGGCCAAACGATCTGATGATCGCGTCCATCGCTTTGGCCGGCAACCATACGCTCGTCACGCACAACACCGCGGAGTTTGGTCGCGTGAGCGGATTACGGATCGAGGATTGGCAGACGTGATCAACGCTTCGGTCAGATGCAGCAGATGATGCGCAAGATGCAGCAGATGATGGCCCGCATGGGCGGCATGCCGGGGATGGACCGGCGCTAATAAGAGTCGTTTCACACAGCGCGCGGAGAGAAGCGCTCTGGTTCAATCACTCCGCTAAAACTTGCGGTTAAACCTCGCGGCCAGATCAATGGCTGCGTCCATCTCGGATTTCTCAAACAGCTTCACGTAATACTTGAGCCACTCGGCTTCTGACAACTTGTGCATCTCGGCCGAATTAAGGAATGCGTTCGCATTCTTGATGCGCTCCCTCACGTCCTTGATGCGCTCCAGATCCTTCTCGAACCCGGGTGATTTGAGAAATTCCAGCGCGCGCTTCTGCAGGCTGAAGGCGATCAGTTGCTCAATGAATAAAGTTGCCTGCGCTTCGTGACGGCGGGCCATTTCAAGACAAGCTTCCGCCGTTGCCCGGTCGAGTTGAGGATCATTGAGCAGACCTCTGCCGAGCACAGAGATCTCCGTGCTCATACCCAGGGTGCCGAGGGCCAGCATCGACGCGGTGTAACGCGGGTAATTCACCGACGTTGCCGCCTCCATCACGCATCGGCGCAATTCCGGACCATGCAGCGCGAGAGATGGCTTTCGCATGGCGGCTTGCAGCAATTGTTTCGCAGCATTGGTCTCGCCCGACTTCAGTTGGGCATAGGCCCGTAAACACTCCGGCAGCCCATTCCCCGGTTCAAGTCGTTCGAGATCACTCAACAAAGAAGCGAACTCGCCCAAGGCTTCGGCATCCGGCGTTTGCTGAAATGCCTGCTTCGTCAGGCTCTTTGCGGCACCCGTCAGGACCACGGGAAGATTGGAGCCGCACAACACCGCTTCTCTTGCCAGCAGGAAGCAGCTTTCGTCTCCCACCGCACCCTGCATCGCTGCACCAATCATTTCGCGTGCTTTTCCTCTCCACCGGATTGCCGCAGTGTCGCTGGGTGAGAGCATCGCCTGCTCAAAGACTGCAAGGTAAGCAGCAAGCTTCGTCCCGTCCTCCATGACCCCGGGACCGATGCGATGGAAATCGGCAAACTGCGGTGGATGCGAAGGCCCGTGACTGCAACCGAACAGCATCGACAGCCATGTCATCGCCGTCATCAAGGCCGCGCTTTTGCGAAACCTCAGAAGGCGAATTGGAGCAGGTCCACTTGCTGCGGGCACAAAACGCACAAAGCTCATGCCGCCGCGTTCGCTTCGATCTCCACGACCAGCGCCACGTCGAGCAGGCGCACGCCGTTGCCTTCGGCGGTGTACACCACGAGGATGCGGCCATTGGGCGAGAGACTCGCAAAATCACGCGCGGGGATGACGCAAGAGCGTCCGTCGGTGAGGCGCAGCGTGAAGGGACGGAAGGGCGCGGCGTCGAGATGTTCCTTGATGGCTTCTTTGGTCATGGGCCGATGATTGTTACGGTGAGAAGCTAATCAGGGAATCGGCCGTTACGCAAGGCGCGAGGCGGCCCTGACTGCGTTCGGTTGTGGCCCTCAACTTTACCCGAACTCCGAAGCAGCCGTCGCGCTGAAATGGGTAGGGACAGCGCGCTGCGCTGTCCCCGCCCGCGTTCAGCGGGCGGAATGAATGCTGCAAGGCCGCACCCCTCTTTGACCATGCGTTCCGCGCCTGAACGGCGCGGGCTGACGGCGTCGGCTTCCGTGAAATTTTCGAGCCAGGGTCTGACAGCAACCAACGGAGGAACTTCACGGAGCGCGGGGTGGCCCGCCGCAGGCCCGTGCGCAGCGTGGTGAGTGGGCGCCCCGCCCGCCGTGCCACTGGCTTCATCTCTGGGTGCCGCTCCTGCCGGCGCTGGTCTGCCGCGTCGTTGTGCATGCCGTGTTCGCGCACCAGAGTTTTTGACACGACCCAGCGCAATGCGCCCGCTTGCGACGCGGCGCGCATCGTCCTAAGCTGCGCGCGTGATTCGACCGACTCAGTCGCGGCTTCGCCCGCATCCCGCATCGTTCCGCGCTGCATGAAGCTCGTCCAGATCACCCCCGGTGCCGGCGGTATGTATTGCGGCGGCTGCTTCCGTGACAACGCGCTGGTCAGCGCGCTGCGAAAGGCCGGACACGACGTGCTGATGGTTCCGCTCTACCTGCCGCTCACGCTCGACGAACCGGACCAAAGCGCGGACACCCCGATCTTTTTCAGCGGCATCAATGTCTATCTCGAACAGAAGTCGGCTCTCTTCCGCCATCTGCCGGGCTGGCTGCTCAAGCCGTTCGCCTCACGCTGGCTCCTCAAGTGGGCAGGCAGCCGCGCCGCCAAGACACGCGCCTCCGATGTGGGCGAACTCATGCTCTCGATGCTGCGCGGTGAGGATGGCCACCAGGCGCGTGAACTCGACCAACTCACTGACTGGCTCAAGCAACATCATCAGCCTGAAGCGGTCTGCCTCTCCAACGCGCTGCTCGCCGGCATGGCGCGGCGACTGAAGTCGGAGTTGAATGCGCCCGTGGTCTGTCTGCTCTCCGGCGAAGACGCTTTCCTTGATGGATTGCCCGCAGGCTTTCGCGACACCGCCTGGCGCACACTCACCGAGCGCTGCCAGGACGTGGATCTGTTCATCGCGCCGAGCCGTTACTTTGCAGAACTGATGGCGAGACGGTTGTCGTTGCGACCGGAGCAGATTTGCGTCGTGCCCAATGGCATCAACCTCGCCGGCTATTCCGTGCCGCAGCTCGCGCCCAATCCCCTGACGCTCGGATTTTTTGCCCGCATGTGCCGTGAGAAGGGTCTCGATACGCTCGTCGATGCCTATCTTCTGGTGAAGCAACGCGAGAGCGCGAGGGACCTCCGGCTGCACATCGGAGGCGGCTGCGGTACGACTGACGAGCCATTCGTCGAAGAACAGAAGCGCAAGCTCGCGAAGGCCGGCGTGCTCGATGACGTGAGCTTTTTTCCGAACGTGGATCATTCGCAGAAGATTGCGTTCTACCAGGGGCTGTTCCTGTTCTCGACGCCGGCGCTGTTTAGCGAGGCCTTCGGGCTCTATCTCATCGAGGCCATGGCGGCGGGGGTGCCGGTGATTCAGCCGCGCCACGCAGCGTTCCCCGAGTTCATCGAGGCCACCGGAGCGGGTGTGCTGTGCGAGCCGGGCGATGCGAAGTCCCTGGCAGACGCTATTGAAAACCTGCTCCTGCATCCGCTGCATGCGCGCCATCTCGGTCGGCGCGGACGTGAGGCGGTGCAAAAGGATTTCACCATTGAGCGCATGGCGGAGAAATTCACGGAGGCTGTTTCCGGCTTGAAGGCGCGGCGATGATCAAACCAAGGAAAGCTTCAGCGACGACGGAAGCGTTGTTGAACGCGGC
>Ga0163144_10006982_pt1 | contig 24836 bp, 21 predicted proteins | sample OliLak19BULKMAT1_FD_123175 | JGI IMG/M metagenome (GOLD analysis project Ga0163144, IMG submission 123175) | Freshwater microbial mat bacterial communities from Lake Vanda, McMurdo Dry Valleys, Antarctica - Oligotrophic Lake LV.19.BULKMAT1 | ecosystem: Environmental > Aquatic > Freshwater >... | reverse complement strand
CCACCTTGGGGGAACCTTCAAACGTCGGCTGATCGCGTTCGCGCACGGATGAACGTTAATCGCGCCGCGCCAACACGTGGAAGCTTTCGGCGTTGAGGCTCTCGAGATCGGGTGCCACGCCGGGTGTCGAACGAGCTTCCAGAAAGTTGGCGAAGGTCTGAGGCGACGGCGACAACACATTTTCCCATCGTTCGACCCGAAACCCGGCATCGACAATCAGCGACTCAAGGCCGTGGCGCGTGAAAAAGCGCAGATGCGTGTTGCACAGGATGCCGACCGGCTGGTAATCGAACTTGCCTTCGAGCAGATCCCACACCACCGACCAGTGGCCCATGTTTGGCACCGAAAGCAAAAGGACACCGCCCGACCGCAAAACCTGGCGCGCTTTGACCAGCGCCGCGAGCGGCTCGGCCAGGTGTTCAAGCACGTCGAGCAGGGCTACGGCGTCGAAACGCGCGGCGACCGTCATCGAGAGAAAGTCGCCCACCAGCACATCCACCCCCTGGTCGCGCGCGACGGCCGCCGCGTGGGGGTTGGACTCCAGCAGCGTGGCCTGGCCGCCCCGCTCGGTCATGAACGTGCGCGCAAAGTTGCCGTTTCCGCCGCCTACGTCGAGCAGCTGGCGTGTGTCCACCGGCAAAAGGCGCAACATTTCTGAGCGCGTACTGGAATGATAGTCCGCAAAGGAATGGACAAATGCATGGTGCGCAATGGCGGTGCGGGCTCCCAGCAGGGCCGGCACCGCGCTCCAGGACAGGCCTGCACTCCTGGCGCCCAGTTCCAGAAGGGCATCGCGCGCCACCAAATAGACCCATGGCTCCCGGTTGTCGTGGTCACCCTGGCGCGGCCCGTCCGACAGGCGGGCGACGAAACGGTCGAAGCCCGGGCGGCTGGCGTAATCCAGTTGCATGCCGGGCGCAAATCCGCGCGGATCTGCCGGCAGGATGCACTTGGCCCCACCGTGGGTGAGCGCAAGCAGTTCGGCAAGCAGATTGTCGGAAACAAGCAGGGCGGGATTGAGGATCACCAGTACCCAGGGCGCATCGCTCCAAGCGGGAAAGTCGGCCGCAGGCGTGACGATGGCGTGCATGTTGTACCAGCGGCGCACCTGAGACAGGCGCTGGCGTATTTCACGCATGCCGAGCGTCAACTCTTCAGTGCTGCCCAGCGCCTCGTTGGCAAACAAGACGACGTCAATGGATTGGGCTTCTTTGGTCATGGGCCTTTCGCTTGGGCTCTTTATTGTGCGTCGAAGAGCGTCATACGGCGTCAGGGACATCCGCCGCGCCGAGTGCGCGGGACTGGGTTGCCACGTCACCGAGCCGGCGGATCGAAAAGCAAGGCGTGTCGAGCGGCAGGCGTTGCGCCCACTTGCGCTCGAAAAGCGTGCCGCTCGCAGACACCCGATCAACAACATGGCTCGGAACATCGGTTCGGGGTGTTGCCGACCAATGTTCGCAACAGGCGTCCACGACCGCCACGTCCAGTCCTTGGCCCAATGCCGTCAACGCCAGATCGGTGGCGTAGAAGTCAAAACCCAGGGCGGGGTCAAGTGTCAGGCATGTGTCGGTACGCACTGCAAACAAGAGTTCGTCCAGGCTGTCGACGCGACAGGGTAACGGGCTCGGCTCCTTGAGCAAATGCCCCCGGTCCATCACATGACCGGCCCGCAGCGCCTGCGCCCCGGCCCCGGCGATACCGTACAGGCCCACCACGGCCAACCGGGAAAAGTGCAGCTCGGCCTCGCGAATGGCCGAGACAAAACCGGTGTCCCACCCTGGCGGCAAATAGACATCCTGGTGCACCCACACCAGCCACTCGGGTTGTGGACGCCGTGCCACTGCTGCGTTGAACGCCTGCGCCGCCGATGCGGCGCCGACATGCACATCGAGCATGTATTCGCCGCTTGCCATACAGGGCGATGCCAGCAGCCGTCGCGACAGCACCAACGCATCGGTGGCACAGGTGACAAAACCAAGCTGCCGACGCTGGAAAACCCCTGGCACCAAATGCGATGGATCGCTATTCATTTGACAGTACCCCAAAACTCCCAACGTTCCGGCTCTGCAAAAAACTCCTGTTCGAGCACCAAAAAATAGGAACCAAGCACCGCGCGTGTATCTGCGGCAGCAGGACATGGTCGAAAACACAATCGGAAGCGGTCACCACCCTGCCAATCCAGAAAACCAAACAAAATCGGAATATCTTTGCGTAGCGCGTAGTCGATAGCGCCGGTGGGATAGGCCACATTTGGATTCAAGAACAACCCAGACATGGAGGGTGGCCTGAACGCAGGAAAGTCGTGCACCGACACCACCAGTGAACGATTCTTGAAGGCCTCTATGGCTGCGCGCGAACCAAAGGGTTTGCCGGCATCGACATACATATATTTGCCGCCGCAAAAGAATTGCTCGCTACCCGCATACATGATGTCGGCGAAATACTTCAGGGTACGGTAAGCCGGGCTCGCCGCAGGATTTCCGGCAAAAACGGAGACCGCCCCAAAGAAGCGGCCTATGGAAGCACAAAACGTGGTGTTGAAATGGTGGTGGTAAGTCAACACCAGCACACCACGCCCCACGGCCTTGGCCTCATGTACCAGTTCGGCCCCTTCGATGTTGATATTCGGTCGCGTTGAGTCTCGAACCCAACGACGAAATCGCAGCATGGACCCGCCCGACACGCCACGCAATACTCGGAACCGGCACCAGGTGGCAAACCCCATAGGAAGCGAAAAACGCTTGCCGAAGCCCTTGAAATCGGTGACGCTTTCGTTGGTGGTGCCCATGATCAACCAGAACCACCCGCACAACGGCAAAAAGACGCGGTCCGGCAGCCCGATCCGTTCGAACCAGTCCATCAGCAGCAAACAAAACCACTGGTACCTGACCGACAGAATGGATCGCAACCGTTGCAGCACTATGCCGGCTTCCTGAGGCGAAATATGTGGTAGCCCATGGTGCCCTGCCCGGCCAGGTTTGCGTAGTTCCTCAAGACCACCGACCAGTACTTGCCGCTGGCCTGCCGTTGGTGCTTGTTGTAAGCCACAATGTGCCGATGCAACGGCTGATAGACCGCCGGGCCAATGTCTTCGACCGACTCCACGGAGAAACCCGTTGCCTCGGCAAGGGCCACATAATAATCGCGGCCCTCAAAATGGTTGCCGCGACGGTATGTGACACCTTCATTGTTTTCGCAGGTGATATCCACCAATATCGCTTGGCCGCCACGCTTCAGAACCCGGAAGTTCTCCTGCATGAAAGCCGCTTTGTCGTCGTAATGGAACGATGATTCGACGCACAAGGTGAAATCGAAATGCCCTGCACCAAACGCGAGTGCCATCGCGTCGCATTCGGCCAACCTGAGCCTTGTCTGCACATCATTGTCGATCGCATTTTGCCGGGCAATATCAAGTTGTTCAGCTGAAATATCAATCGCTGTCATGTGCAGTGTTTGCCTGGCTTTCAACAGGCCGATGCTGATACCGCCAATGCCACATCCGATCTCCAGCCCCGATGCGCCAGGGCTGGCCGGGTCCATGCAGGAACGCACTGCGTCCAGCAAATTCTGTTGCGCCTGGTACAGGTCATCGGACGCCTTGAGCCAATAACCAAAATTCAATATGCCAGATTTTTGACCGGCCGAGGACGTGCTTAAATTTCCCCAGTACGCCCGGATATGACGATAGAAATCCGTAATTTGCTCAGATTGCTGCATGTTGTTTTTTTCTGACTTCCCAAATTGACTAAAGCCGATTGCCTTCATTTCATAAGTAGTCCGTGTCGCCGGCCATGAGCCACCACCGATGTGCAAAACGTTCGACAAAACCGGCTCCACTGGCAGGGTTGGCCATGATGCGGATTTCCGTCGGGCGGTTTGTGCAGGCTACTTCTGCGAGCGCATTCAAGACGGTTGTGGTGCCGAAAGCAAAAGTGCTTTGCCCGCCCAATTGGCGGGATGCAGATACAGCCCCCAGCGCCGCCAGGGAAAACCCCGATACCGCACCAACGAAATCGACCCATAACCATCGTCCGGGTTCAGTCTCGCGCAACACCACGAATGCAAAGGGCGCTGGCCACCACCGGCGTCGCACTGCAAACAAGCGGTAGGTCTGGCCCGGATGCTGTGCGTACCGCCAGATCCAGTAGTCCGCACTGCGCTCGCCGACCAGATGCTCGCCCAAGCCGGGCCGCATCTTACCCCACAGGGCGGCAATCTGGGCTGGTACCTGCGGACTGGCCATGGAAACCTCGCGCACGTGAAGCGCCAGGCGCGCCGGATGGGCGTGATCGAATTCGATGTCGTGCCAGTCGTCGATGGTCGCGAAAAAGCCCAATCGGGTGCCCAGACGCATTGCGCGGTCGCTCGGGAAACCAAACGCAAGGGCATCTGGGTTGTCGGGGCCAGATAGCTGCTCGAGAGCAGCCCGGACGACCCGGGCGAAAGGGGAACGGGCACGCGACAGATCGCGACCACGCGTGGCGCCCGCCACCATCAAATCGCCCAGTTGCCACGCCACGCGCGGTTGCCCGGCTAAATGAATACGCCTCGGGAAGATCCCGCAATGCGCCACAAGTTCGCCTGCTTCCCAGTAACCGAAACCCTTGTTGCCGTTTTGGCCGTATTTCCAATTCCACCAATCCTCGGACATGCCGGAGTGGAAAACAGCCTCGAACAAATGCAGCACAGCAGACCGATTGTCGACGCCGATGGCCGCAACGCCAGCTTGATCAATGGGCGAACCACATCGCTCAGACATCCGCCCGCCACTCGTGAGGCAATTCGACCAGGCCCTGGGTCAAGCCTTCCTGTGTGACCTGCAGAATCAAACACTGCTCGGCGGTTTCATAGAGGTGCAGCGCGCGCTCACAGGCAAGAAAAGCCACCACCGAATACTCCCCCTTCAACAGTGGAATACGCGGGAAAACCAGCGTAGCCCGCCCGCGGCCCGTGTCGTCCACAGCGAGCGTCACCGCATCATTGGTAGAGATTGCACTTGTCACACCCGCCCCGGCGGCGCTGACTATGCCCAGTGACACACTCGGCGCAGGCATGCCAGGGTCCATGGCGTACTCAACCGTGATCTCCACCGTGCTGCGTTGCGACACCACCGCCAGAATCGTGCCGCCAACCCCATCCGATGTGCCTTCAATCTTCACGATGCGCCCGCGACCCTGCGTTGCTGCGGCTTCGGGCGCCATGCCGGCAGGTGCCCCGGTCTTGGCGCCGGGCAGTTTGTCTTTGTTCAATTCAGTTTGGTAGGCGAGCGTGGCGCGCGATGCGATGTCGAGCATTCGCAAAGACCCGCGATCCAGCCACATGGCCCGCCCGCACAAGGCCTCTATCTGGTACATGGAATGCGAACAAAACAAGATGGTCTTGCCAGCATTCTTCAGGGCCAAGATGCGGTCAAAAGATTTGCGCGCGAACTCGCCGTCGCCTACCGACAAGGCCTCGTCAACGACCAGGATGTCCGGATCAACATTGATCGCCACGGAAAATGCCAACCGGACATACATGCCGCTGGAATAGGTCTTGACCGGCTGATCGATAAAGTCGCGAATACCCGAGAAGTCGACAATTTCTTCGAAACGTGCGGCGATCTCTTTTTGGCTCAACCCCATGATGGCCGCGCTCATCAAAACGTTTTCGCGCCCGGTGAATTCGGGGTTGAAACCTGCGCCCAACTCCAGCAACGCGGCGATACGCCCTTTGACGGTCACCTTACCGGTGGTTGGTGTCAGTGTGCCGCACACCAATTGCAGCAACGTGGACTTGCCTGCTCCGTTGCGGCCGACAATGCCCAGCACCTCGCCCGGCATGATGTCGAAACTGACGTCGCGAAGGGACCAAAACTCACGGAAGTACTGGCGCCTGCCGCGCCACAGGAATTGCTTCAGGCGATCTTGTGGGTTGGCATAGAGCTGGTAGCACTTACCCAGATTTGTGGCGGAAATAACCGGCTCAGAGGACATCCGCGAACCCCTTGCGCGTCTTCTGAAACCAGAGCAGGCCTGACCAGGCAACCACCAACGCACACACGGTGTAGATCGCCAGCCCGCTCCAGTCGGGCAGCTTGCCCCAAATAATGACGGCGCGCGCTTGCTCAATAATAAAAGTCAGGGGATTGAGAAACAACCAGGCCCGTACCGACTCGGGCAGCGCGGATACCGGATAGAAGATCGGGCTCATGAACATGAATACTGTCATGGACATGCCCACGAGTTGTCCGATGTCCCTGACGAACACGCCAATCGATGCCAGCAACCAAGAAGCCCCCATGATCAGCAGCAAGAATGGAAGAAGAACCACCGGCAACAGCACGATGGTCCACGGGACTGATGCAACAACAATCAGGAATATAACCAACACGGTCAGGCTGATACCGGCATGGAACAGGGCCGAACCCAAGGTGACCCAGGGCAGAATCTCCAGCGGGAAAATCACCTTCTTGACATAGTTGACGTTGGCCAGAATCAATCCCGGTGAACGGGTGACGCACTCCGAAAATAGATTGAACACGATCAAACCGGCGAACAGCACAATCGCAAATTCGTTTCTGTCGCCACTGCCCTGCCCCCATCGCGCCTGAAAAACGACACTGAACACAAACGTATAAATCGACAACATCAACACGGGGTTCACCAGCGACCACAACAACCCGAGAAATGACCCGCGATAACGGCCAGCAATTTCGCGCCTGACCATTTGCATGATCAGTTGGCGATGGAGCCATAGGCTGGAAAAAATCATCTTGGCCCCGTCACGATATCTATACAACGGTTGTCGGGTCGTCCAGCGGTTTTACTTGGCACTGGAACAAGCATCGCAAGATCGTTGCCGCATCGCCCATCTGGAAACTGTTGTCGATTACTCCCAGTGCTTCGGCCCAGTGAAGTAAACGGTTTGCGCAAAACGGCAGAACTGCCCTTCGGCACACGGCAAAACCCAAAAAAATCGCGCCACACAGCTTCATTTGATGCGCCAACAATTTGCGTTTGAAAAGCCCCGGTAATGGAACCCCGAAACTCGACCCTATCAATCGTCCCGTTGGCTACGGATTTTAGAAACATATCAAAATTCTGATCATCACTTTTTTGAACTAAATAGCCGGCAAGCAAACATCATGCAATGATACTTTGCCTCGCTTTCGCAAGTTAATGGACAATGCGCTCTTTACAACATCGATGAGTCAACAGCTTTCATATGTGTAATTTTGTTCCACCACGATCTGACAAAATATGCGCTCGACGGCATGCGCAGAGGTACCATCGGCCAAACCAGATTCGATTTCGAAAAAGCTGGCGTCAATAGCCAGCAATCGCTCCAGGCTCTTGGGTGAAAACCAGAACATGCAGCCAGCAGGAAAAGTATCATATCGAAAATCAATATTCAAATGGGTAGCCAATCTGAGCACTATCTCCTTATCAAAGGTCATGTTATGGTCAGTATGCTTGATCAAATAGTTCTTCGGCGCGACCAAACCTAGTCGAGCATTATTCTTGAATCGCGACAAGATTTCCTCCACCTTTTCCTTTGATCCCATCAAAGCGTCAAAAATCTCGTCACGAATATTATCGCCATCGCTTCGATAGACGCTTCGCTTGGAATGAATCTTGCAGACTGCCGTGTAACCAAGATCGATTATCCCTTCAAGAATATGCACGAACGGTAATATGTCACGCCCTCGATTTTCAACCAGTTTGATGTTGGCGTCTGGGAATTCTTCAAGCACTTTTTGAACGGCAACTGAAGATGTCACACTGACATACAGATCAAATCCGCAATCGCCAAGTGACCTCTTCAAATAACCTCGAATATCCGGCCACAACTCGTCATAATGAAGATGCAGAATTACTGCATAGTCACTTCGTTTCACTGACTCGCGAATATTTTGTTGTCTAGCCATTGCCGAACTGTCATAGTGCCGAATAGCTTCGTAAGTCGCTTGCAAATATCCGTAGCCAAGTTTTTGATCCGGCTCGAGATGGGTACCTTCCGCCCATTCATTCCAGGCATTTACGAATACCAACTTTTCATCCGCAGAATATTTAGGATTGGAATATACTTTGTTGACAATCGAAGACAACCATTGCTTGTAACGTAGCAGACTGAAGCCATGAAAAATATGACTATTGTTCTGCTTGCGTGCTGTGTTGTCCCATGACAGCATGGCAGTTCTATACAACTTGTAATCGGGCTCCTTACTTAATATTGCATTGGCGACCACCTGCTCGTAGCTGTAGATATGACCATTGAAATCAGGGTTAGTCAATTCAAGCTCACTCCTCACATCCCCACTGATGATTGTGTGCGGAGGAAATTCAATTGAAGCGTCAAAATGGAAGCCATCAGGGGAACGGATACCAAAGGTTTGCGCAGATATAAGATACAGCCCCGGTATGGCATGTCTCAGCAGCTCATTGCGCCAAATCATGGCCGTAGTCGCCATGTTTGGAATGATATTGGCGCGATAGATAATCAGGACCGGCTTTCCATCGATACGGATGTAGCGTTCGTCCTTGAAGTATTTGACCAGATGGCGGATAAACTCCAGAGAATCAGCGTCACTGTGATTCTGGGCGATGAGTATGTCATTCTCCTGACCATCCCATCGGCGACTCCAGTTTTCATTTGCCCACGTCAGACAAAAGGGAATATTGACGTTCTTATTGGCTAGCTTCATCTCCAATGGTGTATCCATCAGGATTTTTCCACCGAACCAATAGAAATAGTAACTGAAGCCGTATATTCCATATTCCTGGGCTAACCTGGCCTGCTCCTCCATCACTTCGGGGACACGCAGATCATAATACCCATAGTGAATGGGGCAATGTGGCTGGTAGTGTCCAACGAAATTGGGAAGCGCCTTGCCCACATTGGTCCATTCGGTAAACCCTTTCCCCCACCATTCGTCGTTTTCCTTAAAGGGATGGAATTGTGGCAGGTAGAAGGCGATCAGCTTTACCAGAGGAACAATAGGCAGATTCTTTTTATATGCAACGAACTCATCACGAGTTTGATCGAAATCAATCCGGGGAATTACAGGTTTGTTGCCCGCTAAGTCGCCGGGTACTTCCGCAGCGACCGACACGGGTGCAGGCAGCACCGACAACACTCTGCGCACCCCGTCCAAGCCTTCGTTCCTGTAGACTTTGATCGCTTTGCCCAACGTGAGTTTTACTCCTCCACCATGCTTGATCGCACGAGGCATCAATCGCATGATTCGTCGCAGCCGTTTCCATTGTCTCCCTATTGATCGAGCGGGCCTGGTCATGCGCCAGCTAGTCGAATTCAAGAGAGCATCGCGTTCTTCGATAAGGTTGGCAACCTGCCAATCGCGCTCGCCTACCAAGTGACCGAGACTGGAAGATAGCCCGTTACGCTCGGTGATTAATCCATCGCGATCAATGATTAATCCATCTCTTTCGATGATTAACCCATCGCGCTCGATGATTAACCCATCGCGCTCGACGATTAACCCATCGCTCTCGGCGATTAGCACATCGTGCTCGGCGATTAGCACATCGCGCTCGGCGATTAGCACATCGCGCTCGGCGATTAGACAATCGCGCTCAGTAGTTGGCCCGTAGCGCTCATTTATCTCCTGGTGAAGGCGGGCGATCCGCCCGTCACGCTCGACTACGTCTTGGTTGAGAGCAATAATCTGATTATCTTTTGCCGGAGTTTGCCGAACTATCTCCATCAAGCGCGTGATCTGGTGATCGCCAAGTCGGCCAAAAACCTTCTTATGGAGAGTCCATCGCGCAGCGTCCGCCACGGCAGGGTCTGCATTTACACCAAAACCTGATTGATGGGTAATTCGATACACTGCGCTCAAGCCACCAATATGATAGAAGTCACCGTGTCTCGACAACTGTATCCAGAAATCCCAGTCCTCATACAAGTCTAGCGATTCATCCAGACGACAGCCAAGTTCGAGCAAATCTCGCGAAAACAAAACCGCGTGTATTGGAATGGAATTACCAGCCAGTATCTGCAATGAGTCAAACGGCTTGTCGAATTTGTGGTCAAGCAGCTTTCTAATTCCATCAACGCATTTGACTCCTGTATAAACCACTTTGAATTCTGGATGCAGTCGTATTGCATCAACAAGTTTTTGAATGTGATCAGCATCAAACCAGTCATCGTCGTCTAAGAAAATCAAGTATTCGCCGTGCGCTGAATCCAATCCCATGTTGGCTGCCCGGCTACGGGGTAGTTGTTCGCCGCTGCCCATCATGCGCAAGGGGAATCGCCCGCACCAAGGTTCAATTTCCCGGTGTTCAAGACCCTTGGAATTCACCAATACCACTTCTATGTTCGAATACGTTTGCAAGGCAATCGAATCCAGCGCATCGGACAAGGTTGGTCGATCCATACTACGAACAATAACGGATACCAGAGGAATATCTCTTGCATCCATAACGAGCCCCAATTCCTTTTGGCGCTCATACTCCGATTGATACAACTTGAGTGGATCTCTCATTAGTTCATCGGCAGAAATCCGTATGTAGGCTTCAGCAGCAGTCACTTGAGGCGGCAACGTGTAAGTACGGTAGCGGTTAAGCGCCGCAATATCCAGATCGTATCTCTGCCTTTCATTCTGCGAAAAAAAACAAGTCATCGCCGCCATCTTGCGATTCGCAAGGTCGCTGATATCAAGCAGCAGATTGGGTCTCAATGGCACACCGATTTCGTACAACGCCAGATTGACTTCTTGGCCGTGACGGCGAATCGCCTCAACCGTTGCCATGCCCAATGCGCGATGGTCTGGATGCATTTCATACACCGACGGTGCATAAACCAGATCCGCATCCTGGATCGCCTCCATTATCTTGCTAACAAGATACTCACCGTAGAAGACCTGACGATCACCCATTCCCCAAAATTCTGGAGAACCATATTCCAGTATCAGTGCTGCAGCTACGCTTTCTCGCTGGCGTTGCAGAATATATTCCAATCGTATTTCGCTTTCCGCTCCGTATGCTCCATCGGATATGATAATCACCCGCACGGGCACGCCACGTTCCACGTGGCGCATGATCGCCCCACCGCAACCAAATACCTCGTCATCAGGGTGGGGGGCTAATACAAGAACCCGGTTTGCGGGAATCACAAGAGCCGCTTGATATGGGACGAGTTTATTTTCCATTGGTTAGTTTTGGCTCAAGCCATATATTCAATCTGCTGCCGTGGATTTTAGCTCACATGCGATGATAGAAGTGGCGCCGAAAATTTGAACAACGAGATTGAGATAAGTGAAAATTCCGGGCATCGTGCCGGGTCCAAAGTAATTTGGCGAGAATGAGTTTTCCATGGTCAAGAAGTCAGCGCGGCGTTCACGCCGCACACATTGTCCGGCCTTCAAGGCCAGGGTTGACCCCGCGGACCTGCGAGAGGACAAGACGATGACGCAGTGGTGCCAGGAGTTCGAGGTAAGGGCGGCGCGAATGTTTGATCGGAAGCGAAAGTTGCTCGAAGGTGCCTCCAACGTGTTTGCTGGCCCGACGCAGAGCCCGCCGGTGGGCCTGGCGCACTGCACGCGAAGATCGGTCAACTAGCGCTGGAAAATGAATATGGACGCTGCGCTCAACAAGGCGGGATTGCTGAGCGCGAAGCGATGATCGACCGCAATCACGAATTGTCCATCATGCGCCATTCGGCGTTGCTCGGGGTGAGCCATGCGATGGTGTACTTCCTGGCCAAACCGTCAGCCATCAGGATTTGGCACTCAGGCGCCGTAGCGACAAGTTGCATCCGAAGCACCCCTGCGTGGGTGCGCGCATGCTGCGTGACCAGTTGAATAGGCAAGGCATCCAGGTCCTCCGGCGCCTTGTCAGAACGTCGAAGTTGCCCATGAGCCTGGAAGCTCTTGCACCGCAACCAGCCACCAGCAAGCGCGCGCCCGGGCATAAGGTCTATCCCTACCTGCTGCGCAACCTGGCAATCACCCGATCCAACCAGGTCTGGGCCTTCGATACGACCTACATTGCGATGGCAAGGGGGTTTGTGTATCCCAGCGCGGTGGTGGATCTCCTGCCACAAGGTGCTGGCGAACACAGTGGCAATCACGTTGGAGGCCAGTCATGCCACGGAAGCGATAGAGCAGGCGTTTGCAAGGTTTGGCGCACCCGATATAGTCAACACCGCCCAGGGTAGTCAGTTCACCGCAGAAGACGTTACCGATGCCGTGCTGCAGCGCTACGAAAATCGGCAGCGTCAGCGCAGCATCGTGGTCCTCAAGCTTCGCGCCACTGCGCTCTGCTTCCAGATCAATCCAACCCCGGTCACCGCATGAAGCCGCGCTTCAAGCCCCTTTGTTTCTGGCGAGCGAATCGGACACAAACATCGGTCTCACGGCGCTGCAAAAATCGCCACAATTCAATTTCAATGGGCCGATCGGACCGATGCCCGACGGCCTCCTGAAAGATCGCCAACTGAGCAAAAATACATGCAATATCTGAAGAAAATGTTTTCCGGCAGCAGCAAGCCGACTCTGGACGAATGGCACGCCAGACTGATTGCCCACGCATCTGGCACACCCGACCCTGACCTCCCCAAACTTCCCGCACCCGAGATCCAGGAACAATTCGTCGGAAGCTCATTTGTCCCGGCGTTTGAGGAAGCGCGCACTTTCTACGAGGTATTGGTGTCGTATTCCAAAGCTCTCGGGATGCCGATTGACAAAGAGGACGCGCGTTTCCTGGACTTTGGATGCGGCTGGGGACGATTTCTGCGCTATGCCATGACGGATTTCCGGCTGGACCAGCTGTGCGCGGTGGATGTCGACCCGGATATTATCGAAGTCTGCAAATCAGCTGGTATTCCCGCCCAGTATTTTCATGTCGACCCGAACGGAAAACTTCCGTTCGAGGACAACACGTTCAGCCAGGCGATGGCCTACAGCGTGTTCACGCATCTGCCCGAAACGGTGCACCTGAACTGGAGCGCTGAGATAGTTCGGGTTTTGCGCCCGGGCGGCATATTTTTTGGGACGATTGAAACTCGGAAGTTCCTTGAATTTATTGGAACCCTAGCGGATCCTTCCAATTTTCAGAACGACTGGCACCGCTCCCTTTCCGCCTATCAGCCAAAAATCGATGAATTGCTGGAAGACTATGACAAAGGCAACTTTGTCTATCTCCCCACGGGTGGCGGCGGCGTGCGGACCCCGGACGTCTATGGTGAGGCGGTTATTCCACCAGCCTATATTGAGCAGAAATGGAAAGGTGCGACTGTTCGGGCAGTTCTTGACGAACACTTCTGGCAAACAGTAGTCGTGATCCAGAAAGCCTGATTGTCGGCCATATCGCAGCACCAAGTCTGCGCTCGATAGGATGTCGACCGTTGACCCAAAACCCGCGTTCATGCCCTGATTACCCTCAAACACGGGGCTGGCGAGGGACTTCAGAGCTTGTTCGCCAGAATGGCGATGAACAATCCCAGATTCCCCCAGAAGGTTTGCCGATAAATTCCCGCGCGTCTCATGCCCACCAGACGCGGCAAGAGCCATGTCTTTCGGGCAATGGAAAACTCTGAAAGCGTCTCCTTGTTGCTGGGTGTCAGCTTGTCATGAATACGCTCAATTGCGGCAATGTGGATGTCGCTCCAGACCTGGAACCGCCCCATGGACAACATGATGATTCGCTGCAATCGCGCCAACCAACTCGAGCTAACACCGATCAGGTTGTGTTCGTGCTGACGGTAACGCAATGACGGGTAGGGGTCATAGCAAACCACGCCTCCGCAACCCGTAACAACCAGATACAACCACCAGTCATGGCTGACAACATCGACGCCATCGCCAGCCGACTTCAGGAGAATTCGTGCTGCACGATTGAACACCATGGTGTTTCCGCCGCCGATGTTTTGAGTCAATGCATTGCGGAAGCTGGGCTGGCGAGAAAACAAGGGTGACATGCCGATTTCCCGATTGTTGGCGTCCACGATCCGGGTGCGGGTGCAATAGAGTGCCGGCGTGTCGGGGTCTACGCGCTCAAGCCATTCAACAGCCCGTCGCAACTTGTCACTTTCCCATATGTCATCCTGATCCGAGTAGGCATAGTACTTGGCCTGGATCGCGGCGTTGCTTGCGAGCGACAGAAAGTTGGCCGCAAAGCCTTCAGCTGGGCCGAAGTGGATAGCAAGTTTCTCCGGGCCCCATTTTGTGCGATAGGTTTCCAATATCGCATGGGTGTCGTCCAGGGAGCCATCATCGGAGGCAAACACTTCCCAGTTCTCATGGCTTTGGGCCGCGAACGACTCCATTTGCTCCGCCAGATGGTGTTGCCCATGAAAGGTACACAGCAATATGGCGACTTTAGGAGACGGGGACATGGGTGGTTTTGGACGCCCCTGCGACCGGCGTCTGAACACGGAGCAACCGGCCAACGACGCCGGTGAGGAAATCCTAGTGGATTCTAGTCGGGCATAAGAGCCGGAGATTGACAGTCTTTTTCCGGGAAGCACAATACTACTCGCCCAGTTGAACTTCCCACACCTCTCACATGCATATCTCATTGCCCAAACGCCTTTTCATCCACGCCGTCCTTGTGTTGGTGGCAATGTTTACCCTGTTACCGGCGCAGGCGGAAAATGCAATGGTACGCCTGCACACCACACGGGGCCCGATTGACCTGACGCTGTTCAGCACTGAGGCGCCATTGACGATTGCCAATTTCCTGGCCTATGTGCGGGGTGGTGACTTTACCGATGTGTTTTTTCATCGAAGCGCCCGCCTGCCCTCCCCCAGCCTGGCGCCATTCGTCATCCAGGCGGGGGCTTTTAAATGGACCGACGCCGGATCCGTCGAAAGAGTGTCCACGCGCGGCAATGTACGCAACGAATACGCTGCGACACGGTCCAATACGCGCGGATCGGTGGCAATGGCCAAGGTGGGCGGCGACCCGGACAGCGCCACAAGCCAATGGTTTGTCAACATGAACGACAACTCAGCCAATCTGGACAACCAGAACGGCGGTTTCACGGTGTTTGCGCGCGTCACTACCCCGGGCATGGGAACGGCAGACCAGATCGCCGCACTGCCCGTGGTGAACGCTGGCGTGAATTTCGCTGAACTACCGGTGGCCGACTGGCAACCAGGTACGCCGTACCAGCGGTCCAACGTGGTACGACTCACCGCGGTAACAGAATTCCCCCAAAACCAGACCAGCGTCGACCGCATCTTCAACTTCCTGGAGGCCATCTTCACGGGCTATTTAGGTTCGATGGCCAGTTCCCAGGGCGAGGCTTCCGGTTACGTGTACCGCCACTACAGCGGCATCGACAGTTACCTGGCAAGCAAAGATGGAAAGATATGGTACTTTGCGCCCAGCTTGCGCATCGAATTTACCGATATTGGCAGAGTCACCGACCTGCTGTCGATTGCCCAATCCGCTGGTTATTGAGGTGCCTGGCCGCAATTAATTCCGGCTCGCCCCGAAGCCGCGCCGGTGCCCAAGGGGCGGGTTTGCCGACAATAGCGATTGTGGGCGCGACCCCCTGGAGCCCGGATCCATCCTCATGCGTGCCTTCGTAATCTAAGCATCCGTGCCTGGCCGGGCGAGTTGCGCCGATCCAACAGCCTCGCCAAAGTTGCCCATAAATTCATATAGGACAAATGTAGAATCCAGTCATATATGAAATCGATGTTGCGCGTCCCGCTCAATACCAGCCCGGCACAGATGGCCCGCCTGATGGCCCTGCAGGGTGCTTTTGCGCAGGTGTGTAATGCGCTTTCACCGGTGGTGGTGCAGACCAAGGTGTGGAACCGCGTGGCGCTGCACCACCTCATGTACCGAACCCTGCGCGAACGTTTTCCGGACATGGGTTCACAAATGGTGTGCAACGCCATCTATTCGGTATCGCGCACCTGCCGGCTGGTCTACCAAAGCCCGCAAAGCCCGTTCAATCTGTCGCGCATGCGCGACAAACCGCTGCCCATGGTCCGTTTTTCGGACAACTCCCCCGTTTATTTTGACCGCCACACCTTGAGCGTCAAGGGCGGCCAGTTGTCGATGTACACACTGGACGGCCGCTTGCGTTTCGCATTGGCCCTGACCCCCGCCGACGAGGCGCAGTTCAAGGAGCAAAAGCTGTTTGAGATCATGATGTTGCGCCGGCCCGATGGTTTGTTTGAGTTGTCCTTCCTTTTTGGCGAGGCGACAAGCAACCAGCCACGCAGTACGCCGCCAGAGCCCCCCCCCCAGACTAAGTTGAATGCCAAAGGAGAGGTGACGATGCATGTGCTCGAGTCCGGAGGCACTGACCTCCCTGAATACGTACTGATCGAGGATGCGACATGAGCCGCGACACCCCCGCCTCCGAGTTGCAGAAGACCCTTCAGGGCCTGCGCTCGTATTTCAAGCAAGCCGCTTTGTTCAGCGTTTTCGCCAGTCTGCTGGTGCTGGCGCCCTCTGGTTACATGCTCGAGGTGTATGACCGCGTGATCAACAGCCGCAATCACATGACACTCGCCATGCTGACCGTGCTGGTGCTGGGCGCTTTCGTCTTGATGGAGGTGCTCGAGTGGGTGCGCTCAGAAGTCTTGCATGACGCTGGTATGGTGCTGGACCAGCGCCTGGGTGGGCGCGTTTTTGGCGCGATTTTCGACGCCAACCTGAAGCGCAGCCCGGCGGGCACCCTGCAGCCGATGAACGACTTCAAGACCTTGCGCGAGTTCCTGAATTCACCGGTCCTTACCGCGTGTATGGACGCACCGGTGTCACTGGTGTTCCTGGTGCTGATCTTTGCCATCAGCCCCGTGCTGGGCTGGTCGGCTGTGGTGGCCGCCATCCTGCAGACCTTCGTCGGTTGGCTTAACGAGCGCAGCACGCAACCGCCCTTGATGGAGGCCAACCGCAGTGCATTTGCCGCGCAACAGTATGCTGACGGCACCTTGCGCAATGCGCAGGTGATCGAGTCCATGGGCATGCTGCGAAATATCCACGCACGCTGGATGATCAAGCAAAAGGAGTTCCTGACGCTGCAGGCCACGGCATCCAACCATGCCGGGTTCTACCAGGCACTGTCCAAGTTGATCCAGAACACGGTGGGCTCCATGCTGCTGGGCCTGGGCGCCTGGTTGTTGCTGCGCAACCAGCTTAACGGCGGCGCCGCCATGATGATCGTGGGCTCGATACTGGGCGGCCGAGTGCTGGCGCCGCTGGTTCAGATCGTTTCGCAATGGCAGGCGGTGGTCAATGTGCGGGGGGCATATGCCCGACTGGACAGTCTGCTCAGCACGATGCCTGCCCCCCAGCCGGGGATGCCGTTGCCACCGCCGCAAGGGAAACTGGTGGTGGAAAATCTTGTAGCGATGGCTCCCGGCACACAGACCCAGATCCTGAAAGGCGTCGGCTTTGCACTCGAACCTGGCGAGGTGCTGGTGGTCGTGGGGCCGTCGGCTTCGGGCAAGACCACTTTGGCCCGCATGCTCACCGGTCTATGGCCGGCCGCCATGGGCAAGGTGCGCCTGGATGGCGTGGACGTACATACCTGGGACAAGCAGGAGTTGGGTCCGTACGTCGGCTACCTGCCGCAGGGCGTAGAACTGTTCGAGGGCTCTCTGGCCGACAACATTGCCCGCTTTGGCGAGATCGACCAATCCAAGGTGGAGGCGGTCGCCAAGGCAGTGGGCCTGCATGAGTTCATCATGGCGCTGCCGCAAGGCTACAACCACCCGGTGGGGCGCGAGGGCGCGATGTTATCGGGTGGCCAGCGCCAACGTGTGGCGCTGGCGCGCGCCCTTTATGGCAATCCGGTGTTCGTGGTGCTCGACGAGCCCAACTCCAGCCTGGACGAACAGGGCGACGCCGCATTGGCCAGTGCCATCTCGCACATCGCCGCGCGGGGTACCACGTTTGTCGTCATGACGCACCGCACCAGCGTGCTGGGCGTGGCCGACAAGATGCTGGTTCTGCGCGAGGGGCAGACCCAGATCTTCGGCGCGCGCGACGACGTATTGAAAGCCCTGAGCGAGGCCGCAGTGAAGGCGCGCGGAGTGCAGTTGGCTACAAACGCCGTATGAACGACGAAACATTGACATGAAAAAGCCCGGATTCTTCCAGCGCAGCGACCTCACCACCACCCTGTGGAGTTTTCGCCGCGAATTCCTGATGGTCGGCGTCTTCAGCATGGTGGCCAATTTGCTCATGCTCACGCCCACTCTGTATATGCTTCAGGTGTACGACCGCGTGGTGACGAGCCAGAGCGAACTAACCCTGCTGGCTATGTCGCTGTTGGCCCTGTTTCTGTTTGGGGTGATGGCGTTTGCCGAATGGATGCGTTCACGCCTGCTGGTGAGCACTGGTGTGCGACTCGACGAGCGCCTTGGCACCCAGGTGTTCAACGCCAGCTTCGAAGCGCAACTGAACCAGTCCGGCAAAGGTGCCCAGCGTGCATTTGGCGACTTGATTCAGATACGGCAGTTCCTGACCGGCAACGGCGTCTTTGCGTTTTTCGACGCACCCTGGACACCGATCTACATGGTGGTGCTGTATTTTCTACATCCGTGGCTGGGGCTGATGAGCGTGGTCTTTGCCCTGATCCAGGCGGCGCTGGCGTGGTTTGGCCATCGCCGCACCGTGGCGCCTTCGGAGGCGGCATCCAAAGCCAGCGCCGAGGCGAACGGATTTTTGCAGAGCAAGCTGCGCAATGCCGAATTGCTGCACTCCATGGGCATGATTGCGAGCCTGAAGGCGCGCTGGGCCGAGCGTCACCAGGACTACCTCGAGCGCAGTGCGGCGGCCCAGCACCTAACCCACAACATCGCCGCTTGGAGCAAGTTCGTCCGTTACAGCCAGCAATCCTTGTCACTGGGGGCTGGTGCACTGCTGGTCATCGATGGGCAGTTGTCACCGGGCGGCATGATCGCCGCCAACGTGCTGATGACGCGGGCCTTGGCACCGATCGACATGCTGGTGGGCAGTTGGCGGCAGTTCATCGGCATGCGTGCGGCTTTTGCCAGACTGGAGCAGTTGCTGATGGACTTTCCGTTGCGCGATCCGGCCTTTTCAGGCGTGCAGCCCAGTGGCGCCATTTCCCTGGAAGATGTGTGCGCCACCGCCACCGGGCGTGAAGCTCCGATCTTGCGCAACGTGAGCCTGAACGTGCCTGCCGGCACGGTGACTGCCATCCTCGGGCCATCCGGCTCAGGCAAATCCACGCTGGCGCGGGTATTGGTCGGCATCTGGCCCGAGCTCACCGGTCGGGTGCAACTGGATGGCATACCCATACAAAACTGGAACCGGATGGAACTAGGCCCGCACGTGGGCTACCTGCCGCAAGACATCGAGTTATTCGAGGGCTCGATCGCCCAGAACATCGCCCGTTTCGGCAGCGTGGATTCTTCCATGGTGATCGAGGCGACCCAGAATGCCGGCCTGCATGACATGATCCTGCGGTTTCCGCAAGGCTATGACACCCCGATCGGCGAGGCCGGCAACCTGTTGTCGGGCGGGCAGCGTCAGCGCATCGGCTTGGCCCGCGCCATGTACGGGAACCCGAAACTGATCGTGCTGGACGAGCCCAATGCCAACCTGGACGATGCCGGCGAGTCCGCCCTGTACAACGCCGTGCAAGGCCTCAAGGTCCAGGGCAAGACAGTGTTTCTGATCACCCATCGCCCGGGTGCCGTGGCCGTGGCTGATCGCGTACTGATTCTGCTGGACGGACAGATGCAAATGGAAGGCCCGCGTGACACTGTGCTGGCATCCATCAAGGCCGCGCAGCAGCAGGCGGCTGCGCGGCCGCCTGCGCGCGATCCCGGGGCGACCTCCGTGCCTGCCTGAACCTTCATCCGAAACACCTTTCCTGACGATTTTTTTATGACCAACCTGAATACCCTTGTGCAGCGGCGACCCGACCTGTCCGTGTCCGACGTCACGCCGACCTCGATGTCATCTGCCGTGCCAAAGCCCAAAGAACGCCGGGTCGGTCGCATCGGCCTGTGGGCCCTGGTCGTGGGGTTTGGCGGTTTCTTGTTGTGGGCCGGGTTAGCGCCCCTGGATGAAGGCGTGCCAGGGCAGGGCATGGTGGCCATCGACACCAAGAAGAAGCCAGTGCAGCACCTTTCGGGAGGCCTGATCAAGGAGGTGCTTGTCAAGGAGGGCGACGAGGTCACCGAGGGGCAATTGCTGATACGCCTGGACGAAGCCCTGGCGCGGGTGACCTTCGAGTCGACCAGGCAGCGTTACATCGGTTTGCGCGCCATGGAGGGCCGGCTGCTGGCGGAGCAGCGAGGTCAGCCCAAAATCATGTTTCACAAGGATATGCTGGAGGCCGCCCAGGACCCACAGATCCGCCAGATGATGTCCACACAGGCGCAACTATTCGAATCGCGTCGGGCCGCATTGCGCTCCGACCTGCAGGCCCTGGAAGAAGCGCAACAGGGGCTGCGCGGACAACTCACTGCGTATGCCGCCATATTGATCAACCGCCAGGAGCAGCAGACCTTGCTGTCTGAAGAGCTCAACAACACGCGCGGCTTGGTCGAGGAAGGTTATGCGCCACGCAACCGCCAGCTGGAGCTTGAACGCATGGCGGCCGAATCCAGATCGGGCATTGCCGACGTGCTTGGCAACACGGTGCGCGCCAATCGCAGCGTGACCGAGTTGCAGCAGCGCGCGATTTCGCGGCAGCAGGAATACCGCAAGGAGGTTGAAACCCAACTGGCCGACGTCGGTCGCGAGGTACCCGCAGAGGAAGAAAAGTACCGGGCAGCCAAGGCGGATCTCGGGCGCACCGACATCAAATCGCCGGCCACTGGGCAGGTCATGGACCTCGCGTTTCAAACCATCGGCGGCGTGATCGGCGCGGGCCAAAAACTGATGGACATCGTTCCCGTCGACCGGTTGCTGATGATCGAGGCCCACGTGCAGCCCCATCTGATCGACCGCGTGCATGCCAACCTGCCGGTGGATGTGCGTTTTTCGTCCTTTGCCCACACTCCGCAGTTGGTCGTGCAGGGCAAGGTGGTGTCGGTCTCTGGCGATCTGCGGGTGGACCCGCAAACCGGCATCGGCTACTACTTGGCTCGTGTCGGCGTCACCGCCGAGGGCTACAAGGTGCTGGGCAAGCGCCAGTTGCAGCCCGGCATGCCGGTGGAGGTAATCTTTTTGACGGGGGAGCGCACGCTGCTAACCTACTTGCTCAGCCCGCTCACCAAGCGGCTGGCCGGCTCGATGAAAGAGGAGTAAGAACATCATGCGCACCACCTCCCCACATTCCGGCACCATCGGCCTGGGAATGCGCCGCATTGCAGCGGCTTGTTCGCTGCTCTGCGTCGCGATGGCAACCCACGCGATGGACCTGCAGCAGGCCTACGCGGCCGCGCAACGCAATGACTCCACAATCCTGGCCGCGCGCGCGTCTGCCGCTGCCGACCGTGAATACCTGCCACAGGCAAAGGCGCAGATGTTGCCCAGCGTGAGCGCTGGTTGGTCCCGCACCTTCAACCACCTCACCAGTGTCACGCCCGCCTTTGGGGGCGGGGAACAAACCAACTATTCCGAGTACCCCAGTTCAACCCAGTCCTTGACAGTGCGCCAGCCCTTGTACCGGCCTCAGTTGATGGCCCAGTATCGCATCGCGCAGGCCCAGTTGGCAGACGCAGATGCCGGGTTGCAGCAAGAAGAGCAAAGTCTTTTTGTGCGGGTCAGCACCGCCTATTTCGACGCCCTGCTCGCGCATGACCAATTGGCACTGGTCATGGCCCAGCAGGCGGCCTACACGACCCAGCTGGACGTGGCGCGCAAATCCTTTGCGGCGGGCTCCGGTATCCGTACCGATATCGACGAGGCCCAGGCCCGCCTGGACATGAACGTGGCGCAGGAAACAGAGGCACGGCAATTCGTGTCTTACACGCTGGAGCAATTGCAGATACTGGTGGTGGAGCCAGTAGGCGTGCTCGCCAGTCTGAATATTGGCGCCCTGGTACTACAGCCGCCGAACCCGAACAGCCTGGAGGAGTGGCAGGCTCGTGCCGAACAGAACAGCCCGCAGTTGCGTTCGCTGACCGCGCGGCTCGATATCGCCCGTAACGAAGTCAGTCGGGCCGGCGCCGGGCATCGCCCCACGCTGGATGTCGTTGCCCAGTGGTCAAAAAACAAGAGCGAAAGTGTGACCAATACATCCGCCACGTATACCAATCGGTCGCTCGGGTTTCAGCTCAATATTCCGCTGTATGCCGGTGGCGGCGTGAACTCGCAACAGGTACAGGCGCTGAGCCGGCAGGAGCGTGCCGAGCAACTGCTGGAGGCGGGCCGCCGGGATCTGATGATCCGGGTATACAAGGAGTTTCGGGGCGTTGGCGAGACCATCCTGCGCATCAAGGCACTGGAGCAGGCGCTGCGGTCCGCGGATCAACTGGTGTTGTCCAGCCGCAGATCCTTTCAGGCCGGCAGCCGCACTCTGGTCGACATCCTGAACGCCGAGCAGCAACGCGTATTGGTTCAGCGCGATCTGGCGCAGGCACGGTATTTGTACCTGGTCTCCAGGGTCAGGTTGTTGTCGCTGGCAGGGCAGATGAACCAGGACGCGGTGATGACGATCAATGCGGTGCTGCGACCGTGAACCTGGGCGCGGCGCACTTTAAAGACGCCCTGACGCCGCTACCGGCTCGTCCCGCTTGCTGAAAGCTGCGGCCTCGAAGGGCCAGCAGCATTCCTTTGGTAAATCACCGACGAAATCAAAGTGGAATCGGCCGCATGCTATAAGACCACATTTCCTCACTGGCAAACTCCGACAGCAAGCGCCCATTCGTTGAGAGCCCCGACATCACTGGTGCCATCGCAAATATCCGGGGGGCACGGGCAACTCGCGCTGTAGATCTGCCGGGCCCATCCAGTGCTTCCACGATCAGGTCCTATTTTTTGAGCCTGGATGGCCGGGAACCCTGAACCAGTGTTGCAGGCCTTGCAGCCGCAATACCCCTTAACATACCGCTCCCTCACTGCATACTGCAGGTACCCATTAACCCGCCCACCGCCATCTTCCGATTCTCCCGAGTGTCCCGCATTGCCCTCATCATCGTCACCTGGAACGCCGCTCAACTGATGCATCAGACCCTGGTTTGTGTCGCAGCGCAGAGCCTGCCCCCCGCGACGGTGTTGGTGGTCGACAACGCAAGCGCAGACATCGAACAACTTGCCGCCATCGTAGGCCGCTTCCCGGCAGTCGAGTTACTTCAGTTGGGTGAGAACCGCGGATTTGCCGCCGCCAACAACGTCGGCATCGCGCATTGCAGGGGGGCGGATTTCGTTGCGCTGCTCAATCCGGACGCCTTTGCAGAACCGGGCTGGCTGGCGGCCCTGGTTGCGGCAGCACACAGGTACCCGCAGGCCGCCGCTTTCGGCAGCCGGCTGCTGAGCCACGCCGACCCGACCAGGCTCGATGGTGCAGGCGACTTCCTCACGCTGGCCGGCAAGCCCGGGCGCCGTGGCCATGGCCTGCCGGCGCGCGGTCGGTTCCTTCAAGGCGAAGACATCTTTTCGCCGTGTGCCGCTGCGGCGCTTTACCGCACTGGCCCCCTGACCGAGGTCGGTGGTTTTGACGAGAGCTTCTTTTGTTACGTGGAAGACGTCGACCTGGCGTTTCGCCTGCTGCTGGCCGGGTACGGCGCACGCTACGTGCCCGACTCGGTGGTGCGGCACATGGGCTCGGCGGTGACCGGACGGCGCAGCGCGTTCGCCGTCTATCATGGGCAGCGCAACCTGGTGTTCAACTATGTCAAGAACATGCCAGGGCCCCTGTTCTGGCTGTTCCTGCTGCCGCACCTGCTGCTCAACGCGGTGTATCTGCTGGGGGCCAGCCTGGCTGGCCGCGGGCCGGCAGTGTGGCGCGCCAAGCGCGACGCACTGCTCTGTATTCCCGCGATATGGGCGCAACGGCGGGCAATCCAGTCGCAAAGACGGGTCGGCGTGCTGAGGGTCTTGAAAATGCTGAGGGTTAGTCTGTGGTGACTCCGTCCCAGACCAGTGCCAACGACTCGGTGGGTGGTCCGCTGGATTTGTCGCTGACGGCGGTCGTCGTCAACTACAACGCCGGCCCCCTGCTAGTGGACTGCGTGCGGCGGGCACTCGCGCAATGTGAAGACGTGATCGTGGTCGACAACGCGTCTGCCGACAACAGCATTGCGCTGTTGGAGCAGACTTTTGCGGGCAACACCAACCTGCTGGTGGTGCGCAACCCGACCAACCTGGGTTTTGCGGGTGGTTGCAACATCGGCACCTCGCATGCCATGTCGACCCATGTGCTGTTTCTCAATCCTGACTGCCTGCTGGACCCGCGCGCCGTGGCACGCCTGCTCGATGCACTCGAGTCCGACTCGGCGGTCGGCATGGTCGGCGGAGTGCTGGTCAACCCTGACGGCACCGAGCAGGGTGGAGGCCGGCGTGCCGTGCCCACGCCCTGGCGTTCGTTGGTGCGCGCCTTGGGCCTGAGCCGTTTTGCGAAACGGTGGCCCAAGCTGTTCTTCGACTTTCACCTGCACAAACAACCCTTGCCAAGCGGCCCGATCGAGGTCGAGGCAATCTCGGGCGCCTGCATGCTCGTGCGCCAGTCGACGCTGGCCGAGGTCGGCCGCTGGGATGACGGTTATTTCCTGCATTGCGAAGACCTGGACCTGTGCATGCGCCTCAGGCGAGCCGACTACAAGATCCTGTTTGTGCCGAGCGCCCGCATTGTTCATTACAAGGGCGTCTGCAGCCGGGGTCGCCCGATATTCGTCGAGTGGCACAAGCACAAGGGAATGATCCGCTTTTACCGCAAGTTCTTCCGCCACCAGTATCCCGGCCTGCTGATGGCGATGGTGGCGGTGGGTGTGTGGCTGCGCT
>Ga0163144_10006981_pt1 | contig 24839 bp, 29 predicted proteins | sample OliLak19BULKMAT1_FD_123175 | JGI IMG/M metagenome (GOLD analysis project Ga0163144, IMG submission 123175) | Freshwater microbial mat bacterial communities from Lake Vanda, McMurdo Dry Valleys, Antarctica - Oligotrophic Lake LV.19.BULKMAT1 | ecosystem: Environmental > Aquatic > Freshwater >... | reverse complement strand
TGTGCCAAATAATTCAGATCGCTCATTCATGATTACTCTCCCGAGCCGTACGTATACCGGTCCGAGCCCGTCGCTGCCTCTCAGCCCAAGAGCCTTCAGAAGACTGTACTGTGTGCTCACTGCTCGCTGAGTAGTATGATCACGAATCTTTACCTCTATTCCAAACTTATCGGAGCCTTTGAGTAGGTCATTGAGCATGGCAGCTGGACCGTTGTTGATCCACTGTCTGCGCTTTGCTTCAGAAATTTGATTCGTATCGGCTCCAATGCTCTTTACGAGCAAGTTAAAGAATTCATTTACGTCACGTTTATGGTATTTTAGTAAACTCTCGATACTTTCGTACAACCTGGCCATGTAAAGCCGAAAATGTGCATCCAAAAGCCGTACTAAATCAAAATCACCTTCGAAGAATTTCGCATCAGACAATAGCTTGTTAACGACAGCCGGTACTATGTTTGCTTTATATGGCTCCGCCTTTATACCAAAATCAAGGATTGCTACCTTATTATCAGGTAGTATCCGTACATTCCCAGGGTGCAAATCACCGTGGAATGCCTTGTCTGTCAAAAAACTATAAAACATTTCATAGCTCAGTTCACGCATAGTAAATATCAAGTCCGTATCATAGAACTCCTTTGTTAAGGCATTAATGTCTTCGCCGTCTTTCATCTTTGCTTCCACGAGCGTTTTGGCAGATATACCACCTACTTGTTCCTGAACAATCAGGTTATCAGTACAGAGATCAACGTATGTTCTAGGTACAACTATTGTCTTATGATTTTTGTATCGTTGATGCATTTCATCAGCAAACTCATACTCAGCAGGGAAGTCGGTCTCTTTAAGGCAAGCCTTCTTAAAAGACGCGTAGAACTGGACAATATCAACGGACGCGACTTTGATCCCAGAAATTCGAAATATATAGGTGAGTTTACGCAAAAACTTCAAATCAACTATAATTTCGTCGTGTATACGTGGGCGTAGGATTTTAACAACGACAGGTTTTGAGTCATCCAATACAGCAGAATACACGGCACTGTAGCTACCGACACCAATTGGCTCCAAGCTACGCAGTTTTATCCTACCGGCTGAATCACCAAGGACTGCCTGAATTTCATTTTCGCTAAACCCTGGATTGGGGTTGTCTTCAAATATATCAAACTGGCCAGAACTTATTTTTTTGCCTTTAGACACCATATAGCCAAGCAATATACCCTGCAAAAACTTAGCATAAATTCCGCCCAAAGTGGAGAGTGTGGCAATAAACTCGTCCATAAAATCATCCGAATCACGAAATGCACGAGATCGCGCTGCCTTCCAACCAAGACTCACCATGATTGTACTTCGAGAACTCATGATTACAGTATAACATCGTTAGCCCAGAGCTGTACCGAAGGGCAACATCTATGGTATAGTATCGGCTATGCAAAGAAGCAAGTTATCTAAGCAATTACTCGTCACGCTCTATGGTTTGCCGGGCTCTGGTAAAAGCTTTTTCTCTCGTCAGGCAAGCGAGCTACTTGGTATACCTGTCATTTCCAGCGACCGTATCCGCTACGAATTATTCGAAAAACCAACCTATAGCAAGGACGAGCAACAGGTTATCATCAATGTCATGAATATTATGCTCGAAGAATATCTAAAAAACGACATGTCCGTAATTTACGATGTGTCTCTCAGCCGTACACAAGACCGCAAAGCGCTACGAGAATTTGCCAAAAAACAGCACGTTACTACCATGCTACTATGGCTTCAAGCCGACACCGAAACATGCCTCATGCGAGCCAAAAACCGCGACCATCGTAAGGCAGACGATAAATACTCAACCGAAATGAGCCAAGCACTCATGGAAACGATTGAGGCGCAAATGCAACCACCACACTCTGAAGACGCGGTTGTTATTAGTGGCAAACACTTGTTCGAATCCCAAAAGAACGTATTCCTACGCAAACTACACGAAATGCAGCTTCTTAGTAGCGAACAACTTGGCGGCAATGGTGTAGCAAAGCCCGAACTTGTAAACCTCGTATCAGCCGCACAAATGCAAGCGGGCCGTGTAGACCAAAATAGACGAAACCTAATCATAAGCTAGCTTCCATGAGCACAAAGATCGTGCAACGTGACGGAATAGGCGATATAGTCATAACCAAACGAAAAGCTCAAAGGGCCATTCGTATTACTATAAATGGCAATAAAGTACGTGTGACGCAGCCTTCATGGCTACCATTTGCCGCAGGTGAAAAATTTATTAACGATCGTCTTGCGTGGATCAAAGACCATGTGAAGCCCACAGAAGCATTGCTTGAAGGCGCACTGTTTGGACGAGAGCACACGCTACATTTCCAAAAAACAGACCGATCGTCAATAGGTTCGAAAAATGGGCTCGGGGAATTTACGGTGCTCTTACCAAGAAGCAAATACCCTGAAGATGCAGATGTGCAAGATTACATCCACAAAAAACTAACAGCTATTACCAGATCAGACGCTGAATCTTATTTACCCACTCGAGTAGCCGAGCTAGCTGACATGTTTGGATTTACTTTTAAATCAGTACAGGTCAAGCAACTCAAGAGACGCTGGGGAAGTTGTAATAGCAAGAAAGAATTAACCTTTAACCTCAACCTCATGACGCTTGACAGTCTCCATATAGACTATGTCATCTTACACGAGTTAACTCATACGATACACATGAACCACGGCAGTGAATTTTGGGATCATATGGAGTCAGTGATGCCAAACTCCAAAAAGATCGCTAAAGCTGTCCGACACTACTCTGTTTAGTAGTTGCCGGCAAGTGCGGAATAGCTTGCAAAGTCGGGAGGCATATATTCCTATCTTTCCAGTACACTTCACCAAATTCATATTTGTACATAGAGACAAATCCAAGTGCAATTTCCTGAAGTACCAAATATGGAAAATTAACGATTGCCAAAGGCCAAAGTACTGGGTCTGTAAACAACACTATGAGTAAATGCGATATTGTCAGTAGCGCGACAATACTGCCGTATAGTAGAACAGAAGACGCCTGGCTGTTTAGCACTGAGTGAACTAACTGGACAAAGGGCACGAATAGCAATAATAGGGCGGCTACATTACTGACCGCAGACCACTCCATTCTTCCATGAAACCCAGGGTATATCACTCTTAGTGATGTCTTCACTTGTTCGGTAAGGCTCTTAACAGTCGTTACCTGGAGTACGTCATTTGTTCGTACGAAGGCATACTTTTTCTCTACACTTAAAAGGTTCGCAAAATAATGTTCTGGCACTATTTTGCGCGACACACTCGCGACTCCACCAAGTTTAGTATAGGCATCGCTGTGTATAAGCCACGCGGTGCTAAGAGATGGTACCTTTGGTTTACGAATACTAACCTTTAACATCTCGCGGAAATATCTCAGTGGTGAAAAGAATCCAGCCCAAAAAGATGCACCATGGCGATGGGGTAAAATCGAAAGCATAGACTTATGGTGATTGTTAGCATAGTGAACGAGCGCACGTATTGAACCGGTACCCAGGCGGACATCAACACCCATAAATAGCAACCATTCACCGCTGGCACTATTTGCAAGTGTTTCGTAAGCCTGATTTTTTGGTAACCAATCATTTTTGGGGGTGTCGCCCTGGATAAACCTAACTCCATCTTGAGCAAAATCCTTTACTATTTCCGGTATTCTTGCAGTTGAAGAGCAGTCATCGAGTACTAATATCTCCAGCTTAGGGTAATCATTTGCGACGACCGTCTTAAGCGCCTCAATCAAATAATCGTCTTCATTTCGGGCAGGTATTAGTACTGACACAGTTGGAAGTTCGCGGTCTGATAAATACTTATCTATATTTTTTGGTTTGCTCTCTATAATCCGTCGTATGACGACACTCACTACAAATACAGCAGTTATGAACTGTAGACAAGGAAGTGCATACCCCCAAAAATCAGATAACCACATGTAAGTGTTGCTTGAGATACCAAGTGCATAGATAATTAGTTGAAATATAAGTATTCGTCCTCCACCTACAAAGAATGCCATTTTAATATGTTTTGCATGAAGACGGTGCGATATCAAACGTGCTATGTTGAATAACTGGTACAGTCCAAATAGCACAAATCCAATGCCAAAACCATAAGGTAGATCTGCAGACAAAAACCCGATACAAACTCCCATGACTAGTATCGCCAGTGAAGCCAATACTAGCCTTAGAGGTTTCACAATATACCCAAGACACGCAAGTGCTATCGAAAGCAATAACCCATATAGTGCAAACATATACCAATACTACTATAGATGCTTATGCTAGCACCAGTCTTGCTTATGAATTGCATATCTAGTGATGGTATGGTATATTGACTTCCAGCAAGACTACTCATTTATTAGGTAGTCTTTTTAATACCGTGAGTGATGGGAGCATAGTACATGGCAGAGGATATAAAGCCAAAGACAAAAAAGATCGTCGTCAAGAAAAAGCGCGAAACCGTACGGGAACGTGCTGATAAGTCAACTTCAAGGGCCAAAAAAGCACCGAGAACTCGCAAACTACATACTGCCGCTATGAAGCCAGTGAACAAAGTTAACTCTATACTCAAAAAGGAATACACTCCGTTCAAGACAAGTGACTCTAAAGCCGGCAAATTTCTCGGTCGCCGAAGGAGCTTAGCACCAACATACTTTGTTGAGTCATTTAGAGAACTCAAGAAAGTCACCTGGCCTACACGCAAAACTGCTGCCAAGCTTACAGTCGCAGTATTTATATTCTCTGTCATACTCGCGACATTTGTCAAAGCTATCGACTACGGCTTTGACAAACTATTTAAAGAAGTAATACTTAAGTAATAAATAAGAAATAATATCTAAGGAAACTAAATTACAATGAGCAAACGATATGATTCATCAAAACAGTGGTACGCCATTCACACCTATAGCGGATACGAAGAAAAAGTCGCAGAAAGCATTCGTCAGCGCGCCGAGACCCTAGATATGGCCGACAAGATCTTTCAGGTAGTCGTACCAAAAGAAAAGCAAATCGAAATCAAGAACGGCAAGCGAAAAGTAGTAGAGAAAAAAATCTTCCAGGGTTATGTCATGGTACAAATGAAGCTTTCTGAAGACGCTTGGTATATTGTTCGTAATACTCCAAATGTGACTGGATTTGTCGGTTCAGGAACAGATCCAACGCCTCTCGGCCAAGACGAAATGGAAAAAATCATGAAGCGTATGGGTAAGGAAGATCCAAAGCACAAAATCGACTTCAAGCTTGGTGAAGTAGTGTCAATTATCGATGGCCCATTCAAGGGCTTTGACGGTGCAGTTAGCGAAGTAGACCCAGTCAAGGGCAAGCTCAAGGTTCTCGTCAATATGTTTGGCCGTGAAACTCCAGTAGAACTTGACGGTCTGCAGGTAAAGAAAGTCTAAGGTTACACTTTTTGGTGGGCAGAATTGAGAAAATAATATGTCATTTCAACCGCAACGTCCAGAACTAAACGGCGTCGAACGTCGCCTGGGTCCTATGACTGCCCATCGGGTTGCTCGGTTAAGGGCGATCCAGGGCAGACTATGGAGTCTGTTTGAAGACCCCCCTATTAAACCAGAGCTTGGTAGAGTGTTCGAATTACCGGGAATGGTCCACTCTGTGGGATTTGATGCCGGTAGGCTGTGGGCGGACTGCCGTGCCACAAGCTGGGAATATAGTTATCAATTATTTGTTCTATCGCCAGAAGGTATAATGACCTGCACGAACGGCTTTGGGTCCACTTACAATACTGCCAAATTTGATCCTAATTCACCAAATCATAGAAGACAGCTCAAAGCTGCGCTTGGAATGGCGCGACTTCTAGAGCCCTAGGTTAATACTATGCAAAGTACATTTGTTATTGAAAGAATAAATATGCAGGGCGCTCACTATGATGGTGGCTTCTCACCTGAAACCTTGGCTCCCAGTGCTGAAGTGTTATCTAATACAGAATTAGAAGCCGTAGACACGGAAGCCGATGGGCTAACACCAGTCACTGACAACTTAACTCAGGATTAAAGTATCCCTCCTGACGATGCCTATATTTTAAGTGTATACTTGTGTTTATTATGACGCATATTGTAGAGGTCAAGGACTTAAAGAAATCGTACGGTGATGTAGAGGCCGTACGTGGCGTTAGTTTTCATGTCAAAAAGGGAGAAATATTTGGTATATTAGGCCCAAACGGTGCCGGTAAGACGACAACTCTTGAAATGATGGAGGCACTTAGAGACATTGATAGTGGCTCAGTCACGATTGACAACATCGACGTATCTGAGCACCCATACAAAGTACGAGCGATTATTGGTGTGCAGCCCCAATCACCAGGGTTTCAAGACAAGACCAAGCTCACCGAAATTATCCAGATGTTCGCAGCTGCCTACGGAGAAAAAGTTAATCCTAGGAGATTTTTGGACGATGTACAGCTCGGCGACAAAGCAAATAGTTATGTCGAGCAACTTTCTGGTGGGCAAAAACAGCGGCTGAGTATTACCGCTGCGCTAGTGCATAATCCTAAAGTGTTTTTCTTAGACGAACCAACAACCGGGCTTGACCCGACCGCAAGACGCAATCTCTGGAAATTAATAGAACAGGTCCGTGATCGTGGAATAAGTGTCATCATCACCACTCACTATATGGACGAAGCGGAAGTTCTATGTGACCGCATCGCCATTATGGACAATGGCATGATTATTGCGCTTGATACACCAAAAAATCTTATCAAACAGCTACTCGCTAGGGGATTCAAGAAATCTCAAAAAGTTGAACAGGCAAACCTAGAAGACGTATTTATTGATCTTACCGGCAAAGGTCTTGGAGAACATACATCATGAGAAAAAAACTCTACACGGTGACAACTTTTGTAAAAATTAATACAAAGCGATTTTTCAGAGACAAAACTGCGATATTTTTTAGTATATTGTTCCCGCTTATATTCTTATTTATATTCGGAGGTATATTTGGCAATACGAGCAATTTATCTTTTCGGGTCGCTTATATTAATCAATCTCAAACGGAATCTGCAAACCAAGTCGGTGCAATTCTAAAAAGCAACAAGCTATTTAAGATTGATCCTGATATCAGCGACATAGACGCGGCAAATGAAAAAATGAACAGAGGCCAGCTCGATGCAACTATTGTTATTCCAAGAGATTTTGGAGAAGTTAATGAAACTTTACCGTCTGGGAAAGTAGAAGTTATCTATACGCAAAATAACCAACAGGCTGGGCAGGCACTCGGTTCAATACTGCAAGAAGTGATGCGAGGAGTCAACGCCCGGTACGTAGAAACGGAGATGCCTTTTACGGTGGTCGCCACACAGTCAAATAACAAAAGTCTGTCTTCTTTCGATTATACATTCGCCGGGCTTCTGGGATTCTCTATTATAGGCATGGGCATATTCGGACCAATAAACGTATTTCCGGAACTCAAGAAAATGGGTATTCTACGCAGACTACACACTACTCCAATCCGTGTTTGGCAATACTTTATGTCAACGGTAATATCACAACTCGTAGTCGGTACAGTCACGATGGTTGTTTTATTCAGTGTCGCAATTGCTGTTTTCAACTTAAAAGTGGTTGGCAATATATTCGAGCTTGCGCTATTTCTTGCTTTGGGTATAACATCAATTCTTGGTATTGGTTTGGCGCTTGGAGGCTGGGCCAAGAATGAACGACAGGCTGCACCGCTCAGCAATATTATTGTATTCCCAATGATGTTTCTGTCTGGTACGTTCTTCCCGAGATTTTTAATGCCGGAATGGCTGCAAACTGCATCAAACTATCTACCTCTAACTCCAGTAATTGATGGAATCCGTTTAATTACTACTGAAGGAAAACATTTAACTGAAATAGGACCTCAAATAGGCTTGATAGGCTTATGGTTGCTTATCGTTTACGCAATTGCATTTCGTGTTTTTCGTTGGGAATAAATCCTTATTCTCATACACTAATTTCGAAAAGCGACGCATATTTGACGCCTACTGCAGTACGAGCAACCGGTTACCGTTACTAGAAAATGTCGGTTTTCATATTGGCGTGATTGCACTCGTTGTGGGCGGAACATTAGTTGCCTCTAGTCTAAATACTTAGCAGGCCATAATTGCGCTAGACAACAGGGGTACAGATCTGCTATAATGTGTCACGTTACGCAATCTAATAGATGCTTCAATAATCTATTAGACAAGCTCGTGATGGTAGAAGTGATTCTTAACCATCATTTATCAAACTTTGAACCTTACTTTAAAAGGAGTTAATTATGGCAGATGCAAGGCCAGTAAAAGCACATCTCAAAATGAAAATCAAAGCAGGAGCAGCAAGCGCTGCACCTCCAGTAGGTAGTACGCTCGGTCAATATGGCGTAAACATGATGGATTTTATAAATCCATTCAACGAACAAACACGCGAAATGGGCAATGTAACAGTCACGGCTCATATCAGCATTTACGAAGACCGCACGATGGACTTCCGAGTAGTGGGTGAGCCAACGGACGACGCTATCCGTCGTGTGCTTGGTATCGAAAAAGGTTCAGGCAAGCCAAACACCGAAAAGCTCGAAAAAAAGCTTACCGACGCACAACTAACAGAGATTGCAGCAGGAAAAATGAAAGACATGAATGCTCACGATATAGAAGCAGTCAAAAAGATTGTTGCCGGAACAGCACGCTCAATGGGCGTAGAAGTCGAAAAATAATTACTAACTAGTGGGAGGCTGAAAAAGCCATTTGCACCACGAAAGGACTATCATGGCACACACTAAAGCAGAACTTATCAAACAAGCGAAAGAACTTGGTATCGAGCACGTATCGACTACCAATACAATGGTAGAGCTAAGGAAAGCAATTGCATCAGCTGCACCAAAAAAACATGTCAAAGAGGCAATCCCTACTGAAGAGCACGAAGCCAAAACGGCAAAAGCCGGCAAGCGTAGCGCAAAGGCTATCGCCGAGAAAGAAGCGGAAGTAGTAAAAGCGGAGAAAAAAGTAAAAGCATCTGAAGAAGTTGGTGCTCCTCATCTACAAGCTATAGAGGCGCGCACGCGCCTAGAACGAGCAGGCAAAAAACTACGTGAAGCAGCAAAGCTTATTGACAAAGATAAAGATTATTCACTTCTTGAAGCGCTTGATGTAGTTGCTAAGACTGCAACAACAAAATTCGACTCTACAGTAGAACTACACGTCAACCTAAGTGTCGACCCTAAGCATGCCGATCAAAATGTTCGTGACAACCTCGTATTACCACACGGAACAGGCCGTGTTGTACGAGTAGCTGTCTTTGCAGATGCCGATTTACACGCCATAGCCAAAAAAGCAGGTGCAGATGTCATTGGCGCAGACGATTTCTTGCAGCAGCTCGACAAAGAACTCATCAATTTTGATATCTTGATTGCAACACCATCTAACATGCCAAAACTTGGCAAATACGCACGACTTCTCGGTCCAAAAGGACTCATGCCAAACCCAAAGAGCGGTACAGTCACAATAGATGTCGAAAAAGCAGTCTCACAGGCAAAAGCTGGCCGTGTCGAATACCGTGTTGATACTGCTGGTATCATCCATCTTGGGGTAGGTAAGGTATCCTTTGGCACCGACAAACTGAGCGACAACGTTAAAGCAGTCTTTGCTAGCATAAAAGGGGTTAAGCCAGCGTCTATCAAGGGCAACTACGTCAAGGCTATCCACTTAACCACGACAATGGGGCCAAGCCTTAGAGTCGCAATCTCAGAACTATAGTACCTACATAAATAATCTATATTACACCGCTTGGTGGAGCGGTGTAATCTGTACACGTTACCATTATTTTGTGAATATATATAAATGGTACAATTTATATATATGGAGTCCACGACAAAAGTGCTTGTATATAAATGCCTCAAAAAGATTGGTCTAAATGGCTTTAGCGGCAACATCACTACTGCGCATAGCTCGTATATTGCACTCGAGAATATTGTAGGATCTATGCTTACAAATGAAAGCGAAGTGAACAGGCAAAAGATATACCGCAACCTTACTAGGCAAATCCTGGTTCATATTGCAAAAGAGACCGCCATTAGCTATAGAGTCACAATAACGCCCGCAGGTGCGTATCGTCTTACCAAAGCGTCACTTGACGAGATAGTAATTCCGTCAATGGATAAATGGGACGGTAAATGGCGGCTGGTTAGCTATGATTTACCGTCAAGCAAAAAATCTGAGCGGTATGAACTAACACGACACTTGAACAGAATGGGCTTCTTATTGCTTCATAAAAGCCTGTGGGTACATCCGCACGCTTGTTTCGAACAGCTAGATCGATTACTCGATGCTCTTATAATTAAGAAATACGTCGCATTTTTTGAAGTTGCAAAGTTTGATACCATCACCTCTAAAGTATTGATGGATAAATTCCAGGATAAAATTTCATACTAAATCAGTATGGTATACTTGACTTGACATGTATTGGAAAAATAAGCCTAAACTCTCTAGTAATGTGGGGCAGTACCGAAAAGCGCTGAAGCTAACTCAAGCTGAGTTGGCGACGCTTTGTGATGTGACGAGGCAGACCATTATAGCTATTGAAAAGGGCAACTACGTTCCTAGCGTAGCCCTTGCTCTAAATCTAGCAAGAGAGCTACATACAAATGTCGATAAATTGTTTATGCTTACAGGAGATAACTTATGAAACGACTAATATTAGCACTGATTATCGTAATGGTAGGAATAGTAGCCCTTGAACCTTTCGGCATTGTCATGCCCACTGATGCGCAGATGATCGGGGCCGGTGTCTTACTTGCAATAATGGTATTTGCTATAGGACTCCTGTGGCAAGAAAAACCACAAGACGAACGCGAGGCTACACTTATCGACCGAAGGGGTAAACACGCTTTTTATGTAGGCCTGGCAGTAGGCTCAATTGGACTTATATACGGTGCCTTTTCACACAAAGTAGATTGGTGGCTTGTTGCAGTTGTTGGTAGCATGCTGATGATAAAACTTGTTCGTAAGATGTAAAGTTGATTTGACAATTATGTTACAGCTTATGTATAGTAATTTCAACAAGTAAAGGGGTATAAAATGAAAAAGAACGTAATCATAGCAATTATAACTGTATCAATATTAGCGCTGGGTGGTGCTGGCTACGTTTATACTACCAACCAAAACGAAAAGGAAGCATCATCACTTGCTGCCGAAAAACTGGCAATGGATAAAAAGACTGAGTCTGATGCTATGGCTAAATCAAGTGAGACTACGGCAAAGACCGATGACTCGATGGCAGTAGCAGATACAACACTAAAAAGTGACACCATGGTGAAACCCGAACAAGAATCAGCGATGACAAAAGCTTCAGCGTATGTAACCCTAGCCAATTTCAATAAAGACAAAATCGTATACAACGATTACAAGAAGATATATTTTTTCCATGCTCCTTGGTGCCCAATTTGTAAGGCAATTGACGAAGATATTGTTTCTGATACATCACAAATACCAACAGGTACAGTTTTTATCAAAACTGATTTTGACAGTAACACAGAACTAAAGCAAAAGTACGGTGTCAACAACCAGTATACTTTTGTCCAGGTCGACAATAACGAAAACGAGCTCAAACAATGGAATGCAACTACTCTCGATAAAGCAATTGCAGGCATCCAGTAATGGCTATTGCGATACTAACATTTATTGCTGGATTTTTAAGTGTTCTCGCGCCTTGCATACTGCCTTTATTGCCCATCATCATTGGTGGGGGATTTAGTGGCATACAAGACAAGAGACGCCCTTACATCATTACAGCAAGTCTAGTTATATCGCTGATAATATTTACAATCTTACTCAAAGTTTCTACGTCATTGATAGGTATAGATCCGAACGTATGGAGTTATATATCAGGCGCAATAATCATTATTCTCGGTCTCATTATGCTATTCCCACACTATTGGGACGTATTAATCGGCAGACTCGGAATACAAGCAAAGTCCCAGGAGCTACTAGGTAAGGCCGGCAGACAAAGAAATGGTACAGCACAAGCTATACTTACTGGCGCTGCACTAGGGCCTGTATTTAGTAGCTGTAGCCCGATGTACGCATGGGTCATCGCTACAGTGTTACCTGAAAGTACACTCAGAGGTACTATATACCTTGGCTTCTACTGCCTAGGACTTACTTTTGCACTACTGCTCGTTTCACTTCTGGGTCGGCGAATTCTTGAACGTATCAAATGGGCATCTAATCCCACTGGGTGGTTTCAAAGGGGTATTGCCGTAGTGTTTATACTGGTGGGGCTTGCAGTCATGACAGGTTTCCAAAAAACAGTACAAACCTACCTTGTTGACAAAGACTTTCTCAATTTTAAGTCACTTGAAGAAAAACTAGTACCTGAAGACGAAGATGTCAAGCAAAGAGAAAGCACACAGGATAAGAACTCTGATCCTGCAAGCGATTCAGAACTGTTTAATGTAGTCCCTTATAGCGCGCCTGAGTTTGTTGGGTTAACTAACTGGATAAACAGTCAACCGTTAACTCTAGATTCTTTGAAAGGAAAAGTTGTGCTCGTAGATTTCTGGACCTATTCTTGTATAAACTGCGTCAGAACATTTCCTTATTTACAAAAATGGCACGAAACGTATCAGGATGACGGGTTCGTCCTAGTCGGGCTCCATGCTCCTGAGTTCGCATTTGAAAGAGTCCCCGGTAATGTTCAAAATGCCGTTACAGAACGTGGGCTTACATATCCTATAGCTCTAGACAATGGTTTTTCTACATGGAATGCGTTCAATAACCGATACTGGCCAGCTGGTTATCTTATTGACAAAGAGGGTAATGTAAGACGAGAACATTTTGGAGAAGGGGGCTACGTAGAAACCGAAGCAGCAATTAGAGAACTACTAGCCGAAAATAGTACAATGCCAGCCGACTCACTGACTGCCACGGATAGCGCTCCTCCCATAAGTAGAGGTCAAACACCTGAGACATATATGGGCACAGATCGTGCAGAGCGCAGAGTTACTAGCGAAACATTATCTTCTAGTGAATGGTCATTATCGACGGGCAAATGGGTGCAAGATACTGAGAGTGCAACCTCAACAAATGATAGAGCAGTACTGAAGTTCAATATATCTGCAAAAAAAGTTTATTTAGTTGCCGGATCAAACGATGGCACTAATAAAGCAATTTCTGTATCCTTTAAGGGAGTTCAGATGTCGGCAACTATTGTAAACGGCGCAAATATATATACACTACTATCTCTCGATAAATTCAGCAGTGGCATACTGGAAATTACCGTCCCCAATGGCACAAAACTAAACGCTTTCACATTTGAAAGTTAGTGAGCAACAACCATACATCGAATAAATAGTCGCCCCTGACGATACAAACTAGTAACTACCCAGTCAAAATAATTTTAGCCAAAACGTTTTATCGCTCAAAGCTTATAGCCTAGAGTGATTTTTTTATAAGTGCGACTATCTCCTTTAATATAACGAGGAGATCAAAATGGCATACAGAGCATCAGTACTAAGAGATTCGATAAATGACCACGGCGAACGACTGACAACGTTTGAAGTGGACTTTCCGCGTATGATTCTGTCGGAATTTAACACGCACCGTGCGTTAAGCCGCAACTCCGCAAGTTCACGTGCAATTCCTGTTAAAAAGCAGCTGAAACGTGTACTTGCTGATCCATTTGTGCCAGATCAGTTTGGGCGTAACCAGAGTGGGATGAACCCGGACACGGATCGTCCACTGAGCGAAATGGAAATTGCTACTGCATCAGGTTATTGGCTCGAAGCAAGAGATTCGGCCGTTGAGCATGCTGTAAAATTACTTATTGGAAATAGAGCAATGAGCAGTCTTTCAAAAAGTGCAACTGGTAAACCTTGGGCTAATACAGCCAAATCCAGTAGGTTCGATACACTTTGTTCAATTGTAGACACACTTCCAAACGATCTAACAAATGAGTTTGAGGTGCACGAAGCGCTCGGGCTGACAGTTGAGGAGTTGCTCAACGTACATAAGCAGTATCCCAATAGGTTACTCGAACCATTTATGTGGCACACAGTCATCGCCACTGGCACTGAATGGGACAATTTCTTTGCACTCAGAACTGACTCAAACGCACAACGCGAAATTCGGCTGGCCGCTCTAGCGATGAGAGGAGCAATTACCGACTCTGTTCCTCAGCCCATAGACATTTATGAGGATACGGCGCCTTGGCATTTACCGCTTTTTGACTTTAACAATCCAAATGATATTGAGGTTATAAACAAGTCGGTCAACAGTGCTAAGCTAGTATCAATAGGGAGGTGTGCTAGGGTTAGCTATCTGACTCATGAAGGGGTACGTGATCCAAAAAAGGACATAGAACTTGCACTAAGCCTTAAAACTAATGGGCATATGTCACCATTTGAACACGTAGCTCGTCCAATGACGCAAGAGGAGCGACATACCGCACAGTTTAGCGGTAATTTCAGAGGTTGGGTGCAGGCAAGAAAAGAGATCCCAAACGAAGATAATTTTGCAAAAGTTCTACAAACAGTGTAAGTGGGGAGCGGTGTGTCACTAAAGACAACACCGCTCTACCCAGTGAGAAAAATGGGATGCTAAGCTGGCTACAAGGTCGGACCTTGCACTGTTCACGATTATTGCCATTTTACGGCTCATCGATCTAACGTACAGTTTATAGTAGAGGCGGGTTACGCGTACAATAAAACTACTTAGCAAAACCGCAGGTCATTGGCAGAGTGCATTTTCAATGCGCTGCCGGAGTATTTCTCTCCGACGCTCCATGTCCCACATTACATGATGGGGATCGCACTCTGCACCGCTTCGCCTTGCGCGAACTATGGCATCACACAAACGATCCCACTCTACCGACCTTCTTCGTGTTTTTTCATCCATACAATGCGCTGAAACCCCCACAGTTGCTCTCACCTCGGCAGAAGATTTTTCTGCCGATGATAGAACAACCAAATATTAAAGTACGAAAAACCGGACGAAGCTTGCGGCTTAATGTCCGGCTAATTATTTCTACCCTATTTTGACACTAAGCCCGCTTATGCAGAGAGAATAAGCACCAGTCCGGGGACTTGGCTTCGATCACTTGTCGAAATAGTGCTTAAAAATGTCATGTTATTAAAGTACCAGTGACTGCCTTATTCGTCAAGAACCTCATACATGCCAGGTCGCCACCACTTGAATATGCTACACTTATCTATACATGAGTTACGCATCACACACAAACCTCGCAAACGTCGTCATTAAGACAGATGACTGTGTTGGTATTTGTTTGAAGCCGTAAGTACCAACAATATGCAGACCAAGGCTTCGAAAGAAGTCTTTTTTAATTTTAGGAGTTACATATGCAACAAGCACCACTTCCAACCGAAAAATCACCAGAATTACTACACCCTGCATATGATCAAGATCAACTGCAGGAAGCAATGGATCCCCAGACTACGCTTCACCGTCATCAGAGGCTAGAGGAAAATTCTCGTAGTATATATAGAGCCTTACAGCAAGGATTTGAACAACCGTTTACCGACTAGACAGAAGCCCTTATTTTTGCTATAATTACCTCCGTTACCCAAAGACAGTAGCTGTAGGAAACTACTTAATAGCGCTACCGAGGAGTTCTCTTACAAAACGAGACAACCTACAATTGGTAACCTCTCATCCAGGGCAATAGCTCTATGGTCGATGGTGAGTTAATCAAACAGGAGAAATGATATGGCTCTTACAAGAGACAGAAAAGTAGCTGTTATCGCCGAGCTCGAGCAACTTTTTGCTGACTCAAAGATGACAGTCGTAGCGAAGTACCAAGGATTGACTGTAAAAAGTATCCAAGAGCTTCGCATTATGGGTCGCGAAAACGGCACAACTATCAAAGTTGTAAAGAACCGTCTTGTACGAAAAGCGATCCAGAACTCTGATGCACTCAAAACAACTGACACATCACAGCTTCGAGACATGCTTATGTATGTCTTTAACCCCAATGACGAAACTGCAGGTGCACAAATCTTGGCAAAATTTGCCAAGAAAAACCCAGTTGTTGAATTCGTCGGCGGTATCACAGCCGATGGCCAATTTATGAGCGCAGAAGACATCAAGACTTTTGCATCACTACCAAGCAAACCAGAACTCATTGCAGGCGTAGTAAGCCTCCTACAGTCACCAGTACGTGGTGTAATGGGCCAAATACAAGGCAATTTGCATGGTTTACTTGACGCAGTAGCAGCAAAAGCAACCAACTAAACTATAGAAATAAAGAAGAATAAGTACTAAATAAAGCATTAGTTATATTTATCATTTATGAATCTTATACCTTAATTTCAACGAAGGAGAAATTACAATGGCAGATCTTAAGAAAGTAGCAGAACAGTTAGTCGGGCTAACAGTTCTAGAAGTAAATGAACTCGGAAAAATCTTAAAAGACGAATACGGTATCGAACCAGCGGCAGCGGCAGTTGCAGTCGCAGCAGCTCCTAGCGCTGACGGCGGTGCAGAAGCAACAAGCGAAAAAGCTGAGTACGATGTAGTCCTAAAAGACGCCGGTGCACAAAAAGTAGCAGTCATCAAGGCTGTTAAAGACGCTACAGGCCTTGGCCTTGGCGAAGCAAAAGCTATTGTTGACGGCGCTCCAATGACCGTCAAAGAAAAAGTAGCAAAAGCTGACGCAGAAGCAATGAAAAAAGCTCTAGAAGAAGCAGGCGCAACAGTCGAATTAGCATAATTACGTTAAACGACAAAAACAGGAGTGAAATACCTCCTGTTTTTATTTGCTTATGCTTGACTTTTGTTGTGTTATATATATTATTACACCATGAAACATCAGTTAGTTAACCAAGTTGCAAAAACTAACACTGAGCATGAGCCAATCGTTTGGTTACGTACGCCAGAAGGTACCTTCCCTCTAGATATAGACAATGAAGTTCGAGTAAAACTCGGGGATGAATTCCTCAAAGCTTTTACTGTTGGGTCACTGAGGCGCGCATTGGAAGCACGGGGAGAATTGTTTGAACAGCTTCCTGACGATGCACTGTTAGTCTTTACTGGTGGTGACGAGAAACTAAGCACCTCTTCATTTTATAATGGTGGTTTGATAATAAATTATAATGCTCAAACCGTATTTGCTGGAGATAAACAACTAGTTTTGGCAGCACGAGAGTACTCATTGCTTGAATTTCTCGCTAGACATCCAGACAATGTGTTCAGTTTAGACCAGATCATTAGTGCATGTTGGCCTCCGGGGTATTCGTATTCTGGATCTGTCGAGTCTACCGTACGTGTTCATGTTATGCGTCTTCGAGAAAAGCTATCGAAAGCCGGACTTCCAGGCGAAAAGATCATTACCAATACACGAGGATCCGGGTATTGTCTTAATTCAAATTTACCAGACGACAACAGTGCAAATACTGTATAGCTTTTCCACAGACTACTGAGCATTTTTCTATTGATGTTTTGACAGATATTGTATCTTTGTGCTACCGTAGGCTCTGTAAAGACAAAATAAAAGGGAATGCGAGCCCAAACAAATCATGTCAGACATACCAGACAAACAGGTGAAAAGGTTGCGAGCCTTGATCCAAGAAGCAGAGACCTCTCTTGCAGCCGCCAAAGAATTACTAGTAAGCCTCGTGGGCGAAGATTCAGAGATGACGTCAGTCGTACGCGAAGAACAGACAGGCAAAATAATAGAAGGTGTTTTTGACGGCCAAAATATGGTCGGCTCAGACGGCAAGACCTACCCAGTGCCAGCAAACTATGCATCAAAGTCTAAATTAGTGCAGGGTGACATACTCAAACTTACTATTTCAGATGATGGATCTTTCTTATACAAACAAATTGGCCCAATCCCGAGGAAACAACTCGTCGGACAGTTAGTCCAAAAAGACGGACATTACTTTGTAGAAGTCGGCCCAAGGAACTACCGAGTACTGCTTGCTAGTGTCACTTATTTCAAAGCCAAGCCAAACGATCAAATTAGCATCAACGTTCCAGAAGACGAAGTTGATGCCGAGTGGGCAGCAATTGAAGCCGCGCTATAACAACTGAGAATTGTTGATAAAGAGTAAGCTCGCCCCACAAAGGGCGAGTTTTTTTATACTTTGTAATCTGTTAGACTAACACGATGCCAAAACATCCAGAATCTAGAGTCGGTGAAACACATGACTACTACCACCTTCTATCTGCTGTGCAACCAGATGACTTTCCGTTGATACGATTCGAACATCATCCAGCGCCTGTTATTGAAGGCATGCGCCAACTGTGGAATAACATCCACATGAGAAGACACCTAGCCGGTGTATTTCCAGAACTTGAGGATAGAAGACAACTTGAACGAGACTTGAGAGATAGAATGGCAGAACTCCGTGCTGCAAAGGAATCAGATATAGTAAAAAAACAAAAGATCGAGGAACGAATTGGACGTTTATCAGTTATACATCACCTATCAGTGACTGCGGATCAAGCGGAGCTATGTGCAGCAGCATTTGTACAGTAAGCTCGAGTTGTAAAAGTTACGTACCCGTAATGCCAGCAGAATCGGTATACTAGTATATAGAAAGTTGGAGGGTAACAACTGGGCATTGGGATCGAATGCATATGATTATGCACTCTGTCTTATTCGCTAAGTTCGAAAACATATGAACCAAGCACTGTACAGAAAGTACCGGTCAAAAAGTCTCGACGAATTAGTAGGACAAGACCACATAGTGAATGCGCTAAGCGCATCGATTAAAAGTGCAAAAATTTCTCATGCATATCTTTTTACCGGACCACGCGGTACAGGCAAGACTTCCGTCGCCCGGATTCTTGCGCATGACCTCAACGGCATTAAATACGATGAATCAAAAACATACATAGATATTATAGAAATCGATGCCGCTTCCAATCGACGAATTGATGAGATAAGAGACTTAAGAGAAAAAGTTCAAATTGCACCTACCAGTCTCAAATATAAAGTCTACATTATCGATGAAGTCCACATGCTCACTAAAGAAGCTTTCAACGCACTCCTCAAAACACTCGAAGAGCCACCACAGCATGCGATCTTTATTCTAGCCACCACCGAGCTTCACAAAGTCCCAGACACAATAATTTCACGCACCCAACGATATGCGTTCAAGCCCATTGAACAAGAGAAGATTATTGGTCACCTTAAAACAATTGCAGAGGCCGAAAATATTGATTGTGACGAAGAGGCACTCGGCTTGATTGCCGAACATGCAGAGGGTGGCTTTCGTGATGCTATCGGTCTGCTCGACCAAGTACGCCACACGACAAACAAAATAACATCTGAAAGTGTCATGGACGCACTTGGCATACCTCCAGTGCAGCTCATAGAAGCGCTATGGCAAAATATGACGACCAAGGCACCACAAGCTGCAGGAGACCTAAAAAGACTCTACGAAGCTGGATATCACGCCCCACAGATAGCAAAATCACTTTTACAGCGAGCTGTCGCATCGTCGAATGTCAGTCTCGCCAAAGAATTACTATCTGTCAGTTCGTCGTATGACCCAAAAACAGAACTTCTTCTTATAACACTCCAGGATATTCAGCCGAAAGTTGATATACAAGAACTTAAACCAACCGAACAGCTCATAAAAATCACACCAGATAAAGTGACTCACGAAACCACACCGAAACTAGCAAAAAAAGAAATACAAGCAGAAGTTTCAGAAAATATTCATCAGAAATCAAAATCTGGAAATGAAAGCCATGTCGTAAGTACAGATAAATGGCAAGAAATTCTAGAAGTTATTAAGTCTGAGGGCCACAGCGTTTACGGGCCACTCAGGCTTGCTGAAGCAACTCTTTCAGAAACAGAGTTAAAGCTAGGTCTCGCATTTCCATTTCACATAAAACGGATAAATGACCAAAAGAACCTCGATATAATTCACAAAGTCATAAAAAACATCACAGGAAAAAGTCTACAAATCACTGTCGAACGAATAAACCGCGACGATGGGAAAACTGCACCAGCAAGTGCAGCGCCAAATAATCACCAGGCTCCAGAAATCGCTACGCTAGAAGATCCAGATATTGCTCTTATGACTGACCCTCTATCAATTGTAAAAAACGTCTTTGGCGGAGCAGAAGTGCTGTAGGAACTGCTTAAGCTGTAAATCAGCAACAAAATACTATAAACTTGAGGAAATATGGCGAGCAAATCAGATCCTAAAATACCACCACAAAATATCGATGCCGAGATGAGTCTAATCGGTGCAATTTTGATTGATACTGATGCGATTGTACGTGTTGCGGACAGTATCGATGTGAGTGATTTTTATGAGGAACGACACCAGCGCATATTCGAAGCAGTCAAAAAACTATATGAGCGTCACCGTCCTATAGATATATTGACACTCTCTAACCAGCTCAAAGATGACGGTTTTTTGGATGTTATTGGTGGTGCTACTTACTTATCTGAACTTACAAACTACGTTCCAACTGCAGCTCATGTTGAGCACTATGCCGATATTGTTGCCGACAAAGCTCTCAGGCGCCGCTTGATCAAGGCATCACAGGATATTACGGGGATTGGTTATGACGAAGGTAAGCCCGTCAAAGAAATCATAGAAGAAGCCGAAACAGAACTTTTTCAAGTGTCTCAAAAGCATGTTAAACAAGATATCGAATCTATCGAATCGATTCTCGCCAGTAGTTTTGAGAGGCTTGACGAACTTCATAAAGATGGTGGCAAAATTCGTGGCATACCGACAGGCTACAAAGACCTCGACAATATAATCGCAGGTTGGCAAAAAAGCGACCTCGTAATCTTGGCAGCTCGACCTTCAATGGGTAAATCAGTTCTTGCACTCAACTTTGCACATAAAGTAGCGACGAAGTCAGAGATGCCGGTACTCATATTTTCACTCGAAATGAGCAAAGACCAGCTCGTTGATCGTATGCTGGCCATGGAATCCGGAGTTGATGCTTGGAACATTCGTACAGGTAGCCTCAGTAATGATGACTGGGAAAAAATCTCAACCGCCATGGGTACGCTTGCAGAAGCCCCAATTTATATAGATGATACAGCCGGTATTACTGTCAGCGATCTTCGAACAAAAGCACGTAGAGAACAACATCAACGTCAGCTCGGACTTATAATCGTAGACTACTTGCAGCTTATGAGTGGTGGCTCTAGATTTGGGGGTGATGGAAATCGTGTACAAGAAATTTCCGAAATCAGCCGAGGGCTAAAATCTATTGCTAGAGAGCTCAACGTACCGATCATTGCACTTTCACAGCTAAGCCGTTCCGTCGAGTCAAGAAGCCCACAGATCCCTCAGCTTTCTGACCTTCGTGAATCTGGCTCAATTGAGCAGGATGCCGACATGGTGATGTTCATATATCGCGACGAATACTACAATCCCGAAAACACCGAAAAACCAAATGTTGCGGATATTATGATCAGGAAGCACCGAAATGGTCCAATTGGAAATGTAGAACTGTTCTTTGACGCTAATAAACAGATATTCAAATCACTTGATCGCAAGACAACGAAAACCCCGTTTGACTCATAGCAGGGAACTGGTTCTCCCAACTTTCCTATGTTAGAATAGACAGTATTACATGAAATCGATTATTGGGTGGATTAGCCATAAGGCGCCAGTATTGTTAACGTACGCAGTGCTCTTGACTGCAACAGCGCTATTATTTGTCTATAAGCAGAACTCGCTCATACCAGGTGCCAACACCCATGAAGTTTCTGTGCGAGAAAGCGTACTAAACTACGAGTATCCTTGGCGTATGGCAGTAGACACTCCATATGTAACTGCCTCATGGCTAACTAGCAAAGTATTTTTTTCTGATCCACTTGTTTCTGCAAGATTTGTTGCAGCGATCGCTGCAACTCTCAGCGTTCTAATGTTTTACCAATTACTTCGAAACTGGCTACTATCACCCGGTAAAGCAGTCGTAGGAACGGCACTATTTGCTACGTCATCCTGGACTCTCGCTATAGGAAGGGGCGCTCACGGCGTCATTGTCGGTGTTTTTTTGTTGTTATTGATATTTACTTTAGGAACACGTCTTTTGTTTACGACAAAGCCTTTCCGGGACTGGCTCTTGTTGGTATCAGCTACCATTCTCTCACTCTACACACCCGTAGTCCCATGGCTTGTATTTATTGTGGGGGTTGTATCACTACTCCACTACAAACAAAGGCAAAGGAGTTTGCCGCTCAAGTTATGGGAAAAAATCATTATTACAAGTGTCGGCGTCGTACTTCTCGTCCCGCTCGTATTGTCGATCATTGGCGACCCACGTCAAGGGCTAACTTTACTTGGTGTTGATAACTTAGTCGACTCGATACCCGCAATAGTGCTCAACATCATGGACGCCGTAAAAAGCATATTCTTTATTGGCATTTCTGGCGCTCCGATTGGGCTTGGCAAATTACCTATGCTCGACATATTTAGTGTGTTTATGTTTCTGCTAGGTTGCTATTACTTTGAGCGAAGGCTCAGCCTCAAGCGCTCTAAGCTTCTATTTGGCGGATTGGCGATCGGCTTTATTGTTTGCTCATTAAGCGAATTTGATCTAGTACGATACTCACTTCTATTACCCTTAGTATATATATTCATTTCCGCCGGTATCCACGAAAGTATCACTCGCTGGCTTGTCGTATTCCCAAGAAACCCTATCGCACGTGGGATTGGAGTCGTCGTACTGGCTATATCAATAGGTTTTGTTGGCTCATACCACCTAAGAAAAGTATTTATTGCACGCCCCGGCAACCCAGAGATTCGTTCGCTCTACATCATAAAATAGTCTATAATTACTTCTATAGATTAACGAGGGCTATACACCATGAGCAGATTCGACCAAGCAAAAATGCTATTGAAAGTAAAAAAATTACAAAAAGAGCTCCAAAAAGAAATCATAATAGTTGAAAAAGGTAATGGTGCGGTGCGTGTAGAAATAACAGGTGAACAAAAACTCAAAAAAGTTCACATTGATCCAGAATATGTCGATCTTGACGACATCGGGCAACTAGAAAACTGGATTGAAGATGCCGTTAAAGAAGCAATCCAAACCAGTCAAAAACTAGCAGCAGAAAAAATGCAGCCTATGATGGGCGCACTTGGCGACCTAGGTTTGTAATTGATTTGCCGCCTAGTATGAATTCAATTCTAAAATACACGACAAGACTTAGTACGCATATCATACAGAGTGAATTGTTTCGTTTAGTACAAAAAGGGACTGATATTACTCAATTGTGTGTCGGGAGGCAAATTTAATATGGCAAAAAGCGCACTCTACAAAGAAACATCGGAAGATCCACTCGGTACAAAGCTTTACCTCACGTCATACCGAGTTATTCGACATGCCGAGCAAACACTCGCCGAATTCGATATTAGCTACCATAGCTATCTAGCGTTATACTACATCGACAAAATACCTCGTGTAAGCATGCGAGAACTATGCGAATACTTAGATGTGTCACAGTCAATAATTAGCCGAACAGTACAAACATTGCAATCAAAGGGGCTACTTCGCCGTGCACCTGCGAGCGATAAGCGAAAAAGCGAATTAGCACTAACAGGTGAAGCACGCAAGAAGCTACGAAAAGCTAGTGGGAAGCTACACGAACTATCATTTCTATTAAGACACCAGGCGGACTTTCGGATTGCCGAAATCGACTACCACCTCGACAAAGTACAAAAAGCGGTATCAATTGCCAAAAACAGGCCAATGCTCAAGCAAGAAACGAGTGGCGATCCCGGACAATCAGTGCTCGTCAGACTAGGCAAAAAGGTAGGGGTTTCATGAGTCTACTCCCAAAGTCCTTTGAAGTACTTGTTGAAGCACTGAGCAAGATTGCTGGTGTAGGACCAAGAACAGCTGAAAGATATGCATATTTCCTGCTTAGGAGTGAGCCGTCAAAAGCCCAGAATATTTCTGACGCACTCACCGATCTACACACTTCAATCAAAGTGTGTCCAAAGACATTCGCATTGATAGATGCGACTGAAGATGTTTCGTCGCTATACAACGATTCATCGCGCGATAGACAGGTTGTTGCGGTTGTAGCAGAGCCGTTTGATATAGTTGCACTCGAGAAAACGAATAACTTTAAAGGCACCTACCACGTACTTGGCGGGCTCATCTCTCCAATTGACGGAATCGATCCCGAACATCTCCGCACCAAAGAACTTGTCGATCGAGTAAAAGATGATTCCGTTACAGAGGTTATTCTTGCGACAAATGCCAGCATAGAGGGAGAAACAACCGCACTTTACATTCAACGTCTCTTAAAAGATTTACCTGTCAAAATCACTCGGCTCGCACGTGGACTACCAATAGGAGTCGACCTTGAATATGCCGACCAAATTACTCTCACCCGAGCTCTAGAGGGTCGTCAGGAGTTTTAAAGTACAATAACGGTGTTTTACTGTAAACTAGTGTAATGTACAACGAAGATCTAAAGTCAAAAATTAATGCCTTTTTTGAGGGCAAGAAACACATCGTCATCGTACAAGGTGACAATCCTGACGCTGATAGCCTTGCGTCATCACTTGCTCTCGAGGAGCTTCTGTTTAAGCAGGGTATCGACACGACGATGTACTGTAGCGTAGATGTCGCACAGTATTTGCGCTACCTTGAAGGTTGGGATCGTGTTACCACCCAATTACCGTCTAAGTTCGATGCTTGGATTCTTGTCGACTGCGAATACCTTCGTCTGCTCGACAACGTCAAAGCCGCAGGCTACTTAGGCGCTCTCATGAGTAAACCTTTAATGGTCTTTGATCATCACGATAGTCCAAGCGACATCGACTTTGCAGAAGTCCTGCTCAACGACCCAAACTGTGGTGCTACTGGCCAAGTTATCTACAATGTCTCCAAACTACTTGGCTGGG
>Ga0163144_10006980_pt1 | contig 24839 bp, 21 predicted proteins | sample OliLak19BULKMAT1_FD_123175 | JGI IMG/M metagenome (GOLD analysis project Ga0163144, IMG submission 123175) | Freshwater microbial mat bacterial communities from Lake Vanda, McMurdo Dry Valleys, Antarctica - Oligotrophic Lake LV.19.BULKMAT1 | ecosystem: Environmental > Aquatic > Freshwater >... | reverse complement strand
TACTTGTCTGCTTTAAGCGAGGTGGGATTTCAGTTTGATGCCTCACAAATGCCCGACGAACCACTATCGCTTAGTTATTTAGCGGCTATCGTGTTACAAGCAGAAGCAAATCAAAAACAAGACATCCTAGAGTCTATCAATACCTCGCACCTGATGAAAAAACTTGTAGGTTTCTACAAGCGCGAGGTTGCCTTACTTGATGTGTTAATGTCACCACCCCAGCAAGAAGAAAGCAATCAAAGCCCCTTCTCCACCAACTAGGGTTGTTATTTTTTTGGAAACATCGGAAAAAAGTTAGAGGTTCGCCGAATATAGTCTGCATATTCTGGCTTGGTTTGCTTTAAGGTTCGCTCTAGCATGGCTACCCCAGAAACACGCACCAAGAAATAGGTCATAACAATAGGACTAAAGACAGTAAACCATGCCCCACCTGCTAAGGCAATTACAAAAAGACCCCACCACTGCACCGCATCACCAAAGTAATTGGGGTGCCTTGTGTAGTGCCACAACCCCTTATTCATAACTTTGCCTTTATTAGCAGGATTATCCTTAAACCGCGCCAATTGCCAGTCGCCTAACGCTTCAAAAACAAACCCAATCCCCCAAATCACAACGCCTAAAATATCTAATACAGTCAAGGCTGGGGGTTCTGTGTTCATTTGCGCTCCTAAAATGGGCGCACACACCAGCCACAAAATAACCCCTTGTAGCAAGAAAACCTTCAAAAAACTGCGCCACCACCATGAAGTCCCGTTTTCCTCTCGCCAAGCCGCATATCTAAAGTCTTCTGGTTTGCCAATGTTACGCACCCCCAAATGTAGGCTTAGGCGTAGCCCCCAAATTGTTGTAAGAACGGTAATTAATAATTTACGGGTAGGGTCGCCATTTGTTTGTGTAAAGAAAAACCACGCCACAATCACGAAGCCCGTTCCCCAAAAAATATCTACGATGCTTGAATCGTTAATTGCAAGGCTTACCAACCATAAAACCGTCATCGCCAATACAACAACTAGAAAACCCAAAAGGTATAGCTGTAAAAAATCCATCACATCACACTTTCTAATTAGGTCGCTTTGCATTATTGTACTGTTTTTATTGACACTCTCGCAAACTGTGTTATGATTTTTCCCGTCCTTAAGACCATAAAATCAGCAAAGGTTATGAACATTGCGTGACATTTGGCAAGTTGTATGGGATCGCTTCAAAGTGATTACCTCTATCATCAGTGACACCAACGCTCGCGTTGTGGCTATCCTATTTTACTTTACGTTTTTTGTGCCATTTGGGATTGTTTCTACACTCTTTTCAGACCCACTTCGCACTAAAGAAAATTCACCTAAGTGGATTGACCGCGACCCCCTTCCCAACGATTTAGAATCCGCACAACAGCAGGGATAAACTATGTATATTCTTGGCATTGCAGCCTTTTATCACGATTCATCCGCTTCACTTCTAAAAGATGGCGCATTAGTTGCTGCCTCTATGGAAGAGCGTTTTTCTAGGAAGAAACATGATAATAGCTTTCCTACACAAGCCATTAATTTTTGCCTAGAACAAGCAGGCATTACGGCTCAAGACCTTGATTATGTGGTGTTCTATGAAAAACCGCTCCTCAAGTTTGAGCGTATTCTACTTACTTCACTAAACACCTTCCCCAAGTCTTGGGATGTGTGGCGTGAAGCTATGGTAAGCTGGCTAAAAGAAAAGCTGTGGGTAAAGTCTGCCATCACAAACCACCTTCACGTTAGCTATGATAAAATTCTGTTCTGTGAACACCATATGAGCCATGCCGCCAGTGCATTTTTTGCCAGCCCATTCAAAGAAGCGGCAACACTCACTGTAGATGGTGTCGGCGAATGGACAACCACCACACTTGGCGTTGCCAAAAGCTATTGGGAAGGCGAAGGAAACGGCACAAACGAAATTAATCTGTATGCCGAACAACGCTTCCCCCACTCTATTGGCTTGCTGTACTCCACCTTTACAGCTTGGCTTGGCTTTAGAGTGAACAACGGTGAGTATAAAGTCATGGGCATGGCTCCTTACGGCGAGCCTCGCTATGTTGATAAAGTACATAAAGTCTTTAACTTTAACGATAGTGACGCCTCTTTTAGCCTAAACATGGATTACTTCGACTTTCATCATTCGATTGACAGAAGCTACAGCAATAAGTTCGTTAGCCTTTTTGGTGAGCAACGCCCCCCAGAAGCCGAATTCTTTACCATGAAAACCAACCCAGAACGCTCGGCAGAACGCACAGGCATGGAACAAAATCAATATTATGCCGATGTTGCCGCCAGCATCCAAAAGGTAACAGAAGATTCGCTGGTAAGCATTTGTAACCACCTGTATAAGCAAACCGGGCAAAAGAAGCTCGTTATGGCAGGTGGTGTAGCACTAAACACCAAAGCCAATTGGCGTTTGCTTAACGAAACACCTTTTGAAGAAATCTATATCCAGCCTGCATCAGGTGATGATGGCGGTTCTTTAGGGGCTGCCCTGTGGGCGCACTATATTCTGTTTAACAAGCCACGCAATTGGGTTATGCGCCATGCGTATTGGGGCAAAGAATACAGCGATGGCGAAGTTGAGGCTTTCTTTAAGCAAGAGGGCATTCGTTACGAAAGCTTTGATGACAACCACGACAAACTCACAGAAATTATTGTGGATGGGCTTACCAAGGAAAACGTTGTTGGCTTTATGCAAGGGCGTTTTGAGTGGGGTCCTCGTGCTTTAGGCAATCGCAGTATTCTTGCCGACCCACGTTCTGAGCGCATGAAAGAAGTCGTGAACACCAAAATCAAGTTCCGCGAGCCTTTCCGCCCCTTTGCCCCCGTGATTTTACGTGAGCGTGCCTTAGAGTATTTTGATTATGCACAGGTCGCAGAACACGAAGCACCACGCTATATGCTGATGGTTGCGCCCATCCGTGTGGACAAACAAGAACAATTACAAGCTGTTTGCCATGAAGGCACAGGACGCTTACAGTCTATTGACCGCGAGACAAATCCGCGTTACTATGACGTGGTAAAGGGATTTGGTGATGCAACAGGTGTTCCTGTTGTTCTCAACACATCCTTTAACTTACGTGGTGAACCCATTGTCACCACCCCACAAAACGCCTACAACACCTTTGTAAATAGCGATATTGATATGCTGGTGGTGGGGTCGTTCTTGGTTCGCAAATAATCGTAAATCGTTAAGCAAATAAAAGTGAGGTCATACCCCATGTCTACAGAAGTAAAAGAATCAAAGAAACCCAATAGTGTCCAAGACTTTTTCGCCCGTCTGGGTGTTTTAGGTGAATTTCTCACCTTCCTTACGCGCCGTAAGCAATACTGGCTTATCCCATTAGTCATTGTGTTCCTTGCTTTTGCCCTCATCGTCGTCTTAGGGAATACCCCTGTCGCCGGTCAGTTTATTTACACGCTGTTCTAAAAAGAGGACACATGGAACGCGAAGTTATCGTTATTATGGGATTGGTGCTGTTTGGTGCATTAGTTGGCACCCTCACCGCCAATGCCTCAGACAAACGAAGCAAAGTGCACGGCAACAACATTGCTAGGTTTCTTCACTATGTTTCTTGTGGCGTCATGGCTACGACTACACCGTTTGTGCTGTCGTCTGTTTTTTTGCTTCATTTAGGGTTTGCTCAAGCAGTTCTTGGAGCTGTGGGCTTATTCGTGGTCTCACTCGCCTTGCTTATCCCTTATGCCATCATAGAAAAGCCTTTTCTGGACGCGCTTAAGCACGAGAAAGACAAAGGCTGGACAGCACAAGACGCAAAGACATCTGGTTTATAAATGCAAAAGGGCGCACAATGCGCCCTTTTTTTATGTCAGTTATTCTTCTTGTAGTTGTTCTATTGGAGCAGGCTTTCTTAGTCGATTGTCATCAAGGATAATTCTTACTGAGCGGTCATAGGTAAAGTAATTCCATACCCAGCTTACAAACACACTGGCGCGGTTCTTAAACCCAAGCAAGGTAACCAAGTGCAAGAATAACCATGCCAACCATGCGAGATAACCACGCAATTGCACTCGGTTAAACAACCAAGCCACCGCTCTACTACGTCCAATGGTCGCCATGATGCCCAAGTCGTTGTACTTAAACAACTTTAGGGGCTGATTGCTTAATTCCCTAAGGATGTTCTCGGCAGCAACTTTGCCTTGTTGCTTTGCAACCTGAATCACCATCGGGTAAGGTTGACCCTTATCATCTTCCAAGTAAACCAAGTCCCCTGCCAAATAAACGCCTTCTCTATCTGGCAATTGCAACGTTTCTAGCGGTTTCACACGCCCCCAACGTTGAGGCTCTACATCCAATAGGCTTAGAATAGGCGACGCTTTTACCCCCGCCGACCAGATAAGCGTGTGTGTGTGAATCAGGCGCCCATCAGCCAAGTAAAGCGCGTCAGGGGTAACTTCTGTTACTTTAGCGTTTAGCACCACTTCTACACCCAACGAACCCAACTGCTCTATCGCTGCATTTTGTAATGCCGATGGATACGGTGCAAGCAAGGTTTCCGAAGCCTCTAAAAGCAATACTCTCACCTTAAGAGGGGGTTGGTTGTCGCCATATTCTTGCAATAACACATAGTTATATAGCTCGTAGAGCGCGCCCGCCGTTTCAATACCCGTAGGACCGCCGCCAACCACCGCAAAGGTTGTCATGGCATCACGCGCTTCAATATCTTGTGTCCATGTGGCTTTTTCAAACAGTTTTAAGATGTGTTGGCGCAAAGCAATAGCGTCGTCTAGGTCTTTTAGTCCAAATGATTGTGCCTCAATGCTCTCTTGCCCAAAGTGATCAATCACACTTCCGGTTGCCACCATCAAATAGTCATAGGCTTCTTGTCTTAAGCCATTTTCGGTCATTACGGCAATGTGCTTTGCACGATAGTCAATTTCCGTCACTTTGCCCATCAAAAATTGGACGTTCTTCTTGTTTCTAAAGATTGACCGAATAGGATAGGCAATCGAGCTAGGGTCTAGCCCACAGGTTGCCACTTGATAAAGTAAAGGCGTAAAAGTGTGATAGTTGTTCTTATCAATCAAAACAACCTCAACACCCTCTTGATTGCTTAAAACATGTGTGGCATCTAACCCAGCGAAACCCGCACCAATGATAATCACGCGCTTGTTCATGTTAGCCCCTATTTGTACTAAATTTCACAATGTCATTGTACACCTTTATTTGTGATTTTTGTCACAAGAAATTTGTTAGAATCTCTATACACAGCATCTCATGATAAGCGTATAATCGCAATCATTCAGCGTTAATCAAAAAAACAAAGGTCTTCTATTCCATGCCAAGAGTGCTTATCAGCGTCTATGACAAGACAGGTCTCATCGAATTTGCAACACAACTTGTAGAAATGGGTTGGGAATTAGTAGCAAGTGGCGGTTCAGAATCGGCACTCATCAACGCAAACCTACCTGTTACACCCCTTAATCAAGTAACGGGGTTGCCAGAAATGCTGGGTGGGCGTGTTAAAACACTCCATCCCGCCATTCATGCTGGCATTTTAGCCCGTGACAAAGCCGAAGATATGGAAGAAATTGCCAAACATGGCTTTGCTCCCATTAGTATGGTCACCTGCAATTTATACCCCTTTCAAGAAACGGTTGCCCAAGCCAATGTTTCACTTCAAGATGCCATTGAGCAAATTGATATTGGGGGGGTCACGTTGTTGCGTGCGGCTGCCAAAAACTTCTTCCGTGTAACAACCGTTTGTGACCCCGCCGACTATGCGCGTGTACAAGCAGAGCTACGCGCTTACGGGCAAACAGACATTGCGTTACGCCGTAATTTAGCCGTAAAAGCCTTTGCTCATACCCGTGATTATGACACAGCTATTCACGCGTATCTCTCACAAGATGCGTCTGTTTCCGAGAGTAAAGAGCTTCCTAGCCAGCTTTCATTTGCCGTTCACGCAGTAGATTATTTACGCTATGGCGAAAATCCTCATCAAGATGGGGCATTTTATAGCCGTAAAGCTAATGACACCCCATTAGGAGCGCAAGTATTAGGTGGCAAGCAGCTCTCTTATAACAATATTCTAGATGTTGATGCTGCGTGGCGTGCTGTATCTAGCTTTAGCGAACCCACTGTAGTGATTGTAAAACACCTTACACCCTGTGGTATTGCCAGTGGAGCAACCCTTACAGAAGCCTATCCTATGGCACTCGCTTCCGACCCTGTTTCAGCATTTGGGGGCATTATTGCCGTAAACCGTGTGGTGGACGAATTTTTTGTAGAGGCATTAGGGGCTTTGTTTCTAGAAGTCATTGCTGCCCCCAGCTTTACACCACGCGCAGCCGAAATATTAGGCGAAAGCCGTAAGAACTGTCGTTTGATGCAAATTCCTCAGCCTTATGACACAAAACAGCTCGAAATTCGCACTGTCCATAAAGGCTTGCTCATTCAACGGCTAGATAGTGGCGACCCAGAAGGCGTAGTCTTTAAGACCGTCACAGAACGCACCCCAACCGATGAGGAATTGCTGGCTTTGCAATACGCGTGGAAAGTTGTACAGCACGTTAAATCGAATGCGATTGTGCTAGCAAAACCAAATCGCACTGTGGGCGTAGGTGGGGGCTTACCAAGCCGACTGGATGCCGTTGATATTGCCGTTAAAAAAGCGGGCGAAGAAGCACATGGTTCTGTACTCGCTTCTGATGCCTTCTTCCCTTTTGCCGATGGTTTACAAATTGCCATTGAGCGAGGCATTACAGCCGTCATTCAGCCCGGTGGCTCAATCCGTGATGCCCAAGTCATTGAAACAGCAAATCAGCACAAAATCGCCATGATATTTACAGGTGTACGCCACTTTAGGCACTAATTGCGTTGGGGGTGTGAGCGTTTTTCAATCTTGCAAACACCCCTAATATTTGCTATAGTTCAACGAGTCGCCACTGTAGCTCAACGGTAGAGCATTCGCTTCGTAAGCGACAGGTTATGGGTTCAAATCCCTTCAGTGGCTACTATTCTAAATGCCCGCTATCGGGCTTTTATTTTGCCTGTTAGTCACAATCCGAGAGGGATGAAAGATGGCAGAAGCGGAAAAGAAACCCATCGTTATCGGTGTAGCGGGGGGAACAGGGTCGGGTAAGACCACCGTTTCACGCCAAATTTTAGAGCGTGTAGGAAGCAAACACATTGCTTATCTTGCTCATGACTCTTACTATAAAAACCGAAGTGACCTAAGCATAGAGGGCAACACCCCTATCAATTTTGACCATCCGGACTCGCTCGATACTCCCCTACTCATTCAACATATTCAGCAATTGCGTCGTAATGAGCCTGCCGAACTGCCCATTTACGACTTTACAAAAGATGCTCGCGCCCCAGAAACCATTAGCATAAAATCACAACCCATTATCTTGGTTGAGGGTATTTTAATTTTTAGCGAAAAAGAGCTTCGCAATCAGCTAGACATCAAAATCTTTGTAGACACCGATGCCGACATTCGCTTTATACGCCGCCTTAAACGCGATATTGAAGAGCGTGGCAGAACCGCAGAAAGCGTCATTCAGCAGTATTTGACCACAGTTCGCCCCATGCACCTTAAATTTGTAGAACCCAGCAAGCGTTATGCCGATGTTATCGTGCCAGAGGGTGGCTATAACTGGGTTGCTATTGATATGATTGCCGATAGAATTCGCAGTATGCTTCATGAATAGGGAGTTCAACATGCACAAACCAATTCAAGATATGCCCGCAAACTTTGATTTTGCAACCAGCGAAAACACGCTTTATGACTGGTGGGAAAAACAAGGCTACTTTAAGCCCGAAGTCGCCCCCCCAGATGCTGAATCTTTTGTCATTAGTATGCCCCCACCCAATGTCACAGGGGCATTGCACGTTGGTCATGCGCTGTTCACGTCCATAGAAGATTTGATGATTCGTTATGAAAGAATGCGCGGTAAGGCTGCGCTTTGGGTGCCAGGTACAGACCACGCTGGTATTGCCACACAGCTTCAAGTTGAAAAAGAACTCACCAAAGAGGGTAAAACACGACTCGAGGTAGGGCGCGAAGAATTTTTAGCGCGTACTTGGAAGTGGAAAGAAGAAAAAGGTGGCACCATCATCAATCAGCTACGGCGCATGGGCGCAAGCTGTGATTGGGAACGTGAACGTTTTACCCTGGATGATGGCTTATCAGAAGCCGTTGTTGATGTGTTTGTACGCCTGTGGGAACAAGGCTTAATTTATCGTGGTACGCGCTTAGTTAACTGGTCTCCTGGGCTACAAACCGCCGTAAGTGACCTTGAAGTAGAACGCGAGGAGGAAGAAGGTTTTCTCTATCACTTCAAATACCCTGTTGAAGGCGGTGACTTTATTCCCGTAGCCACCACACGCCCAGAAACCATTTTAGGTGATTCTGCGGTAGCTGTTCACCCCGACGATACCCGTTATCAGCACTTTATTGGAAAGAAAGCCTATGTGCCTATTATTGGGCGTGAAATTCCCATCATTGCTGATACCTATGTGGATATGTCATTTGGTACAGGCGCATTAAAAGTAACACCCGCCCACGACTTTAACGACTATGAACTAGGCAAAAAACATAACCTTGAGATGATTAACATCATGAACAAGGATGCAACCATTAACGAAAACGGGGGCGCATACGCCAATTTAGACCGTTATCAAGCTCGTGAAAAGTTTTGGGCAGACATGGAAGCACAAGGGCTTACCATTAAAGCAGAAAAGCGCATGATGACTGTTCCACGCAGTCAACGCGGCGGCGAAGTCATTGAACCCCTTCTTAGCCATCAATGGTTTGTGAAGATGGATGCTATCGCCGAAAAAGCCCTTAATGCAGTGCGCAATGGCGACATTAAAATTGTGCCAGAACGCTTTGAGAAGGTGTACTATCATTGGCTAGAAAACATCCAAGACTGGTGTGTAAGCCGTCAATTGTGGTGGGGACATCGGATTCCTGCTTGGTATCGAGAAAAAGACGGCGAAATTTACGTGGGCAGGTCTGCACCATTGGGCGATGGGTGGCGAGCCGAAGAGGACGTGCTAGACACATGGTTTAGTAGTGGTCTTTGGCCCTTTAGTACGCTTGGTTGGCCCCAAGAAACACCCGACTATAACCGTTACTACCCAACAGCCATCATGGAAACAGGGCATGATATTTTGTTCTTCTGGGTGGCACGCATGATTATGATGGGCTTGTGGTTTACGGACAAACCACCCTTTCACACCGTATACTTACATGGTCTCATTCGTGACAAGCTAGGGCGCAAAATTAGCAAGACATTGGGCAACACGATTGACCCATTAGACCTCATTAACACCTATGGCGCAGACCCCTTGCGCTTTACATTGCTTACCAGTGGCACACCGGGTAATGACATTAATCTTGACCCTGCCAAAGTGGAGTACACCTATAAGTTCATCAACAAAGTGTGGAACATCACCAAGCTAGTAAGTATGAATCTTGACGGTGAGCTAGAACTAGGATTGCCCGATAAAAACCTGCTGGACATGCCTTCCCGCTGGATTGTAAGCCGTCTTAATCGCCTTATGACTTCTGTGCAATATCTGTTTGATATTTATCAATACGGTGAAGCAGGCAACCAAATTCTAGGCTTTATGTGGGAGGAATTTGCGCCTTGGTATCTCGAAATTGCCAAGCACACGCTTTATGGCGATTCCGATACCCAGAAAACAATCACAAGGCGCGTCATGGTGCATGTTCTAGATACCTGCTTGCGCTTACTACACCCTTACATGCCCTTCATGACCGAAGAGGCGTGGAAGTACATCCCTCATGAGGGCGATGCGCTTATCATAGCTTCTTGGCCCCAAGCCGACCCAGAAACCATTGATGATGTCATTGAAGCCGAAATGACACTCTTTACGGAACTTGTGCGTGACGTGCGTAACGTGCGTAAAAGCTATGGTGTAGACCCCGCCAAGCGCATTAAAGCCATTGCGTCTAGCGAAACACGCCAAGACCTGATTAAGAAGTATGGTTATATTTTCTCTCGGCTGTGTAATGTGGCAGATGTGGCACTACTAGAAGATAGCACAGATATTCCCGCAAATGCGGCTTCTATCGTTGCAGGGGACATCACGCTCTATCTTCCGCTGGAAGGGATGCTAGATATCCAAGCCGAATGTCAGCGTTTGAACAAAGAGAAGGTCACTATCAGCGACCAAGTAGAAAAATTAGTGGCAAAGCTAGACAACGAAGGCTTTGTTGCCAAAGCCCCCGCCCAAGTTGTGGCAAAAGAGCGCGGAAGACTAGCAGAGCTACAAGCCAGTCTTTCGCAAATTCAAGAGCGACTTGGTAGCCTTTGCTAAATTTTCGCCCTCGTCAGCACCCCATATTGGTTTCTAGCCTTATGAGGTGCTGTTTTTTAAGCGAATTTTGAAAAGCTCACGCCCTGCGTTCTGTGCAGACCGTTTAACTTCTTCATCTTCATCTTCTTGATAAACTTTTTGCAAAATTTCTAGCGCGTCAGTGGCTTCTAATAGCAATAGCTCCTTGATGGCATCCAAGCGCGTCGCTGCCTGCTTGTCTTGTAGGCGTGCCATGTGGTACTCAACAATCTTTATGCGTGTCAAAGGGAACTCTCCTAAAACGGTAAACCATTGAATCATTTATATTATATGCCGAAAATTGTTTGCATCAAAAATTGTGATGATTTGTCAGTGCTGTTATAATGGGTGTTGCATTGATAAGGAGCGCGTAATTGATGAAAACTGCCGTGATTCTTGCCACAGGGCATCCTGCCCACAAAAGCCAGCTACTTCAAGACCGTGCGCGGGCAATGTTGCCGGCGTTAGGCAAACCGTTAATCGTGCGCGTGATGGAGCAGTTTTATCGCGCGGGTATTAGGCATTATCTACTGATTGTGGGCATGAATGAGGGCGCAGTGGGCGCATATCTCATGAAACAGTGGGTGCCAGATGCTAAGTTCGAGATTGTATTGCAAACAGACAACGACGACCTAATGACGTGTCTAACGCGCGTTGCCCAACAACTTAAAGAGCCGTTCCTTTTTGCCAGCTACAATAGCTTCACACATGAACGCTTCGCTTTAAGCCTGCAACGGTTGGAAGAAGAGCATCCCAACAGCCTTATTCTTACAGGCGCAAAATTAGCACTCGCCAGTTCTGATCAGCATTTCTATGCAGAAACCCAAGAAAACAACGTCACAAAGCTCATTCAGTCTGTGCCACAAGCAGATAATCACTTCATTCTACTAGATTACGCCATTTGTGGTCAGAACTTTGTGGACTTTCTGCGTCATAACACACGCAACCCAAAAGAAACTTATGGGCAAAATTTCTTGCAAATTGTCAAAACTTACCTAGAAACGCCCGGTGCTTCTGCTATTTTGGCAGAAACATCGTGGATTTTGCGGGTCGAATCAGATAACAACTTACTCACCCTGAATCGCAAATTGCTAGAAGAAGGCAACGACACACACATTTTAAGTGAATTGCCCTATTCTGTAAAAATTGTGCCTCCTGTTCGTATTGATCCACAAGTCATTGTAGGCGAGGGAGCAACCATTGGGCCCAACGTTTATTTAGAAAAAGGGTCTAGCATTGGCTACGGTGCCACCGTTAGTAACGCCGTTGTTTTAGGGCGAGGCATCGTTGCATCTAATGAGCATGTTGAGCATGTTATTGTGACATCACGTGGACGCATTAGCTAACGCCTATCCTACGATAGGCGGGCTTGCCCTCCCTAACAGCTACAGAACGTTCTATAATCTGTAACGTTTATAGCGGTCACAGGAGCGTCATTTGTCACACTCAGTTAAAATATGCCCTACCTGCGACACCCAAAATCATATTAACGTCGCCCTTTGTAGTCGCTGTGGTACGCCATTAGGGCAAGTTCGCGCCCTTGTACAACCTGACAATGAGCAAGGGGATTCCACGGGGTACAACTTTCGCTTTGGCGAAACCGACCTTCTTGAATCAGCGACCTATCCTTCTGCGAATAGAGCATTCATTGTCTTTTTCGTTGGATTCATCGCATTTTTGGGTGTGGTAGTACTGCTCATTAACCGAGTCGCCTTAGATATGCCTCCATTGATGGATGCAACAGCACCCGCTGGAACAGCATTTCCAACGCTCAGTCTTTCTACAGTAACGTTGGGTCCCCCAACACCTACTGAAACATTTACGCCCCCCCCTACCCCAACACCTTCTACTACTCCCACTCGTTCGCCTTGCACTCAGCGTATTGGAGACGGTGGTTCTTTAATTGGCGCAATTACTGCCTGTGGCTATAACAACCTAGACGTAATGCCAACAGTGATGGCATTGAATAATATTACCGACGCGGGTCAAATTCGTGTCGGACAAGAGATTATTGTGCCTTGGCCCACAGAAACACTCGACCCAAATTTAATTCCCACAGAGACACCGATTCCAGAATCGGGCAGTAGTAGCAGTAATGAGGGCGAAAACGAGCTTTTGTCACTTAATCTATCCATAGACCCGTTTGCGCCTACGGCAACCGCCACATTGCCTGCCGGGGTTATGTGGCACTCGGTACAACCTAATGAGAATATCACTGTCCTCGCATTGCTTTACAACGCAAACGCCAAAGTGTTATCAGAATTAAACCCCGAAGTAGACTTTGCACGTTGCGAGTTTGGCGAGCGTTTTGGGGGACCCGAATGTTTGGTACAGTTGTCTATTGGGCAACAAATGCGTGTGCCAGCCCCCACACCCATGCCCACATTATCACCCACGCCCGACCCTAATGCCACAGCCACACCCACTGCGACACCCACCTATAACAAGCCAAATATTGTTAGCCCTTCTGACAAGCAGTTTTTTGGGACAAACGAGCTGGTGTCCTTGCGATGGATTCCCTCCGCAACCTTACGGGAAGGTGAGGCGTATCGTGTCGATATTTTTGATATGACAAGCGGCGGAAACTTTACAGGGCTAACCACAGACATCTTTTTCTTAGTGCCATCAGAGTGGCGCGGGCAAGTTAAAGATCGCCATGAGTATCGCTGGACAGTGGGCATTGTGTTACAAACTGCAGCAGAACAGATTACCTTTCAAACAGAGCCTCGCACCTTCGTGTGGCAAGGTCTTACGGAGAAATAGCCATGCGTTACGCCTTTTATCGCCTGTGTCTGCTCTGTGCCATTAGCACGCTTGCAGCCTGTAACATGAATGTAGAACCCAATGAAACGCCTACACCAGAGCGACTGATTACAGAAACGATCACGCCGTCTTTAACGCCTTCGCCTACTCTTACAACGGCAACCCCATCACCAACGGTCGAGGCGTTGGTTATCGTTACAGAACCGCCTCAACCGCCTGTCATTAATCAGCCTACACTAGAACCTTCACCCATCTCTACAGAGGGCCCCTATAGTTATGTCATCCAGCCAAACGACACACTAGGGTACATTTTGCAATTACAGCCTTGGGGGTATCCACCCTATGACCAAGGCGTAATTAGTTCCGTTGTCACTATTAACGGCTTAGCAAGCGCAGATTTTCTGCCACCCCCCGGCACAGAGCTTCTTATTCCCAGAAGAACCGCCACCCCTATTCCAGAAGGCATAGAACTAACGCTCACAGTAGATGCTTCGCTTGGGCTAGGTGAACGAATCGGCAATACAACACTGCCACAAGGCGCGTCAGCGGGTTGCTATACAGTAGCTGAGAACGATACCATTGTGGGCATCGCAGAACGCTTCAACACCACGCTAGAAATCATGAGCCAGCTCAATCAAAATCTCAATTGGTTTGGTTGCCAATTCGACCAATACAGTGGGGGTCCCAGCTGCAATGTTTTCATCACCATTGGACAATGTATTAACGTTCCTTTGCCCACGCCTACCCCTATTCCCACCTCTACACCCAGTGGCAATGAAACCGCCACACCCACGCCCACCTATGCCCCCGCAAGGCTGGTTTATCCGCCTTCTGGCGCGGTTGCACCCGCAACCATCTTTGAGTTGCAGTGGGTGAGCGCAGGTATTCTTAAACCAGGTGAGGTGTATTTGGTAGAAGTACAAGACACCACCAATAGCCAACAATGGCTGCAAGTGACCAAGCAAACGTCTATCATGCTTCCCGAAAGCCTTATTCCTTCGGACGGACAACCCCACCAAATACAATGGCGTGTAACGATTGCGACTGCCAACAGTGCGGGTATTTACAATTACATTGGCGGGGTGGGGCAGTGGCGTACATTCCAATGGCAAAGCCGTTAGGTACGCTTACCAAATTCCTTTGCCAGTTGTTCTGCGCTTAAATGCAAGAGCGTTTGCCTGCCCGACGGACTTACGAAAGGGCTGGGTGAACGCTCTAGTTTGCGAATAATGGTTTGCATATCCGAAGGCTGAAGAGTTTGCCCCGTTTTCACCGCACCTATCTGGCTTAAACACCCCAAGACGGTCGTTTCAAAGTCGCCACCCTCTCCTAGTACCAAAACAATGCGCTGAACGAGTGTAGGGGCATCCTGTGGCGTAATAAAGGATGGTATAGCACGTACCATCACCGTGTTTGAACCAAAAGTCTCCAAATCCAAGCCATAGCGCGTGAGGGGTGCAATGAACGGCTCCAAAAACCTTAGTTTTGCCCCCCCAATATCCACAGTAACACTGTCAATAACGTGGCTCTCTAAAGCGTCACCTTGTTGTGCCATCTCTACAAGGTCATCAAAAAGAACACGCTCATGACAGGCATATTGGTCAAACAAATACATGCCTGCCGGTCCCTCTGCCACAATATAAGATCCCGCCACTTGCCCCACCACCCGTAAAATGGGCAATGTACGTGGTTTAGAGGGTCGTCCCAACCCTTCGGGGATGGCTTGTAGGTCTTCATCGCTCATGTCATCCGCTTCATAGGAGCGTTTTTGCGGGGCTGTTTGTGGCACATTCAACCCAAAGTTCATTTGTTGAGGTTCGGCATCCCATGTGGTGGAAGACTGCTTACGAGGGGGTGGAGGCGTGTTGTTATGGGCATGAGTGGGCTTAACATGGCGCACCAATTGTTCGCGGATAGCACGTTGCACCACCACAAACGTAAGATTGGCATCCTGAAAGCGCACTTCTGCTTTGGTAGGGTGAACGTTTACATCCACAAAATCGGGAGGAACTTGTAGCATCAAGACCACATAGGGATAGCGTCCTTTTTCCATCAGCATGTGGTACGCCTGCGTAATACCATATAGCAAATGATTATCCTGTACGGCTCGCCCGTTTACAAAGAGAATAATCCGAGAACGGTCATTTCGGTTCTGTTCGGGCAAAGAGACAAACCCCTGCACCGTCAGTTTTTCTTGGGTATGCTGGACGGTTTCTTCGCCATAAATGTCAATCATCTGCTTAAACACATCCAGCCCAAACACCTTCACCACCACATCGGCAAGCTGACCGCTTCCTGCGGTGCGAAAAACTTCCCTACCGTCTTGTACTAGCACAAAGCGCACATTGGGGTATGCCATAGCATAGTCCATCACCATTTGCGCTATTTGACGCTTCTCGGTGTTATCTGATTTTAGAAATTTAAGGCGTGCGGGTGTATTATAAAAGAGGTTTTCTACAGTAATCACCGTCCCCGCAGGAACGCCAATACCCCGTTCAGATAGCAACACACCGCCCTCAATCCGTAGTTCAACACCCACATTTTCTTGTCTGTGGCGCGTTACAATGGTTGTTTGGCTAACCGCCACAATACTGGCTAACGCTTCGCCACGAAACCCCAGTGTTGTGATAGCAAATAAATCGTCTGCCGTTCTTAGCTTACTGGTGGCATGGCGTGTAATGGCTAAACGGGCTTCATGGCTAGGAATACCCGCACCGTCATCACTAACGCGAATCAGTCTTCTCCCACCCTCTTGTACATCCACGAGAATGGTTTTTGCGCCAGCATCCAGCGCGTTCTCTAGCAATTCTTTAGCCACAGAAGACGGACGTTCAACAACCTCGCCTGCGGCAATTTGTGAAATCACTAGCTCAGATAATAGCTCAATTGGCACAGTGTTTTCTTGCCCTCTCTTAAGGTATAGTAGCAAAAACCCCGCTTGTTAGCGGGGTTGCTATCCTAAACTTAAACTGTCTAAGTGCTAGTCACTACCTCCTAGCAGGTTTGTTCCTGTTAATGGTATGGTCATTCCAAACGTGCTACCTTGCCCCTCAACACTTTCAACAAAGGCATCGCCGCCATGTCTTAATGCCACACTTCTAACAATAAATAGTCCCAAGCCACTCCCCTTAACCAGTCGATGTTCTGGACGGCGGATGCGAAAGTGCCGTTGAAACAATTGACGCAAGTTCTCTCGGCTAATGCCTAGACCATTGTCTTTTACAGTAATCACGATATTTCTATCGTCACGTTTCACCTTTACTTCAATGCGCCCACCGTTAGGCGTGTACTTAATGGCGTTGTCTACCAAATTAATGATGCCCCGTTCTAGCATATTTGCGTCTGCGTTGATAATGGGAACATCTTCACTGGTTTCAGCAGTAATGGTTAAATCAAGTTTTTCCGCAGGCAATAGGTGATTTTGGACGATATTTCTCACCATTTCTACAAGGTCAAGAGGCTTTCTCTCCATCTCATAAAAGCCCGTTTCGGGGTCGTAGCGTCCCGCATCCTGAATATTATCAACCAACGCTGTCATTTGGGTAACACCAGAAAGTATTTTACCCACATAATGCGTCTGCTTTTCATTCAGTTCGCCCACCATATGAGACTCTAACATGCTGGCAAACCCACGAATAGAGGTGAGTGGAGAGCGTAAATCATGCGATACAATTCGCACAAACTCATATTGATTACGCGTTAGGTTATCGTGACGTTCCGACACCATCGCGCTATTGGTTATAATAAGAAATCCGTCTACAAGGGTTTTAAGCAATGTCAACATTGCTTCAGAAGGTGCGTTACCGCCTTCAAAGAGCAAGTACAGCGCGCCAACAAGGCGTTGTCTCATTCGTACTGGCACTATCAGCCAGCCCGCATAACGACTTAAGGGCGAAGGCAAGTCTGTACCAAGATGGGGTTCATCTGTTAAGCGATTAACCGCTTGATACAATATGTCGTCACTGGGTAATTGTGCTTCTTCTATTCCTGCAACCACTAAGGTTCTAGGAGCTTCAAAAATTAAATAAAACCCTGCACTCGCACCTGTCAATGACCCTGCATACTTCAAAAGCACAGGAGCAACGTCGTCAAAAGACGGATGCCGCGCAATTATTCCTAGCACATCGCGTAGTAGTGCCATGTTATCAAGCGTTGAAAAATCATTAAAGGTCATCTGATGGTCTCTTTAGGCTGTGTTATCGGCGCAAGTTCCTTAAATCAGATTATATCTTTGAAGATGATGAGGGGCAAGTTAGGTTATCAAAACCTATCACAATGCTCGCTTGCCTAGCCTGATGATTCATGTTAGACTCTGATATATTTTAACCCTAGTGGAGTCATTGTCCAATGCCTGAAAAAATTCTTATCGTTGATGATGATGTGGACAGCTTAAAACTCATCGGACTCATGTTACAACGGCACGGCTATGAAGTTGCAGCCGCCAATTCAGGGGGACAAGCCCTAGCCAAAGCAGAGGCTGAACACCCTAATCTCATTATCTTAGATGTGATGATGCCCGATATGAACGGCTTAGAAGTATGCCGTCGCTTAAGGGCAAATGCTGCCACAAACGAAATTCCTATTATCATGTTTACGGCAAAAACCCTCATTGACGATAAAGTAAAAGGTTTTGAAGCAGGCGCGGATGACTATTTAACCAAGCCCACACATCCCGCAGAACTCGCCTCCAGAGTAAAAGCGATTCTTGCCCGTAGCACCACCAAGCAAGAAACAGCACAACCCACTACCCGCGCACGCAATACAACCATTGGGTTCATTGGTGCAAAAGGCGGCGTAGGGACAACTTCTGTAGCGGTAAACGTGGCTTGCGGTTTACTTCAAATGGGCGAAAACCCCATTCTTGCCGATTTTAGATTGGGACAAGGTGGCATTTCTGTCGCATTAGGTCTTATTCGTACACAAACCATGTCGCGTCTTCTTAGCGGTTCTCTGGCAGATATTACCCCCAAAACCGTTGAGAATTCCCTTTCAACACACCAAAGCGGATTACGTGCCTTAGTATCCTCTATCAGCCCAAAAGAAGCACACATCAAGTTTAGTGATGAACACGCGCTTGCCATTGTCAATAATTTACGCGCCATAGCAAAACCCGCTATCTTTGACTTGGGAAGTGGTTACTCACCCCTTACAGCCAAACTGTTGCCAGAGATGGACAAGGTTATTTTGGTGGTTGAACCCAACAGCATGGCACTCAGCATGGCACGCGAAATTGTAAAGCAGATTGATGAAGACGGCGGTGGCAGTCGTTTAAGTGTTGTTATCCTTAGTCGCGCACAATCTAGCCTTCAAACCTCGTGGCAAGAAGTAGAGAGTATGCTCTCACGAGAAATTAAAGCCATTATTTCCGCTGCGCCCGAACTAGCTTTCCAAGCCGTTGAAAGCAAAAATCCTATTATCTTCCTACAGCCCAATAGCGTTGTAGCAGGACAATTTGTAAAATTGGCAGAGAGCCTTAAAACTAAAATTAAGTCTATTGCAGGTGGTGGAGGCAACAATTAGGCACACCACCTGCCTTTGAATGAATAGAGTTCTGTCCAAATATGATTATAGAAAATAGCGTTAAAGTAGTGGCGGAATGGCTTCTGTCGGCACGCCATGCCACATCGTTTACGGGGGCAGGCATTAGCACCCCCTCTGGTATTCCTGATTTTCGCAGTCCAGATTCGGGTTTATGGACACACGCCGACCCCATGGCAGTAGCCAGTATCTTCGGTTTTAGACAAAATCCTAAAGCATTTTATGATTGGGTACGCCCACTTGCCCAAAAAACATTAGACGCAAAGCCCAATCCTGCCCATTTTGCACTGGCACAATTAGAGGCAGAAGGACATTTACAAAGTATCATCACACAAAATATCGACATGCTTCACACGCTCGCCGGAAGTAAACTGGTCTATGAGCTACACGGACACATGCGCGATAGCACCTGTATTCAATGCTTCAAGGTTTATCCGCTTAGTGAACGCATGTTACAGTTTTTAGAAAGCGCTGTTATACCACGTTGTGAGATGTGCAATGGCATTCTAAAACCCAATGTAATCTTGTTCGGTGAGCAATTACCCTATAAAGAACTACAAGGGGCGCGGTCAGAAGCAAAAAAATGTGACTTAATGCTGGTGGTGGGGTCATCCCTAGAAGTAGAGCCTGCCAGTGAATTGCCCATGATTGCCAAGCGAAATGGGGCAAAAGTTGTTATCATTAATTTAGAAGCAACCTTCTTTGACAGACACGCAGACTTGGTGCTTCATGGTGATGCAGCGGTGTTACTACCGCGCATTGTCAATAAGATGAAAGAACTTGCCTAATTAAGTAAATGAGCCGAGCATGAATCAAAGTCATCTTGCCGCACACTACAAAAGAATTATCGAAATCAGCCAGCAGCTAAGTTCTACTTACGATTTGCCTCCCTTGCTTAGGAAAATTGTTAGTGCAGCCCAAGAACTGATTGAAACAGAGGCAGCCGCAATTCTTCTTTATGACGAAGCCAGTGGTCGCCTGCGCTTTGCGATGTCTACAAACATCAAAAAAAGCGAGATGGACACCATTGTTGTGCCATTAGAAGGTAGTATTGCAGGGTGGATTTTTACACACGGCGAACCCCGTGTTATTGAAGATGTGCAACGGGCGCGACACTACCAAGGCGTAGATGACCAAATTAGCTTTCAAACCCGTAATTTGCTTGGTGTTCCCATGAAAACGCATCAGCGCGTTATTGGTGTGGTACAGGCGGTCAATAAATACGATGGCAAGTTTAACGATGAGGACATTGTAACTTTACAAACACTCGCAAGCCAAGCTGCCGTTGCCATCGAAAATGCGCGTTTGTTCCAACAAAGTGACTTTATCGCAGAGATGGTACACGAGCTACGCAATCCCCTTTCTGCATTAAAAGCCAGCACACTACTTCTCTCGCGTCCAGATTTACCAGAGAACAAGCGAAATGAAATTATTCACACCATGAAGAATGAAACTGACCGTCTAATTGACTTAACCAGTGATTTCTTAGATGTTGCGCGCTTAGAATCGGGGAGAATAAGCCTAACGATCAGTGAGTTTGTTGCCACAGAGCTAATTGCAGAGTCAATAAACATTGTCACTTATCAAGCCGTTCAAAAGAACATCACTATTAGGTTTGACGACCGACCGCACATTGCCGAAGCCGACAAGGGCAAAATTAAACAGGTAATCCTAAACCTGATGACCAACGCCATTAAGTACAATCGTGAGAATGGTGAAATTGAGGTTTCTTGTGAAGTGCTTAACGAACACGACCAATTATTTGTAAAGTTTATGGTGGCGGATAATGGCTACGGCATTTCCCCCGAACACCAAAAAAATATGTTCCAAAAGTTTTATCGTGTGCCTACTTTAGAAAATGTTGAGCGAGGAACGGGGCTTGGCTTGGCAATTTGCAAACACATCGTGGAAGCGCACGGGGGACGAATTTGGTTAGAGAGTGAAGAAGGGGTAGGCTCACGTTTTCAGTTTACCGTACCCCTTGCAAGCGAAAGCTAGAACGTTAGCATAATTTTGAGTGTGCCATTTTGTTGTGCGTGTGCAAACGCCCTTTTAGCATCCTCAATTGCATAGCTCGCTTCAATTAGTGATGCAACATCTACCAAACCCGCTTCTAGCAGGCGCAACGCAGCATCAAAGGGCCCACAACGGCTACCAATAACCTTAATTTCATCTACCACCACGCGCGTTAAATCGGCAGAAGGCAAACCCTCATACGTGCTTTTTAGCACCAGATGACCGCGTGGTTTTACAATGTCTACGGCTTCGGCAAAACCCTCAGAAGTTCCCGTACAGTCCACCACAACATGCGCTGACTTTGACGGCACATCTTGACGAGAAACACCGCGAATACCCCATTTTTGCAAAAATTGATACGGGCGTTCACGGCGCACAATCACCGAAACATCTGCCCCAGTTAAGCGAAGCACTTGGGCGCATAGTAGCCCCAACTTTCCTGCGCCAATCACCACAACCTTATCTCTAGGCTGAATGTGAACAGCTTCTAGCACTTGACAAGCTGCCGCCAACGGCTCGACAAACACGGCTTCTTCATCGCTGATATTATCCGCGACAGCGTATAGGTTTTTCACATCAAGGGACATATAGTCGGCAAAAGCTCCCTGATGACCCCGAATACCCATCGTGGTGCGGTGATAGCATTGACTGGGAATACCCTGCAAACACATCTCACATTCACCCTCGGCAATGTTAATTTCACCCACGACTCGCTTCCCAAGCCATTCGGGCGCACCCTGCACAACTTCTGCAACAAACTCATGCCCAAGCACCCCCGAAAAATCCATATAACCCTTCATTAGTTCAAGGTCTGTATTGCAGATACCCGCCATACGTACCCTCAGCAACGCCTCACCTAAGCCGTTCTGTGAAACAGGGTAAGCATTTTCTACAATCATTTTGCCATCGTAGTGAATAGCACGCATAGTTTTGGGTATCATGTTATAAAGCCTCGCTTGGAACTAATTCATGGTGAATATCGCCCTCAAGAAAGGGAATTTCACCCTTCTGCCAGGAGACAAGTAACGGCACAGCCGTAAAAATAGAAGAATAACTACCCGTCAACAGCCCAATGAGCAGGATAAAGATAAACTGCTGAATTGTTTCGCCACCAAAGAGCAAAATTGCCACCATGATAAAGAACGCATTCAGTTGGGTTGCTAATGAGCGATGAATGGTTTCCCAAATGCTTCTGTTTACAATCGTTTCGTAAGGCTCGCCCAAGTGTAATGGGATGTTCTCACGAATACGGTCAAATAGTACGATGGTATCTTGCACAGAAAAGCCCACCACCGTTAGCACAGCCGTCAAGAAAAGCGCGTCCACTTCCCAGCCCAACAACAAGCCCAGCAAGGAAGTAACACCCATCACGACCAACACATCGTGTAACATGGCAACCACCGCGCATACCCCATAACGAAAGGCATTAGGCACTTGGCGGAACGCCAACACAATAAACATTGTCACCACAAAGCACGCCACCAGCACCGCAAAGAACGCGGCTCTCGCTACCTCTTGCCCCACTGTGGGCGAAACCGACTGTTGCTGAAAAGCTTCTCTATCAATTGGAGAGACTGTCTCAAGATTGGTTAAAATTCTTTGGACAGTCTCATCAGATTGAAAGGATCCACGCACCGACCAACGGTTATCAGTGGCAATGCCAATGCTCTGAATAGTAACGTTATCGTCCCCCACTTGTGAGAACGCATCACGCAAAATAGCTTCGCTAACACCCACTTCTGTAAACGTAAAGTCATAGATGTTGCCACCCACAAAATCTACACTTAGCCGAAAAGGCGCACCCGTCACTATGGTTGAATATGCCATAATGATTAAGCCCGGCACAATCACAGATGCCGAAATGAGAAAGAACAAACGCCGATTTTGGACAAGTTCAAATAGGCTCGTTTTTTTGCGCGTTACAATACCGTAGCCTAAAATGCCTACGGCAACTAACAAAACAACAATCGTTAAAACAGTATTATTCTCCATCTTACGCGCCCCTTATGCCAAGTAACCATTGACGCTTCTCAATGGCTTGTTGCCCAACACCCACCAGCAAATACAAGAATGTGCGCGTTGCAATAACTGCTGTGAACAAGTTGACAATCAGCCCAATACCAAGCGTTACCGCAAAACCACTTACAATGCTTGCGCCCGGTGTTTGACCAAACAAAAACAAAATACCGCAGATGATAAGGGTAGAAGTGTTGGAATCACGAATAGAAGTCCAAGCACGGTCAAAGCCCGAATCCAACGCAATACTTAAAGGTTTTCCAGCTCGCAGCTCCTCTTTAATGCGCTCAAAGATGAGGACGTTGCCATCTACTGCCGTGCCAATTGAAATGAGGAAACCCGTAATTGCTGGGAGCGTTAGCGTAACAGGCAATAGCTTAAAGATTGCCAAGTTCAACAAAATGAACAAAATTAACGCTAGATTTGCTGCCACACCAGGAAGGCGGTAGTAAATAAGCATAAACGCCAAGACGACTAGCACACCCACAACACCCGCACGAATACTGCGTTCAACAGAAACTTGCCCTAGCGTTGCACCCACTTCAGAGCTACCAATCACTTTAAGCGGGATAGGCAATGCACCCGACTGTAACTGAAGGGCTAATTGGCGTGAAGAGTCTTGGTCAAAGTTACCCGTAATGATGCCACCATCAGACAACGCCGAGTTAATGACTGGTGCAGAAAGCACCTCACCATCCAGCACAATTGCCATCGGTTGCCCCACTCGGGACGCAGTAAAATTCGCAAATGTCTCCACAAATTCTGGTTTGATAGAGAACACAATATACCAAGAAGGAATCCCACTTGCCGAGCTTGCACCATATTCTGCACTCGCACGGTCAAGCGCATTACCCGTCAAGATGGTTTGAAAAGGTTCGTTGGTGTTTGGGTTACGCGCCCCTGCAAAAATATCGGCGGCATTTTCACCCTCTCCGCGATTTGACCTTAAGGCGATTTGCTCTGTGGTGAGAATCTGTTGCCCCTCATAAGATTGAGCATTATTTAGCAAGCCAGCAAAATCCACAAATTCCAAAAGTGCGGTTTGCTGAATTGTTTGTACGGCTTGTTCACGGTCAGTTACGCCAGGCAATTCAACCAGCACACGGTCAACGCCCTGTAGCTGTACCGTTGCTTCAGTAAGTCCCAAGCCATTCACGCGACGATTGATGTTATTTGCCGTTTCACCCATTGCAGTTCGCAAGGTTTCTGTGTCAAAAGTGGCGGTATCAATGTCTGCTTGTAGCAACACACGAAGCCCACCTACAAGGTCTAGCCCAAGGCTTTGACTGATGGCTAGGTCGATTTCGGGTGTGAAATCGCCGTTAAGCTCTAAGCGAATATGTTCATCACAACGAACACCCTTCGTATCTACGCTGGGATCTTCTTTGTATTCAGCGCAAATGGGGTCATCTGGGGTGATACCCTTCACAGACGCGGGTAAAGCTACATATAGGCAAAAACCTGAAAGTAACACAATAAAAATGAACCATCTAATGTGGTTTTTCATGCAGTTGTTCTTTCCTTGTTAGGTTGATGATACTCACCCTAAGGTGAGCTATTGGTTCTAATCGACAGTCTCTATCTTTTCAAGTTGCCCCATTTGCGCGTTACGGGCAATTTCTTCTGGGTCATAGCGTTGTACAATAGAAGCGGTCACAACACGCACTTGGAGTTTATCGGCAATTTCTACCCAAGCCACACCTTGTTGTGCATCTATCCGCTTCACCTTGCCAATAATACCACCAAATGTAACAACTTCATCACCTTCGGCTAGTTCTCGCGCCATCTGTTGACGTTTCGTAAAATCTCGTTGTCTCGGGAAAAGTACCATCGTCCAATACGCACCTATACCCAAAACACTCACAACCAATAGCACCAGCAAATCGTTCATTTGCCCTCCCAAAATAACAACACATAAGCGTGCCAAATTATACTCTCCTAGAAAACATACGGCTAGGCTTGCAACGAGTTGACTTGACCATCGCCCACATTCACCCTACAATACCTTGCATCACGTCATGCTCATTTGCTTGTTAAGGAAAAAGAAATGCAAAAACAGCCTTCACTCAACAAACTTATCCGTCCATTCGGTTTGCTCTTAGGGCTTTTGGTGTTTTTCATCACGCCTATTAGCGCACAAACAGGAGTCGTCAGCGTTAACAGTG
>Ga0163144_10006977_pt1 | contig 24844 bp, 23 predicted proteins | sample OliLak19BULKMAT1_FD_123175 | JGI IMG/M metagenome (GOLD analysis project Ga0163144, IMG submission 123175) | Freshwater microbial mat bacterial communities from Lake Vanda, McMurdo Dry Valleys, Antarctica - Oligotrophic Lake LV.19.BULKMAT1 | ecosystem: Environmental > Aquatic > Freshwater >... | reverse complement strand
TGCGAAACTGGATAAATTAAAGGAAGAACGCGGAAGTCTCACGACTAGGATTAAACAGTTAAAGGAAAATCTTACTTCTCGTCTTGAACTTCAGAAAAGACTTCATGAAATAAATCTACGTGGCGATGATATTGGCGCGCTAAAGCAACTTTTTAAAGCAAGTGGTTTTGTAAATTATGTATCATCTGTTTACTTACACAATCTTTGTAACGCAGCGAATGAAAGATTTTATAAATTGACACAGCAAAAATTACGTTTGGAAATCACCGATACTAATAATTTTCAGGTTCGGGATTTTATGAATGATGGTCAGGTAAGAAATGTAAAAACTCTTTCAGGCGGACAAACTTTTCAAGCATCATTATCTCTTGCACTTGCTTTGGCAGATAGTATTCAGAAACTGACAAAATCTAATCAGAATTTTTTCTTTTTGGATGAGGGCTTTGGCTCTTTAGACAAACAATCTCTTTATATTGTATTTGATACTTTGAAGACTCTAAGGAAAGAGAATCGTATAGTGGGAGTAATATCTCATCTTGAAGATATGCAACAAGAAATAGACACTTATTTGAGTATTACCAATGATGAGGTAAGAGGGAGTATAATAAAAGCTGGATGGGTGTCATCGTAACCTCGACTGCCGGGAGAGGTCTTGCCGTTTGAGAGCAGGGCTCTCACGGGTGCAACCTGCGGCAGTAGAAATTAGTTTTTCTTTTCACATCTGGTTCTTTCAGGAACTTTTTTGTGATACAGGATGCCTCCTACCATTTATTGAGAAAATATGCTATTTTTAGATCAAAATCAGCATTTTTTTATGTATCTAAAAAATTGAGTGAATATGAATGGTATTTACTAAGTTTACATCTGCAATAGGGGTCACATTTCAGCCCCTATTGCAGACAAAAACCATAAGATGGCATCTGAGAGTATACATTATAACTATGCTGAGAATTACCTTCAAGCCCAACAGGCAAAGGGTATATACTGGTTTGTGCCCGATGAACTGAGGAAAGCTTTTCATGCTTCCCCCAATGCTATTAAAAAGACTTTACAGCGGTTGCACGCTAAAAACAAAGTGGTAAAAATCAGGCGGGGATTTTATGTGATTATTCCTCCCGAATATTCTGCAACAGGAATTCTTCCAGCTTCACTTTACATTCATCCACTGATGCAATTCCTCAAACGTGATTATTATGTAGGCTTGTATAGTGCTGCCGCTCTTCATGGAGCCTCTCATCAACAGCCACAGGATTTTTGCGTTGTAACGAAAAAACCATTTTTAAGAAACATCCGAAATAAAAAAATCGTAATCCATTTTGCAATAAAAAAGGAATGGGACAATAAGGATGTTATTGAGAAAAAATCGGATACCGGTTATATCAAAGTTTCTTCACCGGAACTAACTGCTCTTGATGTGATATGTTTTCAGGATAAAGTTGGGGGATTAAACAGGGCTGCAACCATACTTGATGAATTAGCCGAAGAAATTAATCCGGAAAAGCTTGCGGAAACAGCGGAGCGATATGGACAAATTGCTACTGTGCAGAGATTAGGATATTTTCTTGACGATATTTTGCAACATAAAGAGAAAATCGAACCATTATACAATTGGTTGAAAAACCAAGTTGATTATCCCGTATTTTTGAAGACAGGAAAAAAAACAAAAGAAATGAGTATTAATAACAGATGGAAAGTGATAAAAAACTTTTCTCCTGAAAGCGATTTATGATAGCACGCTCACATATTAGTGCATGGAGAACAACTGCGCCTTGGCAAGACAATGAGCAGGTAGAACAAGACCTTATTATTTGCAGGTCATTGGTAGAGATTTTCTCAGATGACGTATTGAATAAAAATCTTGCTTTCAGGGGAGGAACAGCACTACATAAACTTCACACAACTGCCTTGGCGAGGTATTCCGAAGACATTGATCTCGTTCAGATAAAAGCGGAGCCGACTGGCAATATCATTGATCGTTTGAGGGAGAAAATGTCGTTCTTGGGGTCACCAAAAACCAATCAAAAGTCGTTTAATAATACCATTGTTTTTAAATATGAATCTGAAATTGCCCCGATAAGAACCATGAAATTGAAAGTTGAAATAAATTGCAGGGAGCATTTTTCTGTATATGGATATAAGAAGTTACCCTTTTCTGTTTCCTCAGAATGGTTTAAAGGTAAATGTGACATTACCACCTTTGAATTGGACGATTTGCTTGGAACAAAGGTGAGGGCATTGTATCAGCGCAAAAAAGGAAGGGATTTATTTGATCTATATTTCGTTTTGACTGAAACAAAAGCAAACCCGAAAAGGATTGCACACGCCTTTCATCAATACATGAAACACGAAGGGCATAAAGTCTCGCAAAAGGAATTTATATTAAACATGGAAAAGAGAATGAAGGAAACTGAATTCACAAATGACATGAAAGGCTTACTCAGCCCTGAAATAAATTTTGACATGAAAAAAGCTTGGGATGTAGTAAGGAAAGAGTTGATCGAGCTACTATAAATAAATGAAACCTGAATTAGGTAATTCTTCTTAAAATTTCCTTTAGTTTATACAATTCCTTCAAATCTTCATATATTTGGTTCGAAATTGCGCTACTGTGGTGCACAAACCCTGGCAATTGCCGGGGTTTTTTATACCGATGCCTCATATCTTTTAGTCCAATTATAATTTGTACTTGATCGGCATTATACCAAATGTTATGGACTAATATAAAATCAGTAATGGTATTATTTTACATTTGTCTGTGCAAAACCCTTACCGCTCCGTAATTCTCTGGCTTCTTACTGGTTGCTTCTTGATCTATCTCATGGTTGTTATCGGAGGGATCACTCGCCTTACAGGCTCCGGAATGTCCATTACGCAATGGAAAGTTGTCACTGGCACTCTTCCCCCTCTTTCTGAACAAGCCTGGGAAAAAGAATTTGAAGGATATAAACAAACACCTCAATATAAACTGATCAATTCTGATTTTACCCTTTCAGATTTCAAAGGGATTTATTGGTGGGAATATATTCACCGCCTTTTGGGAAGAATTATCGGAATGGTATTCATCATTCCATTCATTTGGTTTTGGGCAAAGAAAATGCTGCCTCCCGGCTTTATGAAAAAAGCTATTGTTCTTTTTGTGTTAGGTGGTTTCCAGGGATTTCTGGGCTGGTTCATGGTGAGCAGTGGGCTTTCAGAAAATATTTATGTAAGCCATTATCGTTTAGCCATTCATTTGATCAGCGCCTTTGCTGTGTTTGGATTTACGTTTTGGTATGCACTGGATCTTTTCACGCCAGCAACTCCTCACCCTTCGGGGGAGGTCGGGAGGGGGCCCATACGTCTTTCCATCTTACTTTTCTCAGTTGTAATCCTCCAAATAATCTACGGAGCTTTTGTTGCAGGATTAAAAGCCGGGTATGGCTATCCTACCTGGCCTAAAATGGGAAATGAATGGATACCGGAGGAGGTAGTTGCCCTTGAACCTGTATGGAGAAATTTTATGGAAGGACACGCAGGGGTGCAGTTTATTCATCGGTACCTGGCTTATGTGGTTGTGATAATTGTGGGCGTACTTTTTTATCGCGCAAGCAAAATACAGATCACTTCAGCTCAAAGAAAAATCACAAACGTACTTGGCATAATTGTACTCGTACAATTTACTTTAGGAGTGCTTACACTTATTTACGGAATGCCTATCCTGATTGCAATACTGCACCAGACAGGAGCATTTTTTCTTTTTGCTACTACGCTGCTTTTGATCCACACCACAAAAAAAAGAGACCAGTTAAAATTTTATAAATGAACCTTAAATTAAAATACATGAAAAAGATATTCCCGTTCCTATTAATTCAAATTGGGCTTTTGAGTTCATGCCAGCAAAATAAACAAACCGATGATCCGGAGAAATTGAAAATGGTATTGTTTGACTTTTTCGATGGAATAAAAACCAGAGATTATGTAAAGATGAAATCAGCAACTACGGATGAATTTCTTTTGTATGAAGATGGGAAAATTTTCAATAACGATAGTTTGGTAAACTTATTAAGCCGTCATGAAAAATTCAGCGTAGAATACACCTTTGAGAATTTTAACATTAATGTAGATGGTAAGATAGGAGACATGACCTATCTCAATCGCGGAGAATTTGTAATTAACGATACACTTCATAAAACGCGCAATTGGCTGGAAAGTGCAAATTTTATAAAGATTAACGATAAATGGAAATTAGAGTTCCTGCATTCCACCGTAAGAAAATAATAATTACAAAAGATATTTTTTTTCATGACATCCCGAAGAACATTTATTAAAATTGTCGGCTTAACGTCAGCAGCGCTAGCAGCCAACCTGCCTTCGTTTGCCTAGTTTGATGGAAAACAATTTATCTCCAAACGCCCTGGACTAAGTAACCGGAAGTTTACAAGCAAAGCCGTTGAAGAAACAATTCTAAGGGTAAAAAAGTCCATGGCGGATCAAGAATTAGCCTGGATGTTCGAAAATTGCTTTCCTAACACGCTCGATACCACAGTTTCTTACAGCGAAAAGAACGGTGAGCCTTCTACCTATGTTATTACGGGTGATATTGATGCCATGTGGTTACGCGATTCATCGGCACAGGTATGGCCATATCTTCCACTTGCCGGCCAAGATGAGAATTTGAAAAAACTTTTAAAAGGAGTGCTATTAAAACAAGCCGAATTTGTTTTACTCGACCCTTATGCAAATGCCTTTTACAATGATCCGGATCGAATCAGCGAATGGAAGGATGATCGTACAACCATGAAGCCCGGAGTTCACGAACATAAATGGGAAATCGACTCCCTTTGCTATGTAATTCGTTTAGCATACGGTTATTGGAAAAATACGGGAGACACTTCTGCTTTTAACAACAATTGGCAGGAAGCCATGAAACTGATCCTGAAAACTTTTAGAGCGCAGCAGCGTAAGGAAAATAAGGGGCCGTACCATTTTCAGCGACTAGACACAAGTCCAACAGATACACAATTTGGAAAAGGATATGAAAACCCAACTAAAAAGATAGGACTAATCCACTCTATGTTCAGACCTTCCGATGATGCTACTATTTTTCCATTTCTGATCTCTTCCAATATGTTTGCCGTTGTTTCACTAAAACAATTGGCTGAAATATTCGGCACGGTATTAGGAAATAAAGAAATGGAAAATAACTGCAATCAATTTGCTAATGAACTTGATACTGTACTAAAGCAATATGCAATACGTGAACACTCAACAGCAGGGAAAATATATGCCCTGGAAATTGATGGCTTTGGTAACGCCTTGTTCATGGATGATGCTAATGTCCCTAATTTATTATCCATACCCTACCTTGGATATTGTAAATCTTCAGATCCATTATACATCAATGCCCGCAATTTTTCTTTAAGTAATGCTAATCCCTGGTACTATGAAGGACAATATGCCAAAGGCATTGGAGGGCCGCACGTAAGAGAAAAAAAATATTTGGCCTCTTGGCTTGATCATGCAAGCACTAACCAGCAATGATGACAAAGAAATTATTTATTGTTTAAGCACCTTAAAGAAAACTCATTCAGATACTGGTTTCATTCACGAGTCCTTCAATGCAGACAACCCCCAAGAATTTTCCCGTAGTTGGTTTGCATGAGCAAATACAATATTTGGCGAGTTAATTTTGCATTTGTATAATACAAAACCAGAATTATTAAAAATTCAGCTGGAGTAAAAACTACACATCATAATCCACCTTCACCACGGGTGTAATTGGATGGCTTTGGCAGGTTAAAATAAATCCTTCGGCAACTTCATCATCAGTAAGTGCAAAGTTCTTATCCATCCGGACTTTCCCTTCCAGCACTTTTCCACGGCATGTTGCGCAAACTGCGCCTTTGCAGGCGAATGGAGCATCTACACCCGCTTCTATCGCTGCATCAAGAATGGGCTTTCCGCTGGAAGAAAGATCAAAAGAAGTTTCCATGCCGTATTGTACAACCGTTACTTTGGCGGTAATTTTTTCTATAGGAGGGGCAATGGTAGCTCCCACAGGCTCCGATGCAGCAACAAAATATTCTATGTGAATGCGGCTCTTCTGAACCTTCAATCCTTCCAGAACAGTTCTTACATTATCCATCATGGGCGTTGGCCCGCAGATAAAAAACTCATTGTCGCGGACAAGATCAACAAACTTGGAAATAAGAGCTTTCACTTTTTCCACAGTTATCAAGCCTTTAAAAATTTCATCCAATGCATTCTTAGGTTTATCAAGAACATAATGAACCGTTAAGCGCGAAGAATTCTTTTGCGCCAGCTCATTCAATTGGTTTCTGAAAATAGTGGCTTCTTCATCCAGGTTACCGTAAAAAAGGTGTAATGTAGAATTTGGTTCAGCAGTAAGTACAGTTTTAATGATAGAGCACATAGGGGTGATTCCGCTTCCGCCTGCAAAAAGCACATAACTCATTTTATGTCCGGCATCCATAGGTGAATGAAAACCTCCCATGGGTGTCATCACGTCAATCTCCTGTCCCGGTTTAAAATTATCGTAAATGAAATTGGATCCTCTACCATCTTTCACGCGCTTGATAGCAACACGAAGTTCATTTTCCTGCACACCGCTGCATATGGAATAGGACCTGCGGATCTCCTCTCCTTTTACAGCAAGCTTCAGCGTTAAATATTGTCCCTGAATAAATGTATAGTCCTTTTTTAAGGAATCCGGAACATTAAACGATACAGAAACACAGTCAGGTGTTTCTTTACGTACGTCCGCTATTTTGAGCTTATGGAATTTTGACATAAACGAGCGACAAAAATAGAATATTATGCATAATCTTATCTATAAGATACGAACCAATTAATTATTTTCCTTTGCGGACTTTGCGCCTTTCTGTGATATATCCTTCTTATTGTATACCCAAAAATCAGAATAGGTTTGGGGAATTTCTTCGTATCTTTATGCTCATAATTTAATCAACACCAATTATGGACATTGATCAGCTGGGAACAAATTTTGACGCCAAGCTTGCGCGTAATGAAAATATTGAGCCTAAAGACTGGATGCCGGATAACTACCGCAAGCATCTCATCCGGCAGATATCTCAGCACGCCCATTCTGAGATCGTAGGCATGCTTCCCGAGGGCAATTGGATCACCCGTGCTCCCAGTTTGAGAGCTAAAATGGTGCTGATGGCCAAGGTGCAGGATGAGGCAGGTCACGGTTTATACTTGTATACTGCTGCTGAATCACTCAATATTTCCCGCGATGAGCTTTTAGAACAGCTGCATACCGGCAAAGCAAAATATTCTTCGATCTTCAATTATCCTACCCTATCCTGGGCGGATATAGGTGCTATTGGCTGGCTGGTAGATGGCGCTGCAATCATGAACCAGGTGATGCTTCAGCGCACTTCTTACGGGCCATATGCACGGGCAATGGTGAGAATCTGCAAGGAAGAAAGCTTCCACCAGCGCCAGGGATATGAGATTATGTGCAAGCTTGCTGGCGGAACTATAGAGCAAAAAGAAATGGCTCAGGATGCCCTTAACCGCTTCTGGTGGCCTACCCTCATGATGTTTGGCCCTCCGGATGCCGAGTCTTCCAATTCTGAGAATGCTATCAAATGGAAAATAAAACGTGAAAGCAACGATCAGTTACGTCAGCGTTTTGTAAACCAAACCGTTCCCCAGGCAGATATTATCGGACTGAGCATACCTGACAAGAACCTTAAATGGAATGAAGCAAAGCAAGGATATGATTTCTCTGAACCGGATTGGGCAGAGTTCAAAAACGTAATACATGGCAACGGTCCCTGCAATAAAGAAAGATTAGGAGCTCGTGTAAAAGCGCATGAAAATGGAAAATGGGTACGCGAAGCTGCGATGGCACATGCAGAAAAAAAGAAACAAAAAGTAGCAGCTTAAATAGGGATACCAATAACGAATGGTTACGAATATTACTAATCGCATTCTATGAATAAAGATTCACAAGGCCCACTTTGGGAAGTGTTCGTTCAGAAAAAACCCGGACAGCCTTTTGTGCATTGCGGAAACCTGCATGCATTTGATAAAGAAATGGCTTTGCAGAATGCACGTGACCTGTATACACGCAGAAACGAAGGCACTGCTTTGTGGGTAGTTCCAACGGACGCAATTGTCTCCAGCTCACCAGAAGATATTGGCCCGTTCTTCGAACCTGCAAATGATAAAGTATTCAGGCATCCTACATTTTATAAGTTACCGGAAGGGATTAAACACATGTAAGGCTTAGCCACAACCCTAAGGGAGAAAGGCAAAGCGCAATAATTATAATTATTAAAATAAAGTCCCACCCTTTAGGGCCGGGGCAAAACCAATGACAAAACAAGAAGCACTTTTCAACTATTTACTCCGCCTTGGAGATACAAGTTTAATTCTTGCCCAGCGCAATGGGGAATGGTGCGGACACGGCCCTTTTTTAGAAGAGGATCTCGCACTTACCAACATCGCACTGGACCTCATAGGACAATCGAATGCGCTTTTAAATTATGCAGCACAAGTAGAAGGAAAAGGGCGCACTGCGGATGAATTAGCTTTTCACCGTACAGAACGTGAATTTTATAATACAATTTTGGTGGAACAATCGAATGGGGATTATGCAAAGACAATTCTACGTCAGTTTTTATGCGATGCATTTGACTTTTATTTGTACACCGAATTGGTAAAAAGCAAGGATGAAACATTGGCTGCTATTGCCGCGAAATCAATTAAAGAGATCACCTATCATCTTCGTCATACTTCTTCATGGGTGGAACGCTTGGGCGATGGTACAGAAGAAAGCCATACCAGAATACAAGATGCCTTGAATGAACTTTGGAGATTTACAGGAGAACTTTTTGAAATGAACCAAGTAGATACCATTCTGATACAAGAAGGAATTGCCGTTGACCTGAATTTGATAAAACCAATGTGGGAGAGCAAAATAAAAGAGGTTCTGGAACGGGCTACATTAAAAATACCTGCGAATGCTTTCATGCAGCGCGGAAGCCGGGATGCAAAGCACACAGAGCACTTAGGTTACATTCTTGCTGAAATGCAGTCATTACCAAGGGCGTTTCCGGATGCAAAATGGTGACCTCACCCCAGCCCTCTCCCAGGGGAGAGGGAGCTAAAATGCAATCTAAAGAACAAATATTATCCTTACTTTCTGAAATTCCGGATCCGGAGATTCCTGTTATAACTATTAAGGATCTTGGAGTTTTAAGGGATGTTATAGTGCATGAAAACGAAGTTGAAGTTATCATAACTCCTACCTATAGCGGTTGCCCGGCCATGAAACAGATAGAAGATGATATTTTATCTACCCTCAAAAAGAACAGCATTGAAAACGCAAAAGTTAAAATGGTGTACCATCCTGCATGGACTACCGACTGGCTCTCCGATGAGGCAAAGGAAAAGCTGAGGAAATACGGCATAGCACCTCCTGAAAAAACCACATCTGACAAAGGCGCACTGATGGGCAAGGAAAAAGTGCTGGCGTGCCCGCGATGCGGATCAAAAAATACCGTAATGATCTCTCAGTTTGGATCCACAGCATGCAAAGCCCTTTTTCAATGCAGCGATTGTAAAGAAGCATTTGATTATTTTAAATGTATCTGATGAGACGATTTTTCCTTTCCCTTCTGCCCTGCCTGATATTGATAACAGCATTTTTGCCTGCGCAGGAAGGAACCTGGATACAAAAGGCCGAGTTTCCCAGCTCCTCCCGAAATCATGGATTGGGATTTACTGTAGGTACGAAGGGATATTACGGGCTGGGTGATAAACAAACAAAGCTTTTTGTTTTCAAATCGTACACGGACATTTGGGAATATGATCCCAAAACAAATGTATGGACACAGAAAGCGGACTTTCCCGGCCCGGCACGTCTTGCGATCCGGGGATTTTCTGTAGACAATAAAATATACGCAGGCTTTGGGTATATAATATCCGCATATGGCCCCACGGCAGGATCCAATGAATACCAGACAGACTTTTATGAATTTGACCCTGCAACAAACCAATGGTCAAAAAAAAATAATGCATATTTAGGCCGTGGGGATATTTTCTTTTCAAATAAGGGAAGAATATATTGCGTTAATCCCGAATACAGGACATTAAATAAATACAACCCATCAACAGATACCTGGTTCGAAAGCAAGTGGGAAAAGAATTTAATTGCACCTGATCCCGATAATATCTCCGGATCTGATATTTGCTTTTCCCTGGGAGAAAAAGAATATTTTGTAACTGCTGCAGGCAAAAAAGACAAGTTCATCAATCCGCTATGGGAACTTAATCCGAATGCCGTTACCTGGCTCAAAAAAAATGACCTCCCTCCTCCCGGCAGTGATACGATCAGCATTTTTACTTCCGGTGAAAAGGTGTATGCCATGAGAGATGGCAAAGAGATCCTGGAATATGATTCTGCATCAGATATATGGTTGGGTAAAAAAGAGATCCCATCAGAACACAAAGATTTCCAGCCTGTATTCAGCCTGGGAGGAAAATTTTACGGTTTTAGCAAATATAAATTCTGGGAGTTTAATCCCCACTAGCGCTTACCGTGTGCGGGCACTACTTTATAGGCTCAAATACCAGCACCACCTTATTAAAATCCGCGGCTGCATTAATAACATTTTTAAAATCATCAAAACGGGTTTTACTCAACTTGGTTAATGCATAGTGCTCATCAATCGAAATAGTAACTACATCGTTGTTCTGTACCGCACTGCTCACAAAGGCCATCAGATCCTTTCCTTTATCATCCGTATACTGAAAGTTAAGCGTTGCAGCGGAGAGATTGGACACCTTGTATCCCTTGGGTACTGTAACATGTATCGTACGGAGGTATTGGTGCGGATAATTCATATCAATATCAGAAATCCTTTTTTTTTCCTGATATAGCTCTGCCTGGCGTCCGATCACATCCCCTACTTTCAGTAGCATCTTATCCCCAGCTCTTTCCAGTATGTTCTTATTGTTTATCTCATAATTTAATTCAAAAGGTTTATCATCCAGGTTAGTAGCAAGATCAAAGTTGTTCACCTGAACACTGAGGACCGTTATATTATTATCTTCCTGACGTATGTAGTTCTTGATATATTCCTCGCGCTTTTCGCTGTTTGCATAATAATAAAAGGGACGTACATTATCCGCCATATACCCGGTTATCTTACGTCCATTCACAATTTTTACAGCATCAAGCTCCTTTGTAAAGCTGATATCAGAAACAAGTATATCCTTATTCTTTTCATACACGGATGAAGGAATGATTTTTATGACCGATAGGCCCTTTGCTGTCTCCCCAATTTTTATTTCCTTGATGTTCAGCGCATTTGTCTCCGCAGCAGTATATATTACCTGCCCCAAACGTACTCCGTAATTAGACGGATCAATGTACTTATCGATCTCCGGAAAGTACAACAGGTAAGATTCCAGGAAATTCCACGAGTCAAATGACTTATCCAGCGGAGCCTGCAAGCGGTTGCTTACCATATAAATTTCGTACTTAATGTTGAGCTCCCGGAAATAAGCGATAAAAAGGCGGATAATATTTGTTTTGGCTCCAATTTTATTTTTCAGGATGTCCTCGGCAGTTTCATAAGGAGCTCTGTCATCAATAGCAATACTGGTTTTAACAAATTGCTCGATAAAGTATATTTTATCCGGCATTGACAGAGATGCTACCCCGTTTTCCTTTATCAGCTTTTTAATGGACTTAGAGGGCTCCAGATTTTCATGGAGGATATTATAGAACCGGAGGCCGGCACTTTCCCAAGTATACTTGCGCGCTTTATCCTCGGCATAATTATAGGCGAACTTATACTCTACACGCACCAAATTTGCATCTGAGGCGGAATAGGATTCTGTGCTTCTTTCTGAAATGTTGACCATTGAGCAGGCCATCACATTCTTGGTAGTATCTGCGGTTTTTTTGAAGGCTGCATCGTAGTTATACATCTTGGCCTCAAATCCCAGGTTGACCGGACTTATAATTTCATAATCCAGCCTTAATTTCTGCTGTTGGGACTGTACATACTCTGTTCCCCTAAAGTTCAGATAAGCTTTTCCAAGATAAAAATATTCAATGAACATATTTGTTTTGAGGCCCTCAATCGCACATTTTAAATAAGAACCGGATTGCTTGTCCTCATCCAACGTAAGGCTGCTCCTGAACTGCTCGCTCACTACCTCATTGTTTGCATTAAGCACCCTTGCTTTAAAGATCAGGATATCAGACAAGCTATTTCCCGGAATATATATTTTATTATTTTCTGCAAGTCCAGGATCGCTTTTAATAAACACCTTGCGGTAAAGCAGGTAATATTTTTCAGGTTCTCCGCCTTTATTATAAGCATATTCCACCACCCTTTTCTCACTGATAACGACCGCACGGGTATCGGCCACTCCCAGCGTATCCGTTTTTATCTTAACCGGATTGGGAAAATCAAAGGTCTGATAGCTTAAAACCTGGGCAGGTAATAAAGCAGGAATCATTAATAACAGGGGGGGAAACAGCTTAGTAAATTTCATGATGTTATTTTTTATAAAAAGAGATGTTGTCTAAGATTGACTTTCGTAAAGAAGCAAAATATACTTCGTAAGCCGAAAAATCCGGCTTAGCAAGTTCCATCATATTGGAATAACCGCTTAAATTAACGAGCACATGGCTGCCTTTGTTCTGATAATCGATCCCGAATCCGAATTTATCATGCTTGTAGGTGGAGTTCTGCGGCAAATGATCCACGGTCATATCCTCTAAGTTGACTTTAAGAACGGATCTCGTAAATGAAAGAAATTTAAATTGAACCGAATATTTTTTGCTTGAATCCACTCCATAATCATCAATCCGGGCTTTTAACAAATGAGGGTTCAGGTAAAATTTGTTCTCAAACTGCGTCATGTAACTTGGTAATTTAAAATCATAGGATACCAGCAACGTTGTATCGTTTAGGATGCTTCTTGCAACGTTAAGATATTCACATTTATTATTGCCGATATTGAGAAGTATCATGTAAAATTCCTTTAGCTTTTCCTCGTTCAGCGATTCAAGCGCAGCGAGAACATTCTCCTTCAAGTATCCCACAAAAAAAGATTTTCCTTTACCGATTATTTGCATGCCTTTCATGCTTATTTCCAGAGAATCTATCCTTCCATTCTTATAATAAGGCATCTCAGGTATCTTATGAATAAAGCTTGTAGCGCTATCAATTAGTATCAGTGCTTCCTTCCCTTGAAGAGATTCCGGAACAGAAAGCCAGGAAACATATTCATCGGTTGCGTCTGTAATTGTCCAGGACCCGTTTATTTTAACTGCCGTGATCATGTGATTGGCACATTCCGGGATGGGAAGCTCTGAAAATTTATACACCAGGTCTGTGGTGCCCACCAAGGCGAGCCTGGACTCAATTCCGGCATAGTTTAGCATTGCAGAAAGGAGTGTAGCCTTGTCCTTACAATCACCGAAGCGCTTCAAATATACATCGGAGGGTTTCCTTGGAATATACCCATGCAACCCTCCCTCAAAAGCTATGTATTTTATATCCTTCTGAACGTGTCTGAATATTTTACTACCCAATTGATCCGATGATAGACCTTGTTGCTTTAAGCTATCCACAAATTTTTTGGCATCATCGCTCAACGGGCTTTTAAATACATTTTCACATAACCCGTATATCCAGCAGCTAAAGGAAGAAATATCATTATTGATAAGTGTTTGCTTCCCATTAGAGGTAGTGCTCTTCACCCAACAAACCACCTGAGATGTGATTCTGTTAAGCTTAGGCATATAGTCTTCCTGCTTAAAGGTTTCCAGGTTCTGGGCAGTCCAGGTATAGATTGCTTTATTGCCTTGTATTATTTTGCTAAACGAGATGCCGCTGGAATCACCGATATATCGATATGCAATTTCTACTCCTTGATCGGCTTCTACAACAAATTCATTTCTAGCAATAGGAACAAACTGCTTAAAATAAAATGTGCTTGAAAAATGCGGCTCCTTATTTACATCATCGTACTGGATCTGCCCGATTGTCCCCTTATTGACTGACGGCATAGTAAAGGAAATTTCCTTGTATGAATCCTCAAACATGCTGCTCTCGGAATAATTTGCGGTTGTAAACTCTTTCACCTCACGCTTTTTATACTTTCCTTTCTCCAACACATAGGATACTACATTCAGATTTTTGATCTCCGAAAAGGCAGAATTATATACAATATCAAAACTACTATAGCCCGTATTCTTATAATCATTGTAGCAAAAAATCTTGTTGGTATTCGTTGTTGTAATTATCGCCCCTTTTACCAACGCAATATTCACATGCTCACTGTAAAGGAGATAATAAAAATCCGACTGAGTATATTTATTCAGCTGGGACAGGTCAATGCCGGACGGCTGCGCAAGAGCCCAGCCTGTTTGAAGCATGAAAAATAAAAAAAAACTATTTCGCAATTTCTCCATCATAAAAAACCAAGTCCGAGATCTTTTTTCCATCTTTATCATACAGCATTTCTTTTCCGTGCCTTACGCCTTTCAAATAAACTGTGCTCCTTTTGAGCTTTCCGGTTTCATAATAGTATTTACATTCCCCGCTTAGGTGATCATCCTTATAAAATTCATCCAGCATAACCTTACCATTCTCGTAGTATTCTTTATGAGCGCCTTCAAAATCCCCGTAATACCGGCCCGACTCCTCCTTTAATTTTCCATTGGGGTGCCAGGCCTTTAACACTCCGTGAGTAGCACCCAAAACAAAAGAAAACTCGGTGGATTTTGTTCCATTGGGATAGTATGCTACAATATCCTGATTATATCCTACTGGAATCGGAGTAATCATCTGCCCGTTTGCATTTTTATAAGAATAGGAAACAAAAATCCCATCAATATAATTACGCTGCATCATAATAGTTCCATCAAGTGCATAATAAATGAAGGCACCATTCCTTTCATCATCCTTGTAGGTGCCGGATATCTCTATTTTTCCATTCGGATAGAACCATTCCCTAGGGCCATTCAGCTCCCCGTACTTATAATACATTACCGAAGTCTTATGCCCGTCAAAATCATATTGTGTATAGATGCTATCCAGCAGATCCTTCTTGTAATAAGATTCATAAATAGGCTTTTTATAACTATTAAATGTGTGGCATGGCCCGTAAGCCATACCGTTTTTAAACAACAATTCAAAATAAAGGGCGCCATTATTGTAAAAAACCTTTTTTGTCCCGGTCACATAGCCATTCTTGTAATCAATTTCCACGTTAATCTTACCGTTCAGGTGATACCAAAACAATTTCCCCGTACCCTTCGCATTTTCAGAAGTCTGAATAATATTACCAAGAGTGTCATAACATTCTACCTTATATAGAAGTGCCTTATCATAATACTCTATATTATTCAGCTTACCCTCAAGATCAAATATCTTTACGGGACCATTTCTTTCTCCATGCAACAGATAGACCTGACTCTTGAGCGATCCCGTTTCTGAATAATTGTAGAACATCTGCTGGGCAGTTCCCTTGACATACCAACCCTGCTGCTTTAGCTTTCCATTTATATGATATTCCTTATACAATCCGTCCCTTTCATCATTGGTATAGTTGACCTCTGTTTCCAGCTGGCCATACTTGAAATAGGTCTTGCACACACCGTTGAGATTATTTGCGACATAATTCAAGTCCTGCCGAAGGTTCCCATTTTTAAAATATTGTTTCCAGACCCCTTCTCGCAGATTGTTTACGATTGTTCCTTCTTCATTCAAAGCGCCACTATCAAAATATTTTTTTATCTGATACTTCTTGTTTGAACCGTTTATCTGGGCAATCTGCTTATTATCAATTCCATAAAAAAATACGCTTTTAAGGTTATTTTTATCATAAGTATATCTGGCATACATTCTGCCGGTAGAATCATTGACAACATATTCTCCTTCCAACAGGTCATCGGTATAAGTACCCTGCTCGTGAATGTTTCCATTTGCATAATACTTGATGTAGAAACCATTGAGCTTTCCTGCAACATAATTATCCTCCACTTTTTGGGGCTTTCCATTAGCGTAATAATCTATGAGCTTTCCGATCCTTTTATCATTAAGGAATGATCCTTCCTGCTTTAATATGCCTGAATTTTCATAATATGTTTTATATGAGCCATCTAGAAGGCCTTTTTTATAATTAGCAACGTAATTCAGGTTTCCATTCGGGTAATATCTCTTTATTACACCCTCATACAAATTATCGTCTCCAACAGGTACAGTATGAGCCAAAATATCGTTATCATGATATTCAGTTATGATCCCCGTTACTTTATCATTTGCATACATGTTTTGCCGTTTCAACGCACCGTGCGAATAAAAGTATTGCACCTCTCCTTCTGCCTTGCCATTCACATTACTTCCCTTTTCCTTTAGAGCCCCATTCGGGTAATAAATGACATAAGGCCCGTGTAAAATTCCGGCTTTGGCAGTTTGTAAAGATGAGATGGTTCCATCTTCCAAATAATACATCCACTCCCCATCCTTCTTTCCGGCCATATCATAAGCACCTTTCGCATTTAGAATCCCATTTTTATAAAAAAGATAACAAGGCCCTGTATTGATACTTTTTATCTTATCGTATTTCACAATCAGTTTAATATTACCGTTACTGTAATAGCTATGCTCAGCCGTTACGGATTTGCCTTCCACCATGCTGGTACGGTCTTTCATATACTTATTATAAAATAGCTGGATCATCCAGGTTTGAAACTCTTCGATATCCTTCTTTTTCTTCTTTACTTCTTTCTTTACATCGTCCGAATTCACTGTAGAGAAAATATTCAGAACAAACAGTTGGAATCTTTTTTCGTTATAGATTTTCTTCAAGGTCTCCATGTAAAAGGTGTTCCAGATATCGTTATTATCCTTGTTGATCTGGATCTTCTCCATCAGCAGGTGAAAATTCTTGATCAAATATGGATAGTTGAGTTTGCCCGGCACCTTGTAATCATTGGATACGGCCATATTTGATTTGATAATCAGCTCTAGTTCCATAAATTGCTCCACATTATAGTTGAGCTTCAAAGCCGTATCATTATCCAGTACTTGTTCTTTTTTTAATATTTTTTCATACGCTGCCAGCTGGGTAAATGACCTGGATGTATTGCTTTCCAATGATGAGTAGATCAAATACGACATTAACGCAGGAACAAACTGGTTGTTACCAATCAAAAATGCACTGAGCTTCAAATGGTTCAACGGCCTTAGGGGGTTTAACTGCACGGCCTTGATAAAATTTGCCAACGCGGAATCTCCCTCCTTGTGATTTGAATAAGCAACAGCTATCTCGTTGTAAAACATATCATACGTAGGAAATTCCTCTAAACCTTGCTTATATGTTTTGAGAGAATTCTGAAAATCTCCGGCTTCATCATAGGAGGATCCCAGCATTTCATAAAAGCTTCTCCTGTAATTGGTCCACATGGATAGGCCTTTTTTTAAAAGAGGAATGGACTCTTTAGGTTTTTTTAATGCACGGTAGGATAGCGCGTGTTCATAAAGAGCCAATGCGTATGCAGTATCGCTTTCAGGCACCTGCTTAACATATGATATAGCGTCTTCATATCTGCCTTCATCGTACATTTTAATTCCTTGCTGAATAAGCTCATTGGAATTAACTATTACAGGAGCGCGTGTAGTGTCCTGAGCAGCAATAATTCCGGATAACGTAAAGGATATCAGTAAAAGAAATGCTTTCATGGTTTTTATTTATTACAATTTTTTTTAATAAGTTGGTTTACTTCATTTCCATATCTCTCAGCAAATCCAAACGAACGCGCTTTTATCAAGTCTTCGCAGGCAGCCATTGTTTTGCCCTCCGAGATAGAAATAAGCGCCCTGTTCTTATACGCAAAAGGATTAGTCTTGTCCATTTTCAAGGAAGCATTTATATCATTCAATGCTTCCTTCGTATTTCCCATTTTGAATTTTAAATATCCCCTGTTATTGTAGGTTGAAGCCGCCTTAGGATTTATCTTCAGCGTTTTGTTATAATAAACCAATGCGGTATCGTATTGCTCCCTTTGCATGCTGTAGTAGCCAATATTCTGATGAGCAATAAAATCCTTATCATCTTCCTGAATGATTTGCTTGAATATTTTAATACCCTGATCAATGCTGTCAATATTGCACAAAGATGTAGCGTAATTTAAGCGAATGTACTTGTTGGTTGGGTTGAGGCGGTATGCCGATGTAAAATCAGTAAATGCCTGTAGTTTATTATTGATCGACATATAACAAGAACCCCTGTGAAAATATCCGGATGAAATAACAGTGTCCTTACCATACTTAATCGCTTCATTGAAATCATTGATTGCGTCAAAGAACTGGCCGGTTGACTCCATAACCTGTCCCCGGTACAAATACGCCAGTCCGTTCTTTGGTTCAAGCTCAAGGAATCTTGAAAGATCATCATGGGCCTTCTGCCCATGGTGCAATTCGAAATAACTTTTTGCACGTAGAAAGTAGCTGTGAGTATCCCTGTCATTCTTCAGGATCAGTTTATCCAGGATTCCAATGGCATCATTGTATTTTTTAACCCCATACTGCTCCTGCGCACGTTTGTATGTGATCTGTCCATAACCTTGATGGATATAGAATGTGAACAGCAATAGTGTGAAGCACCTAAACATTCTCTAAGATTGGCGATTGACGAAAATAGTGGAATTTATTACTTTTTGGCCTTTTCCTGGAAATATTACTTATCACAATTTATGCATCCACAGGTGGCAAGTCATGAGAGAGGGGTAAGATATCCTGCAATATGATCCTGTATCAGATATATGGTCGGGTAAAAAAGAGATTTCTTCAGAACACAAAAATTTCCAGCCAACATTCAACCTGGAAGGAAAATTTTACGGGTTTAGCAAATACAAGTTCTGGGAACTTATTCCGTAAAATAAAAAGCCCGGTTCCGATATGTATCGGATCCGGACTTTTCGCAATTCCCCTTCCTGCATCGGGAAATCGCTCAAACAAACAAACAAACAAACAAACAAACTATTGAATAACAATTCTTCCTGTGGCAACGGGTTTGCTTTCTGAACTGATCTCGTATAAGTAAGTTCCCGCTGAAAGATCCTCCCGCTCAATAACCACTTCATTTCCTGAAAAGTCTATCTCTCTGATCTTCTTACCGGAAAGGTCGAACAAACTTACTGCTCCCCAGTTGAACGCAACGCCTTCGGTGATCTCCATTACTGCGCGGTCCATAAAAGGGTTTGGGTATATCTTAAATCCGGGTCCTATGACCTGCCTAGGGATTAGGTCCTTTTCAACGATCCTTGATGAATCAATCTCAATTATTTTGGAATTAAGGCTTACATCATCAAACCTCGTAACAGCAGGACAACTGGTATTCAAATCCATAAACCGCGGATAGCAGCATGTAATAACCATATCCCGAAGCATTATTGAGGAAGGCTCCAAATATACATTGTGATGTGTGATTTTTTTATCCTCAACTACCACACTTTTTACTACCAGCGTTTGATAACCTACTGACGCTGCTTTCAAATCATATTTACCAGAAACGGGCAGCTTCATAATATACTCACCTTCAATATCAGCAACACATTTAGCAACAATGCTTCCATTTTGTTCCAGCTGAACATTTGCAAAGGCAACGCCTTCCCCATTATCATCGTCAGCGATCCTTCCTTTCAATGTTCCTCCTGTTTGTCCGAACAACATTGTGTTTCCTAGAAACACAATGGCAATAATGATTTTTTTTAGCATGGCTGGCAGGTTTTAGTTGAATGATATTAAGTAAGTGGCATGAACTTTTTAGTAAGTGGATTAAAAAACAGGAAAAGTGGTAAACCGGAGGATCCGGCAAGAAAAGAGCCTTATTCTTCCACAGGTATATCCTTACCCGCAGAAAACAGAAAGCCGATGGGAATATCGATATCATAAAGCCATTGATAGCCCTTCGATTCTTTTCGACAAAAGGGTTCTAATAAGGCTGACATGTTCTTATAGGAGCTCAAGGTAAGGTCACAAACAAAATTCACTCCATCGGAAGAGGATATTCCCAGGTCTTCAGAAGATATCTGCAAGGTGAAACGACAGTTAACAGATTCAATAAAATCAACCGAACTCAGATCAACTGAAACTGAATCATCCTCGATAAAACGATCAACTACCTCACGGAACTTAGTTGCCTGAAAAGAGTTAAAATCTGACAAGCGAATCGCATGCTCCCTATACTCATTGATATTTTTCAGGAATTCTAACTTCATAACCCCACCTTCATATAAAATGAAAGGTAGTGATTACAATCAATGCAGGTCAAAGCTAATTGTTAGGTCACGATTGGGATTGCCGGAGTGACAGCCTATACAGGATTTTCCTTTTTCAGCAATGCTGTAGATCGCCTTTCCATCCGTGTCGTATTCTGCCCAGAGCCATCCGCTGCCTGAAAATTTGGAATCATCCTTTTTCATAACCGCATATACGGCCAGAACCCCACCGGAGTGTGCTTCTTTTACAATAAGAGAACCATTTTTGAATGTGCCCCCTGCAGGAAATCTTCCATCAGATCCAAACTGGGAAGTTGCAAGGGCGTTGAATTTTAATTTGAACGGTCCGTGAGGACTGGTCCCTGCCTGGCTCATGATAGAATCTTTATTCTGATATAATTTCAAGTCGGAAGCAGTAGATTCCTCATAAAGGTCTTCACTGATTCTTTTCTCCTTTTTGCAGTTGGAAAATAATACCAATACTGGTTATATATTAGTCCATAACATTTGGTATAATGCTCCGAAGGAGTCCTTCGGGCCGATCAAGTACAAATTATAATTGGACTAAAAGATATGAGGCATCGGTATAAAACGATCAATGCAAAAGCAGCTGTGAAATAAAATAATTTGTTCCGCATGATTTGCTTTTTTTCAAAGGTAATAAGGGGCACGGATTAATTTAGATTTTAACCTGCAAAAAAGCCCTTTTGGTCGAAATGATAAAATAAAACCTCCCCGCTAATCCTTTTGACGAGCGAGGAGATTATATAAACAGCTTGTCAAGACTCTACCTTTGCGGAGGCACCAGGCCGCTTCGTGTTTCTATCTCTATAAAAGCCCCGGTTGCATCTCCGTATTTTGCAGGAACGCCACCTAGCGTCACCGACATCTGCTGGATGCTGCTTTTGGGCAAGCCCATCGTTCCAATTACCTTTTCCCCGTCAATTATATACACATTACTGGTGGTACGGGCCCCTCTGTAACTTGGAGTCATCGCTTCGCCTTGTTGAGTCCCCATATTATTCAATAGATCAATCGGATTCAAAGCGCTTCTTTTTATATCCTCATAGTCAAAAATTTGCTTAATGACAGTTCCTGGGTTGATCAACGGTTTTTTATAATCCGTTATCACAAAATCATCAATTACATTATCGGACGAAAGCTCTACAGGCAAATAGGTTGTTGCATTACTATTTACCCGCACACCCGTTATCAGATTTTTAGAATACCCTGAGTACGTTATCTTTACGGTGTATGCCCCCGCAGACAAATTCTTAAATACGAGCTTTCCATCCTTATCTGTTACTCCCTTGCATACTGCCAGCTCTCCACTTTCCACAAGAACATTCGCCATTTCCAAGGCTGCGCCATCTATTTTATCACTTACTTCAATTTTCAGGATTCCTTCCTGAGCAAATAACATTGCGCTTCCTTGAAACACAATGGTGAAAAAGATCTTTTTAAGCATTTGGTATGGGTTTATGGTTTGTTTATGATATTTTCTTAAACAAAGAGAAACATAAACGAAACAAGAAACAAGCAGGAACTAGTAAGTGGCGGAATCATTTAAGTAAACGGTCGGATAAGAAAGAAAGTGGTAACATTAAGAGTAAAAAGTAATGTAATAATAGTATATCATCACAGGTTGAATTTCTACCTTTGACTGGTAAGATTTACTTTATCAAGTATCTCACAGGTCTCAGCCATGCGAATAAATTCAGCCCTGTAGCCTTCCTCGTCAGCACCTTTGGATGCTTTTGCTATAGTGATCAGGCTGCTGTAGCTGGATCTACCCTTGAATTTAGAATCTCTCAGTAATAAGCCAAACTCCGCAACCGCAGCGGAGAACCTGAAATTCTCAGAAGTTCTTTCGAATGTGCTGTTATAATCTGTTAATGACCGTGTGATCAACCTGCTCTCATCCCCGGTAGGTTCTTTATAGCGGAATTTGATCATCATTATTTCATTCGAACCGATCGTTGTTACTGCCGATGGTTTCTGGTATTTCAAAGGGTCCACAGCCGGATCTTCTTCCATAGTACCTGCTGGAACCACTTCGTAAAGCGCAGTTACAGAATGCCCGGAGCCAATTTCTCCCGCATCTTTCTTATCATCGTTAAAATCTTCATCGGCAAGCAGGCGGTTCTCGTAGCCAATGAGTCTGTAGGACTTGATTTTCTCAGGGTTGAATTCCACCTGTATCTTCACGTCTTTGGCGATAGTCACAAGCGTGGCACCCATTTCGCTGACAAGCACTTTCTTTCCTTCTAAGATATTATCTATGTAGGAATAGTTGCCATTGCCCTTATCCGCGAGCTGTTCCATTTTTGAATCCTTGTAATTCCCCTCACCGAAACCAAGTACAGTGAGAAAGATATCCTCTTCCCGCTTCTTTTCGATCAGCTTCACAAGTTCCGCATCGTCCGATACACCCACATTGAAATCACCATCCGTTGCCAGGATCACACGGTTATTCCCAGAGTAAAGAAAATTCTGCTTTGCAATTCTATAGGCAAGAACAATTCCTTCTCCACCGGCTGTTGATCCACCTGCACTCAGATTATCGATCGCAGCAAGTATCTCATCCTTTTTATTTCCAGGTGTAGCCGGAAGAACCAATCCCGCACTGCCTGCATATACCACAATGGAAACCTTATCCTGTTTCCTCAGTTGCGCAACAAGCATACGTAACGATGATTTAAGCAAAGGAAGCTTATCCGGTTCATCCATCGAACCGGAAACATCCAGCAGGAACACCAGATTATTCGGAGGCAATTCTTTTGTTTCAATTTCTTTCGCCTGAAGGCCTACATGGATCAAACGATGGCTCGTATTCCAGGGACAAACGGACGCTTCCATGGTGATGGAAAAAGGATTACTACCAACCAGCTTGGGATAGTTGTAAGAAAAATAATTTATCATTTCTTCTATTCTTACCGCATCCGAAGGAGGCATGTATCCTGCATTTACAAACCTGCGTACGTTACTGTAAGATGCTGCATCCACATCGGTTGAAAAAGTGGAAAGCGGCATCCTATTTACATTCCTGAACTCGTTCTCGATAATACTGCCGTATTCCTCCGTGTTCTCTTCACTAACTATCAATGCATCAGCATCAATTGTGTAATAGTTTGCTTCTGTCACTGAGACATTCATTTTCTGACAACTGGCGTTGCCGCTAATCATTTGCTGCTCACAAGGAGCGGGAGGAGCGGACACGGCAGCCGGAGGGGAAATCATATCATAAGTGATTGCAGGAGCACTCAGGGATCCTTTCACAAGGATCTCTGTATTATAAATTTTTGAATAATAAGTGCTTGCAAAGATCATAAACAGCAATGCGATGCCTGCAAAAGCAGCTGCAATAAGGATTTTCTTCTTCATGGCCTGTTAGTTTTAAGTATGGATGATGGATTTGAGCATTTTCCATAATAACGCCAGGAAAAAAAATTTATTTACAGGAATTAGTAAGTGGAGGAAAAAATTTAGTAAGTGGAAAGAGAAGATTATACCGATGCTTCATATCTTTTAGTCCAAGTATAATTTGTACTTGATCGGCATTATACCAAATGTTATGGACTAATATATAATCAGTAATGGTATTAATTATAATCAGGACTAAAGCCCTACCCTCTCAATACCTCCGTAACCCCGGCCTGAAGACCTGGGTTACTATATCAACGCACCCTTGGCCTTTAGGCCTGGCATCTCGTTGCCACGACCTTAAGGTCCTGGCTATTAATCAACCAACAAAAAAGGTTCTAGCTGAAATGGAAAAAGCAGAAGGCAAAGGCTTCGCCTGATGATCAATCAGCTTTCTGAATGAAACTCTTTAGCCATACAAGCGCCACATCTTCATGTACAAATAATTTAACAGGCACCCGGGGTTTATTAAAAGACAAAAAGAAATTTCCTATCATTCGGCTTAAAGAAGAGGAAAGTACCAGCGCAAAAGCATTTACCACTGACTCTCTGTCCTTGAGCGTAAAATGTTCACGTGCTTCGCGGGTAATAGATTTAATATCCCTGATATCTACGAGGAGAGGGAATTTTTTTCCAGTATAAAATGTTTCAATTACTGCGGTATTTTTCTGAGCATCCTTCAGGCAGATCTCTGCATCCGGCTTAACTTTGGTCCTCACAATTCCATCACTTCCTATCCAGGTTAAGAATTTACTTAGTTCTATTACTTCCTTATTCGACATAGTTTCTGAGCCAGGCAGTGTTTAGAGTAACCTCCAAAAACAAACATACAAAACAAAAGCCACATTTCTGCGGCATGAATCCTATCAAGATATAGGGAGAGCCAGTGCTTAACTCGAAGCACACGAGGCGTTAGCGCTGAGTAGGCAAGGGCATTTCAGCCCAAGCCTCTCACAGAACCGTACGTGAAGCTCTCACTTCATACGGCTCGTCTAACTTAGTATCGTCTTTGGTGTAAGCATCCGAGTAACCCACCTATCAAAGATAAATCAAAAAAGGATTAAGAAAATAATTTTCATGGAAGCAGTGTGTGCAGATCCTGAGCGCTTGTTGTAGGAATTTTATCAAGTGTTTCTT
>Ga0163144_10006976_pt1 | contig 24846 bp, 21 predicted proteins | sample OliLak19BULKMAT1_FD_123175 | JGI IMG/M metagenome (GOLD analysis project Ga0163144, IMG submission 123175) | Freshwater microbial mat bacterial communities from Lake Vanda, McMurdo Dry Valleys, Antarctica - Oligotrophic Lake LV.19.BULKMAT1 | ecosystem: Environmental > Aquatic > Freshwater >... | reverse complement strand
GGCTGCTCGTCGCGCTTCCCGTATTTCGTCAATACCCACGGCATCCACTTCATCCATGGTCGCGCCTTGCCGCTCGCCACCGGAATCTCGCTTTCCCGGCCTGATCTCCACGTCTTCGTCTTCGGCGGCGATGGCGACGGCTATTCCATCGGCGGCAACCACCTGACCCACGCGGCACGGAAAAACGTCAACCTGTCCTATGTGATCATGGACAACTACGTTTACGGACTCACAAAAAATCAAACTTCACCGACCACACCCATCGGCAGGAAATCGAAGACCGACCCGCGCGGCGCGATGGATCGGCCGATCAACCCCATGACCCAGCTCGTCGCCACCGGCGCGACCTTCGTTGCGCGCACCCACGCGGCGCAGGTGAAGCACATGAACGAGATGTTCGAGCGCGCCATCCTGCATCCGGGTTTCGCGGTCGTTGAGACGCTCTCCGAGTGCACGATGTTCTATCCCGGCGCATTCGATTCCGGAAACCCGAGGAAGGGCGGGGCATTTGAACTCGTCGATGAAACAACCCAGGATCTCACCTCCACGGCGGATGCGCTGAAACTCGCCGAGGACAATACACCCGGCAAGTTTGGCGTATATTACGAGGTGAAACTTCCCACCAAGAACGAGAACGAATGGGCGTGGGTGAAAGACGCGCAGGCGAAGTCCCCCGACCTTTCCGGGAAGGATCTGCTGCGGAAACGCTTCGCGTCGATGCGGTGAGCGGAGCGGCGTGTCTTTGGCCACTTTGTTTCGCAGCCCAACGGGTTGTGTCATTAATAGCCTAGGGCAACGCCCTAGGTGGATTGAAAAAAAACATCTGGCAGGCTGAAAGCTTGCCTCATTCTTTTCTAATTGTCCGTTGCCCTATGAGGCAGACTTTCAGCCTGCAATATTTTTTTGGCGTCGAATCCTAGGGCGGCGAACGCTTGCGCGGCCTTGCCCTAGGCTATTATGTTTTGCCCCAACAGGGCGGTGGAACTTATTTGAAACTCTCACTTCCCCTTGGAAACCGCCTTCATCGCCGCTTCGTCGGCAGCGCCCTTGAGGTATCCAAGCCCGACGAGGAAGGCGTCGGTCTTGCGCAGCGTATCGAGGAAATTCCCGGTGCCTCCCTTGCTTTCGTTAAAGAATCCGTGCTGCTGCCCTTCGTAAAGGTGAAGCTCGGATTTCAGGCCGACGGCTTCCATGTCCGCCTTGAATTTTTCGGCGGTTTTTACGGGGATGAGGTTGTCCTTGGTGCCGAGGAAAACGATGGCCGGCGGATCGTCCTTGGAGATATTGTGGGCGGGGGAAATCAGCGGGAACCATTCTTTCACTCGGTCGTTTCCGTAGCCTCCGGGGCCGTTGTCATAGACCGGATTGAAAAGTGCCATTGCTTTGGGTTTCGAGGAGACCGCTGCGTTTTCATCCGCCGGGTCGTCCATCCCATCGACCATCCCCGCTGCGGCGGCAACGTGCCCTCCGGCGGATCCTCCGCCTGCGGCGATCCGGGCGGGATCTATGCCGAGGCGATCCGCATTGGCACGCACCCAGCGGATTGCGGATTTCCCGTCGGCGACACATTCTTTCGGAGTGGTTTTCTGCCTGCTTTGGATCCGGTAGTCCGCGCAGATGGCGACCATTCCGCGTTTCGCCAGGTAGCGTGAGTGCTGCTCGAACTGCGCGGATGTGCCGCTGATCCATCCGCCGCCAAAGAAAAAGACAATCGCCGGAAGCTTCTCCTTTGCGGCGTCGTGGCCATCCGGCTCGAAGATGTAGAGGTAGAGATCGTCGCCGGAGGCTTTCTTGTAGATTTCCGCGCGGGCTCCGGTTAGATCGAGTTTTCCGGTTTTTGCACTTAGCGGGGATGTCAGTGCGATGGCTGCGATGCAGAATGTGCGGATGGTTTTCATGGTTTCATCTGTGGCAGGAGTTCGAGCACGGCGGCGGATGTTGTATTCGGCCAGCCGTCGTTTTCCTGTTTCGCGCCGGGGGTGCTGCGGCCGTCACGGATAGACTTGGCAAGCAGATCCGCCATCGCCTTCACACGTTCGGGGTCTTTCTCGGCGAGGTTGTTCTGCTCACCGAGATCCGCTTCCAGATCGTAAAGCTGGACAGGATAGAGCCCTTTGCTCGCCTTACTAGGCTTCGGATCCGACCAGCCACCCGAGTCCGGGCAAAGGAGGAGTTTCCATTTTCCCTGACGGATCGCGAAGGAGCCGTTGATCGAATGGTGGATGGTGTGAACCCTCGCGAAGCCGTCTTTTCCATCCAGCAGCGGAACCATGGAGAAGCTGTCTTCCGCAGCGGTCTCTGGAATTTCCTTTCCGGCGACATCCGCTGCGGTGGCGAAGAAGTCCGTCGTGCAAACGGTTTCCTCGCATTTGCTCCCGGCCTTCACACGCTCCGGCCAGCGGACGAGGAATGGCACGCGGTGCCCGCCCTCGAAGATGTCCGCCTTGTGCCCCCGCAGCGGGCCGTTGACCCGATGCCCCTTCTCCGCCAGCTCCGGGATTCCCGCCATCGGCGAGCAGCCGTTGTCCGAGGTGAAGATCAGCAGGGTGTTTTCCGCGATGCCGCGAGCGTCGAGTTCCGCGAGCACCTCGCCGACAACCCAGTCCGTTTCCATCATGAAATCCGCGTAGTCGCCCATGCCGGATTTTCCCTGCCATTTTTCGGAAGGCACCAGCGGGGTGTGCGGGCTTGTGAGAGGCATGTAGAGGAAAAACGGCTTGTCCTTGTTTCCCGATGCGCGCCCGATGAAGGCGCGCGCCTCGCGGGATAGATCGGTAAGGACGTCAATGGCCTCAAAATCGGCTATCGCCGGACCCGGGCGGCTCGGCACCTTGAATGCTTTCGTGACAGTCGGAACGCCCACGGGTTTGTCATCCCTAACATAAACGTATGGCGGCATGTCGAGCGATGCGGGAATGAGGAAGTCCTCATTGAAACCGAGCGCAAGCGGTCCGCCGCTAATTTTCGCGGTGAAATCCACGTCCCAGCCCGGCCCTTTGGTTTGGCCTTCACTTGCCTTGCGGGATACGGCCAATTTTTCCCAGCCAAGGCCGAGATGCCATTTCCCGATCACCGCATTGGTGTATCCGGCACCTTGCAACATGTTGGCAACGGTCATCCGTGTCTGGGGTATCAGCGGCGTGCTGGAGCCGTCCAGCACACCCTGTTTCAGCGGCGAGCGCCAGTTGTAGCGCCCGGTCAGGATCCCGTAGCGTGTGGGTGTGCAAACGGCGGATGAGGTGTGGGCATCGCTGAATTGCATGCCCTCTTTCGCGATACGGTCGAGGTGCGGGGTGGCGATCTTTCCTCCGGCGTAAGCGGGGTCTCCGTAGCCCATGTCATCGGCTAGGATGAAAATGATGTTCGGCGGCGATGCTGGCGCCGAGTGCACGATTCCCGCCGCCAGCAGGGAAATGAGAAAGCAACGGATCTGGATCATTAGGGATTTCATCATGTCTGATTACCCGACTGCCGTGGCCGGCCTGTCAAAGGGAAAAGCCCTATGGAGCGGCGTGTCTCTGACCGCCAACCGGTGCGAAGCGGAGATGGAGGGACACGAAAATCAAAGCCTATCCCTCAAATAAGCACCGGGAAATGGCTCGGTTTGCGCAGGCGCTCTGAGAGACGCCTCTTCACAGGGTTCCTACACTAGGGAGAAATCACCTGGAACCCGCAACCATTGGGGATTATTGAACCGCAAAGACGCGAAGGCGCAAAGTTTCTCAGGTTAAATTCTTCCAATGAACCGGATATCCACTGGAATGGCTTTGCGTCTTTGCGCCTTCGCGGTTCAAAAACTCTTTACTGCAAGGTTGTGAGAGGACGCGTCCCTAGTGTAGGAACCCTACCTCTCCAAGGCACCCCGGCCTTGCCTTTCCTTGGCTTCCCGGCAAGGCTCCGCCTGTGCATCGCCAGCTTCTCACAGCCCAGCTCAACGACTACTCACTCCGACATCCGGAGGAAGTGGAAACAGTCGGGGCGTTCATGGATTTTGTCGGATCGGAAAAAGAATGCTTCAGCAGGGAATTGTCCATAGGCCATATCACCGGCTCCGCATGGGTCGTGAACGCGGATGGCTCCGAGGTGCTCCTCACCCATCACCGCAAGCTCGACCGCTGGCTCCAGCTCGGTGGCCACGCGGACGGCGATACGGATGTGCTTTCCGTGGCGATGAAAGAGGCGGAGGAGGAATCCGGCCTCATTGGTTTCACTCACATCGGACCGGGCATTTTCGATATCGATATCCATCCGATCCCGGCGCGGAAGGGCGAGCCGGAACATCTGCATTACGATGTCCGCTATGTCCTGCGTGCTGATGGGGCGCTGGACTACATCGTAAGCGATGAATCGCATGACCTGCGCTGGGTGGGGCTCGATGATGTGGAGACACTGACCACGGAGCCCTCGATGATGCGGATGGTGGCGAAATGGAAAGCGCTCAGTGCTGATCTCCGCTGAGGGCGGCTTCCGCCATGGCAAGGATATCTGCGGCAGTCATGCCTTTATCCCGGAGCTGGCGGATGGATCGTGCTGCATCGCGTTTTGCGAGGCGGATGCCGTTTTCATCGCGCACGAGGCCGTGATGGAGGTAGATGGGTTCACGGTATCCGAGGATGGCCTGGAGCTGGCGCTGGACGTGGGTGGCCCCGAGGAGGTCTTCGCCCCTGGTGACGTGGGTGACTTTCTGGAAGGCATCGTCCACGACCACCGCGAGATGATAGGAGGTGCCGATGTCCTTGCGCGCGATTACGACATCGCCGTTGACCATGACATCGACCCTTGAGGTGCCGTGGCTGAGATCGTGGAAGGTGAGTTCGCCGTGGGAGTCCAATGCTTTCGCGGAGTTGAGCCGCCACGTGTGCGGCTCGCCGTCGGCGAGGCGCGTTTCCGCTTCGCGTGTGTCGAGATCGCGGCAGATGCCGGGGTAGAGGAGGGCTTCGTTGCCGTGGGGGGCGGAGAGCATTTTTTCGACCTCCACCTGGATGTCCTTGCGGGTGCAGAAGCACGGGTAGGCAAGACCGAGATTCCTGATCCGCTGCAATGCTTCGCAATATGCATCCAGCCTCGAGCTTTGCCTCAGTGGGTGGCCATCCCAGGCGAGGCCCAGCCACTCAAGGTCTTTCTCGATGTGTTGGTAGCACTCCTCCTTCACACGGCCTCCATCAATGTCCTCATGGCGGAGCAGGAAAATTCCGCCGGGAGATTCTTTCGCGAGATCCCTTGCCACCTTCGCTGCGAGGACGTGGCCGAGGTGTAGGTCTCCGGTGGGGCTGGGGGCGAATCTGGTTACAAAGTTCATTTTTTAAAATGGGATCTCACACGAAGGCACCAAGCCACGAAGGTGATGCTGCTATTTTGAAAAAGCCTTGATCGCGGCCTTGATGGCAGGATCTTCCCATGCTTCAAGCGCGGCTTTCCCGGCGGGTTCCAGTGAATCGGGATGCCCTGCATGGTCGAAAAATTCGCGATCCGCATCGGTGAAATCGATATGGATGTCAGGGGCTATGCCTTTCAGATGCGGGGTGTTTCCGGAAGGGGTGTGGTAGGTGGCGATGGTGAGGCGCAGGGCGGTGCCGTTGCCCATGGGGACGATGTTCTGGACGCTGCCCTTGCCGTAGCTTTTCTCGCCGATGACCTTTGCGCGCTTGAGGTCTTGGAGGGTGCCTGCGGTGAGCTCGGAGGCGGAGGCGGAATTCCGGTTGATGAGGACGGCGATGGGGTAGTTGCGTTTGCGGCGCTGGCGGTCGGGTGTTTTGAGGAATTCCTCCGGCTGGTCGCGCTCGCGGACGGATACGACGGCGGTTGCCGGCGGGACGAAGAGTCCGAGGATCTGGACTGTCTGGTGGAGGTCGCCGCCGCCGTTTTCCCGGAGGTCGAGGATGAGGGATTTCATGCCCTTGTCTTCGAGTTCGTCGAGGGCGGCTTCGATTTCACGGGCGCAGTTCGCTCCAAAGGAGGCGAGCCGGATGTAGCCGATGGTAGGATCGGAGGGGAGGGGGGCGGCTTCGATGAGCGAGCGTTCCTCGACGTAGCGGTGGGTGAGCTCGACCTCGAGTTCGCCGGGGCGTTCGGGGTTGCGGAGGATGAGTTTGGTTTTGTCGCCGGGGCGTCCGTTCAGGCTTTGGAGGATTTCGGCAAGGCCCGCTTCGCCGGGTTCGCTGCCGTTGATTTTGAGAATGGCGGTGCGCGGGATGAGTCCCGCCTTCGCGGCGGGGCCGGATGTGGCCACGGCGGAGATGAATGTTTTCCCAGAGTCCTTGCCGATGCTGAGGCCGAGAGACCTGATCTCGTTGTCGAGCGTTCCTTCCTTGCCCACCATTTGCTGCATCTCCGGATGGATGAAGGAGGAATGCGCATCGAGGCTGGAGAGCATGCCGTCGAGCGACTGGTTGATGAGGCGGTCGTAGGTGAGCTTGTCGAGATCCGGATGGCGGGCGCGGACGGTCTCAAGCACCTTGACGAAGCGCTCAAGGGCAGGGTAGGCGGCTTCCTTGGGATCGGCGGGCACCGTCTGTGCGATGGAGGCCGAAATCAAGGAGGCGAACAGGAGCGATGGCAATTTCATCGGGAAATGAGGTACCACCAAATGGACGGGGCAGGGAGGAAATTTTTTGGAAGGTGAGGGGGACGGCGACCGAAGGTCACCGCTACGTTTTCCGTGGCAGTTTCAGGGTGAAAACGGCGCCGGGCGTGCCATCTGTCCGTGCCCGGCAGCCGAGCGAGCCGCCCATGGATGCGGCGAGGCGCCTGGAGAGCGCGAGTCCGAGGCCCACCCCCGGCTTCGTCTCCGCGGCCTGTTTCGCGGATTTGTGGAACGGCCGGAAAACCCTCCGGCATTCCGCACCCGTGATGCCCGGGCCGTGATCCGAGATGCTGATTGCCACATCGCCGTTGCGGATCTTGGTTTCCATCGAAACGACCGAAGGCACCGAGGAGGATGCGTATTTCGCGGCGTTATCGATGAGGTTGAAAAGGATGTGCTCGAGGGCGGATGCATCGAGCTTCACATTGACAGGCTCCGAAGGCTGGAAATCGAGGCTCAGCCCGGCGGTGTCGAGGCGGGAGGAAAACCTCTCCACGAAGCTTTCGAGGAGGCCGTTGAGTTCCGTCTGGGTCACCTCGCTGCGGGCGCTGCCGCGCTCGATCTTGGAGAATGCGAGGACGTTCTCGACGAGGTGGGAAAGCCTGTCGGCCTCGCGGGATAGGACGTTGAGATACATGGGCTTTTTTTCCTCCCGGACTGCGCCGGTGCTGAGCATTTCGGAATAGAGGCGGAATGTTGTCAGAGGGGTGCGAAGCTCATGTGTGACGGCGGAAACGAAGGAGGCACGGCGTTCGCTGAGCTTCATGACGTTTGCGATGAGAAAGAATGCCGCGAGCAAGGCGATCATCGCCGCAAGCCAACCGGCGAAAAGCGAGACAGATATGGTGCGGGGGATGCTGCCCTCGGGTGATGCACCGAGATTTCCCGGCGAAAGCCTGAACGGGAAGGAAGCGAGGATGAACGAGTCTCCTGCGCCTTCGGTTGCTGGGGCGAGCGAGGCCTGCGGGAGAAGGGTCGCCTCCGCAAGAAGCAGTTTCCGCAGCGCAAGCTCATCGACGAGCGTGCCCTGAGCGAATGACCTGACGTTCATCCCCCGGCGTATGAGGTAGAGCGAGCCGTCGAACCATGTGGCCTTGAAATTGCCGGTGGGGTTCGGGATCTCGGTGCCGGCGGAGGTGATCTGGGAGAGGGGCTTCGGGGCTTCCACTGGCGGCGGGGTCGTGGCGCGCGATGGGGCCGCCGCGTCCGCCGGTTCCGCATAAGTGGCGGAGCCTTTGTAGATGTTGTCACCGAGCAAGCGGTCGCGGTTCGCTTTCTCGACGATGTTCGCGTTTGCCTGCGCTTCCCAGCCGCCGCTGCGGATCTTTCCCAGTGCCTGCGCTGCGGATTCCTCCGGTTGCGGGGCGGGTTCGAGCTTGTCCTTTTTTTCCTCATTCTCCTGCTTGCGCTGGGATGTCTTGAAATCGGTGATCAGCTCAGGAAGCAGTCGCTCGACGTTGGCCAAGGCTTTCTCATCACCCCAACCCCGGCATGCGGCGCCATCCGGGGTCTCGAAGCGGACGGTGACGGGCAGGGAGGTTTTCGTTCCCTCAATGAAAAGCTGCGGGGGTATGGAATTCTCTTCCAGCAGGATGGCCGCACCGAGCGAATCCATCCTCCAAAGCGAGAGGCGGACGCGCTCCTGCAACTCCGCGCGGATCTCGGCGAGCGCACGGTCGTTCTCCGTTTTGACGACACTGCGGGTCAGCCAAAACATGGCTCCGACCACGAGCCAGGCGCAGCAGGCGAAAGCGATCCATACCCAGCAATTGCGGTTTCTCATGGAGATGTTTCGGGAATGAGGAAGCGGTAGCCCTTGCCGCGCTCAGTGACGATGCAGGTTGCGATCTTTTCCCCTAATTTCGAGCGCAAGTGGGCCATGTGCATGTCGATGGTGCGGGTTTCGATCCTTTCGGGATCGAGGTTCCAGACATGGCGGAGGATTTCCGCGCGGGTGACGGTACGCCCGCCCGCATCGATGAGGTAACGCAGGAGGCAGCTTTCCTTTTCGCTGAGGTCGGATTTTGTGCCGTCGGGGAAATGGATGCGGTTTTCATTGAGGTCTATGGTTGCACCGTGGATCACACGGTTCGCAACCGGCGTCTGGCGCTCGTGGCTGCGGCGCAGGACCGCATCCACGCGGGCGAGGAGTTCCTTCATGCTGAAAGGTTTCACCACGTAGTCGTCCGCGCCGTTGACCAGGCCGCGGACGCGATCCTGTTCCTCGCCGCGTGCGGAGAGCATGATGACGGCCTGGCCGGGCCTTGCCTTTTTCAGCGCAGTGAGGATTTCAAAACCGGATGGGCCGGGCATGACGATGTCGAGCAGCAGCAGGCGATACGTTGCCTGCAGTGCGAGCTTCATGCCCTCGTGGCCATCTGCCGCTTCCAAAGTTTTATAGCCGCCGTATTCCAGCGTATCCACGATACCGGTGCGGACTGCGGGGTCGTCCTCGATGACAAGGATGGTGGGAGAGTCGATCATTCTTTCGGTTAGGAAAGCAGTACGGGGAACGCGCCGCAAGGACGCGTTCCCCTGATTGCAATGGATGTGACTATTTTGCGAATTCGTATCCGAGCGATGCGGCCTGTTTGCGGGTCGCCTCGATCATGGCCTGGTCGAGGGTCTTGGCACCGCCTTCGGCTCCTTTCTTGAGTTCGGCGGCGACGAATTCCTCGCGCGCCTTGTTGAGTTCCTTGATTTCCTCCTGGATCTTGGAACGGTTGGCTGCAGCCTTCTCGATGTAGTCCTTGCGCGCGGCGGGGGCAAGATCCCGCATGTCCTCCGGCAAATCCTTCGCGTCAAGCTTGGCGGGATCAACTTTCTTCTCGCGGAGGGCATCGACGAGATCCCATCCGGCGTTCGAGTAGTTCGAGCTGGCCTTGCTGAGGGCGCGTTGGACTTCCGCACCGGCCTTGGCGTTTGCCGTGGCGTCCTCATCGGCGAGCCGTTGGTTGGCTGCCGCCTCTTCGCGGCGATTGCCCCAACCGAGGTAAGTCCCGTTGAGTTCCAGGCTCAGCTCGGCGATTTTTTTATCCTGCGGTGCATCGACATGCGCGACCGCCTGGTCTTGGTCGATGACAAGGAATTCGCCACCCGCAAGCGCCGCGCCTTCGTGCCATGAGCCGGCTATCCCTTCCTGGCGGCTGCCGCAGTGGATTGTGTTCACGATGATGTCCTTGGTGAGCGCCTCCTTGCATGCGGATTTGGCATCGACGCGTCCCTGGGTGAAAGGTTCGTTGCCGGCGATGAAAACGACCTTGTAGGTGCTCTCACGGGGATCCCACGCGAGATCGCCGAGCGCGCGCTGGATGACTGCGCCGCAGTATTCCTCGCCGCCGTTGGTCTTAAGCGCGAAAAGTTCCTTGCTGAGTGCATCGAGATCACGCGTCATCGGGCTGACGAGGCGGATCCAGTCGTTGCCGGCGGCGTTGTTGTTGTTGCCGTATTCATAGAGGGCGACCTCGACGAAGGGCGCTTTGCCGTCGCGTTTCGCATCGATGAAGGTGTTGACGATTTTCCAGAGCTGGGTCTTCGCCTGGTCGATCAGGCCATCCATGCTGTTCGAGGTGTCGAGCAGGATGGCGATCTGGATGCGGTTTTTCTCCTGCCCGTCGATGACCGGAGGAGGATCAACCTGCGGTTTCTCCGTGATGCGCGGGTCGGGCGCTGGTTTTGCGACGCTGAACGCCGTGAATGTGGTGAGCGCCGCGAGGGCGAGGTATGCTGGTGTTTTCATAACGACACCTTGATAGCCCCGCCGCAAGCCCTTGTCCGTAAAGGCACTGTAAAAACCGATCCGGCTCTGAAATCAGCCGTCCGGGTAGGTTTTTGGCGAAAATGGCAAGTTTGGGCTTGCAAAGGGGTGTGTGTGGGATATCTACCGCGCCCCGAATTATGGCTAAGAAAAGTTGGATCGCCCGCAACAAGCGCAAAGCAAAGACCGTCGAGAAATATGCAGACCTGAGGCACAAGCTGAAGGCCGAGAAGGATTACGTCGCTCTTTCGATGCTTCCGCGTGATGCCAGCCCGACCCGTGTCGTGAACCGCTGCGAGATCACTGGCCGCCGCCGTGCCTTCCTCCGCCGCTTCCGTCTCTCCCGCATCACGTTCCGCGAATATGCATCCGCTGGATTGCTGCCGGGAGTGACAAAATCGAGCTGGTAAGCAGCCGGTCTGCGGCTCTTGGCCGTTTGACCATGACGTGGGACGGAAATCACCCTATCCTGCGTCCATCCCATGCCTATCTACGAATACGTATCCGAAGCTCCCGACGATCCCGAGCGATCATGCAGGGTGTGTCGTCGTGGATTCGAGTTGCGGCGGCCCGCGGATCGGGAAGCTTTGGTAAAATGCCTGATTTGCAAAAATCCGGTCAAGAAGTTGATTTCACGGGTCAATACCCCCCGGGTTGCCAAGCCGTTGTCGGTGTCGGACGCGAAGAAAGCCGGTTTCACCGTGCTGGAAAAGCGCGACCAAGGGGTTTACGAAAAGCTGTGATCATCCGATGAGCGAACTCTTCACAATTCCCCTGCTGATCGCCAGCGCGACCGCGTCCCACAATTTCCCCAGCGCGGGAGAGGCGTTCTTCTATCTGGTCGGCATCGTGTTCTTCCTGCTTTTGAACGCGTTTTTCGTGGCTTCCGAGTTTGCGATCGTGAAGGTGCGCCCGAGCCAGCTTGAGAGCCATGGCAAGGAAACCGGCGCCGACACCGCCCGCGCGATCCACGTGGTGAAAAATTTGGATGGATACCTTTCGGCAAACCAACTGGGGATAACGATCGCTTCACTGGCGCTTGGTTTCCTGGGGGAGCCGTTTGTTGAGGCGATGGTTTCCCCAATGCTCTTTATGATGGGAATGCCCGAGAGCCTGACGATTCTTGGTAAGGAGTTCAGCCCGGTCTCAGTGATCTCATTCATCCTGGCGATTGCCTCATTTACATTTCTCCACGTGGTCCTCGGTGAGCTGGTGCCCAAGTCGATCGCGATCCGCCGCGCAGTTGGGGTCACGATGCTTCTGGTGGGGCCGTTGCATCTTTTCTACAAGACGTTCTACCTCGTCATCCGCTTCTTCCAGGGGACGGCGAACTGGCTGCTGAAAAACATTTTCCGGATCGATCCGATCAGTGAGGGCGAGCACGTCCACTCCGCCGAGGAGCTTGCCATCCTGGTAACCCATTCCGGGAAATTCAAGGAAGTCACCGACACCGAGCGCGAGATCCTGATCAATGCGCTGGAGCTCAACGAACTCTGGGTCCGTGATGTGATGACCCCGCGCAACGAGGTGATCGTCCTCGATGCCGACGAGCCGTTTGAGAAAACCCTCGATATTGCGATCCGCAGCAAGCACACGCGTTTCCCGCTGGTGAAAGGGCACCTCGACCAATCCATCGGCCTGATCCACATCAAGGACTTGTTCAAGCTGATGAACGATCCGGATCCCGACCTGGTGCGGATCAAGAGGGAGCTCAAGATGGTGCCGGACACCATGCCGCTCGATTCGCTTCTGAAATTTTTCCTCAAGGAACACGCACACCTCGCGATGGCCGTCGATGAGTTCGGCACCCCGGTCGGCCTGGTTTTCCTCGATAACGTGATGGAAGAGCTGGTCGGCGATATCCAGGACGAGTTTGACAACGAGCATTCGTCGTTCATCCGGGTCAATGACGATGAGTTCGTCGTCGAGGGTTCGATGACGCTCAACGATCTCGAAGGTCACGTAGAGGAGCTTTACCTCGAAAGCGGCGAGGTGACGACCGTCGGCGGATATATCACCCAGCAGCTTGAGCGTTTTCCCGAAGTTGGCGAGACGCTGGATATCCTCGGATACGAGGCGAAAGTGACCAGCACGGATGGACGGCGGGTTGGACAAATCCATTTCCGCAAGCTTGAGGACGAGTCGGACACATCCGAGAGCGGAGAAGTGGAAGTCGAGGTCGCCTAGTAGTGCGCGGATTAATTCGTTTGGCACCGGGTGACGGTATGTTATCGGTATCGGGTGGAAATTTTCGAACATCTCGGTGCGGCGCTCGGCTTGGCATCCTTGGCCGGGATCAACCTTTACCTGACCGCGTTTGTCGCCGGGCTGGCGATCCGTTTCAACTGGATCGAGCTTGCGGCGGCCCATGATGGGCTGGCGGTGCTCGGCAACGAATGGGTGCTGGGGGTGGCGGGCGTGCTGATGGTGATCGAGTTTTTCGCCGACAAGGTGCCATGGCTGGACAGCGGCTGGGACGCGGTGCACACGATCCTCAGGCCGGCCGGGGGAATCCTGTTAGGGATGGCGGCGCTCGGGGAGATGGATCCGGCGCTGCTCGCCATCGGCGGCCTGCTTTCCGGCGGAGCCTCGCTGACCATGCACGCGGCAAAGGCCGGCACCCGGCTGCTCGTCAACATGTCGCCGGAACCGGTTTCCAACAGCATCGCCAGTGTCGCTGAGGACGGGCTGGTGCTGGGAGGGCTTACGCTGACAGCGCTGGCACCGGTTGCCGCCTTCTTCGTTTTCGTAGTCGTCCTGGCCATCGCGATCGTGATCATCCGAAAAACTTTCGGAAGCCTGAGGGCGGTCTGGAAAAGCTTGCGAAACCGCAGGCGCGGGATTCCTTCATAACGGGTGACAACGCGCGGCTGCGGGGCTAAGGGCATGGCGGCATGTCCATCCTGAACGAATCCCGCCTGACACTCAAACTTGCTTTCCCGCTGGCGATCGGGCAGGTGAGCCAGATGCTGCTCGGCGTGGCGGACACGATGATGGTAGGCCGCCTCGGCGTGACGGAGATGGCGGTGCTGACGTTTGCCAACTCGCTTTTCCATGTTCCTTTCGTGTTTGGGATCGGTGTGCTCACCTCCATTTCTGTTTTCACCGCAGGTGCCCGCGGATCGGGCGATGAGGCGGCTGGCCGCGCTAGCTGCCGCCACGGGATGTATGTGGCGACCGTTCTCGGGGTGCTGCTTTTCTTGCTGATGTCCGCCGTTTCCTTCCGCCTCGGAGGCTTTGGGCAACCTGATGATGTGGTGCAGAAAACGGGGGGATATTTCCGCATCATCATGGCCTCGCTGGTGCCCGGGCTGATGTCCATGGCGCTCAAAAACCATGCCGATGCCCTCGACAGGCCGTGGCCGCCGTTCTGGATTTTCCTCTGCGGCGTGGTGCTGAACGTGTTCCTGAACTGGGTGATGATCTTTGGAAAACTCGGTTGCCCGGCAATGGGTTTGGAGGGCGCGGCATGGGCTACGTTCATCTCGCGGACGGCGATCCTCATTGGGATGTTCGTTTGGCTCTACCGGGGAAAAGGCATGAGGGAATGGATACCATTCCATTGGCTCAAGCCGCCGGTTCTCTCCGAGATCCGGCGCTTCCTCGGCATCGGATTTCCTGCAAGCCTGCAGATGGTCTGCGAGATTTCTGCATTCTCCGCCGCCGGGCTGATGATGGGAAGCTTCGGGAAAACGGCGATGGCCGCGCATCAGGTGGCGCTGATGTGCGCGGCAACCGCTTTCATGGTTCCGCTGGGGCTGTCCATGGCGCTGAGCGTTCGGATCAGCTCCGCCAGCGGTGCCCGCCAACACGAACGGCTTAGGAAAATCATTGTCTCAGGCTGGTGGCTCGGGACGGTATGGGCGGTGATCGGGGCGCTGTTTTTCCTGCTCTGCGGCGCATGGGTCTCGTCACTGTTCATCGACGAGGCGCCGGTCATCGCGCTGGCAGCGCAGATCCTCGTGGTTGTGGGAGTGTTCCAGCTTTTCGACAGCCTCCAGATCTGCTCGGTGGCGATGCTACGCTCGTTGCACGATACCCGCGTGCCGGCCATCATGGGATTTTTCGCCTACTGGATCGTCGGGCTTCCGGTGGCACTGGTGCTCTCCATGAAATTCGGATTCGGCGCTGTCGGCGTGTGGTGCGGGCTGGCGACCGGATTGTTCGTGGCCTGCGTCACCCTTGGTCCCCGGCTTTGGAGAAAGACGGAGCCGGGAGCCACCACATGAAAATCCATGTCAGGGGGGGGCTTCGCGTGCGGTTCCGAAGGCGTTTTCCGCAAGCCTGGACAGTCCGTCGAAATCACTGTCGAAATTGAGGGCGGCTTCCGGATGGCCTGATGATTTCAAAGAAAAAACCGCCCTCCCGGTTTTGGCCGGGAGGGCGGTGAAACTACGGGATCGGCTGGAACCCTTCTTCGATGGAAATATCAGGATCCAGCCGCAAGCGACGCCTTACTTGATCGCGCCGTTGAGTCCGTTAGGGAAGAACAGCCCGGAGGTCGCATTGACGGCTCCATATACGATGTTCAGCACCTGGCGGGTGGTCCGGCTGTAAACAATGGAGTTCCCGTCTGTCGGAACTATGTTAGCGACGCCTAACCGGACGACCCCTTGATCCGTGTCCACCGGGCCGTCAAGCGAGTCCCGGACATCGGAGATTCTGGTGGTCAGATCCCGCACTGCGGTGCCTTGGGCATAAAGTGCCGATCTGACGGTTCCGGAATGGTAAGCCTCCACGGCAAGGACGCCGGCTGCCGCCTCAAGGATTTCCGGCAGCATCATCAACAGCAACTACCGGCTCCACCGCATGACCCAGGATCGCCTCGCGGCGTCCCGGGCGCGCTCGGACGCTGGTTCCACGATGACGGAGCCAGCGCAGTATGATGCCAAGGGAGGTATGATCAGCTCAGGCACGTCCACCTCAATGGGTTCATCCGCAGGGGGAAGCTTCTGGGGATCCATCTCCGGCGACAAGCAGGAGTACGACGGCGCGAACGGGACCGGTGGCTTCGACGGTGATGTCGGCGCAGTTACCGCCGGATTCGATTACCGCTTCAACCCCTATTTTATGATTGGCGGTTTGGTGGACGGATCCACTGCGGATCTGGATAGCGTTGATATCGATAGTATCCGATTCGCCGTTTACGGCACTTACGGGGCATCGCTCGGATTCTACAGCGATTTCCTGGTAGGTTATGGCAGTCATGAGTTCGACGAGTCCTCGAATGTACTGGGCAATGCTTTCCGCTCCGATACGGATGCCGACAGCTTACAGGCCCTGTTGACAGCGGGATACTCGATGGGAACGGAAACCCTCAAACACGGACCGTTCGTCGGCCTTGAATATCAGAAACTCGATGTTGATGGATTCAGCAGGACGGGTGGCGGAATCAATATCGTTGTCGGGGACTATGATGTGGATTCGCTGCGCGGCCTGATCGGTTACCGTGTCAACGCACGCGCTGGAGCCTTCACCCCGTATGCGTCGATCGCATACGCCCATGAGTTCGATGGGGATGGTGAGAATGTCAGCGCATCCATCGCAGGCGCCCCATTCTCCGCCCGCGGAAGCGATCTGGAGTCGGCGATCCTGATCACCGCCGGCACGGGATACGACATCACGGGCAATCTTGTTCTCGATATCGGATATCGCGGTGAAATATCCACCGAAGATGAAGGGCTCACCAGTCACGGCGCTTCGCTCGGACTGACCTACAGCTTCTAAGGAAAACAGGTCTGACACGCTCACCCTAACCGCTATCCTTCCAAGGAAGGGTAGCGGTTTTTCATTATCGGGCGTCAGCTTACGGTTCACAGGGGGGGCGGGGATCTCTGTGGTGGCTTTATAAATCCTCCACATTCGGATAGACCGATCTCGATCCGCTGAACTTGTGGGCGAGCAGTGTGCAGACGGCCAGCGGCGCGTAAACATGCCATCCGAGCAGCTCGATCCCCATGATGATGGAGGCATAGGGGGTTTTCGTGGCGGCTGCGAAAAAGGCGATCATGCCCAACCCGGCGAACAGATCGACGGGAGCGTTCAGAAACCACGCGAGGGAGTTCCCCAGTGCCGCGCCGATGAAAAACAGCGGGGTGATCTCACCTCCCTTAAAACCCGCGCCCAGGGTCACAACGGTGAACGCAAGTTTCCATAGCCACTCGGTACCGTTCGTGTGGATCTCCGGAGAAAAGAACCGGGGAAGTGTCAGGGAATCCGCATTCTCCGCGAGGACACCAAGGCCGAGGTAATCGGTGGTTCCCGCCAGCCCGAACAAGCCGATCACGAGCACCCCGCCGATTGCGGCACGCAGCGCTTCATGGGGAAACCACTCGCGCAATTTCCCGGCAGTGAAATGGGATGCCACGATGAAAAACCTGCTGGCCAAGGCGAAAACTGCCGCCGCAAAGGCGAGCTTCCAGACGATGGGCAGCCAAGTGGAAATCGACCGGGTGAACGCGATCTCCGGATATGGCGTATGGATGATTCCCCATGCGTGGCAAACCTGATCCGCGGCCAGCGCGGTCAGCAGGCAGGGGATGAGTTTCCGCGAAAGGATGTTATGGCTGGTGAACTCCAAAGCAAACACGGCCCCGGCGAAGGGTGTGCCGAATACCGCCCCGAAGCCCGCCGCGATCCCACAGAACATCATCAGGTGCCCCGCCTCACGGGTTTTCGCGACGTATTTCCCTATGCCTGAACCGATCGCCGCTCCCATCTGCACGGCGGTTCCCTCCCGCCCTGCGGAGCCGCCGAAGAGATGGGTCGCCACCGTCGCGACGACGATGCTCGGCGCTAGGACAAGCGGCACCGTATCCTTCTCCTTGTGGACGCTCCTTAGGATCGCGTGGTTTCCCGAACTGACGTGCTTGCCAAGGTGGCGGTAGTAGAAACCCATGGCGCCCCCTGCCAAAGGGAGCAGATAAATCAGCCAAGGGCTGGCGAAGCGTTGGCGGGTTGCCGCATCCAGCCCCCAGAGGAAAAGCGCGGCGGCAGATCCGATGATCCCCGCGATGGCCACCAGGGCGGCGATCCATTTCAATGCTTTTCCGAGTGCGCTCACGCCGGGGAAACATTGGCAGCGTTGCAGGCCGATGGCAACCTTGCCGTCGTTAGGCGCAGCCAGCCCATCCGTCGGATGCGCCTGCATCCAACCCGTGACCGCTCACCAATCTACCTCTTCGTTGGAAACAACTTCTCTATGTTGCCGCGCAGGACTTTTTCTTCCACATCTTCGGGCAGTTCCAGGGTGTCGATGTAGGTGTATTCGGGCTTGAGGCCTTTGCCGAGCGACCACCAGCCGCAGTCGGATCCGAAGAACAGCTTATCGGCATGCTCAACGTAGAACTTTTTGGCAAAGGTGGTGTCTTTGCCAAATGCCCCCCTTCCCGCCGTGCAGGAGATGTCGGCGTAAAGGTTGGGATATTTCCCTAACAGATCTCCAACGGTGCCATCGCCCGCGTGTTTCCAAAACCCGGCGCTGTGGGCGATGAACATTAGCTTGGGATAGGTCTTCAACGCGTTTTGCAGGCCAGGGAGACCTTTGCCGTCGAGGTTCTTGTTCTGGTCCATGTGAAACATCACCGGCATGCCGGCTTTCTCGCAGGCGGCGAAGAGCCGCATGTTGCTCGGGTCGTCGAATTGGAGATCCACGCCGTAATGTTCGCCAAAGCCAATCGCGCCATCCGCTTTTTCCCGCTCGAGGATTTTGACAGCTTCCTCAACGGTTTTGACCTCCTGGGGTTGGATGATTGTGAACCGTTCGATCACGCCTTTGTATTTTGCGTAATTTTTGAGCATCTGCCCCCGCTGAGCTTCATTTTGCGGGCGCATCTGCAGGAGTTCATGGTTGAATACGCGGCGGATGTTGTGCTCCTTCATCCAAGCGGCCACCTTATCCATGTCACTTTCCTTGATGGCATGAAAGTGAACATGGGAATCAACGAAACGGCCTTTGGTTTCTTCAGCGGTAGCTGATGCACAGAGCACGGAGGAGGCTTGTGCGATGCAGTACAAAGATAGGACTATCTTCAGGGATGTCATTCGGTGATCAAACCATAAAAGAGGTGAATGACTAGATCGTATTTCAGGATGCCGTCCAATTACGGGGAAGCGTCAGGCCAGAATGGCATTCACTTCCTGCCCATGAGTTTTAGCATGGCGTCGGCGCACTCGTCGCCGAGGCGGATGAAGAAACGGCCGCTGCCGTCGTAGTGGTATCCTTGGTTGCTGCCATACAAGGGCCACTGCTGTTCTGTGCGTGCGATTTCACCGGCGTCCCCGTTTGTGCGCGCGGTGTCCTTTTGCATTCTCCAGATCACGACTTCCGGTGTAGTTAGCGGCCAGCTTTCGACTGCCGCCACGGTGCCAGTTAGTTCCGGGGATTTGGCTGCCACGCGCTGGGCTTGGGAGACGTTGTTGGCCAAAGCTCCTTGGGGGAAGGCATCCGTCCCAAGCACACCGATCACGAAGGGCATCTTCGGTTGCTTGACCTCTTTCCTGAGATCCTGGATGAAATGCACCATGTTGCTGCTGTAGTTGCCGTAGTATTCGGGATCGAACTGGTCGTTGAATCCCTGGAACCACAATCCCCCGGCAACCTCAAAGCCGGCCTTCGAATCGTATCCCGGGTGATAGGCCTTCGGGTCCGCCAGGACTTTGCGGACGAATCCGATCATCTCGTTCCAGTAAAAGCCTGCCGCAGCGCGGGTCGGCATGTCGCCGGGATTGGGCATACGTGATGCGCTGAGTTCCTTGCTCTTCGCGTTCATTACCGCCAGTTTTTCCTGCTCCGCCGCTTGTTGTTCCTTGGGTAATTTGGCGATCGCCGCCTGCAAGTTCCGCTTCTCGTTTTCCAGGGCTTTCCAGTCCTTGTCAATCTGAGCTGCCGCCGCCGCTGTTCCTCCACCCGCGATGTATCTGTCCCACGCCGCTTTTCTGACCTTCCAGTTTTCCACCTGTAACTTCTCGTTTGTGGTCGGTTGATAGGCACCTGCGGAAGGTGGTCGGAAATCGTAGTGCAGCGACTTGCCGCCCCATGCGGTCTTGATGATCAGGATAGGCTGGTCGAGGTGTTTTTCCATCAGTATCCCGAAGGCATATTCGGGGCCGAAGGCGGTCGGCCTCGCGCCGTATCCGGTGCTCAGCGGGCCAGCGGCAAGGCCGGGTTCGGCACCCCGATTCACACCGCCATAGGCCGCGATGAAGGTTTGTTTGCCGACCGGGAGGTTCAGCTTTGTCTGCCATTCGTTCGCCACTCCCAGTGCATCCTTGATTCCCTTCGCGGACGCAGTGGTATCGAGGACTTTCTGGTCTGTTAGGTTGGGGGTGAAAATCGCGGCCAGTTCCTTGTCGCGGGCCCCGCGAGCAGGATCGGTCTGGCGTTTCCTGAACTCCTCGTAACGTTCGTTGCGCACTTTCTCCACCTCGGCGTTGACGGCATTTTGGAGAATTGCACCGAATTCCTTTCTGGGAAGCTTCGCATTGGCCGCATCCTTGAGAAGCTCGGCGCTGATCGATGCCTCCGACTTGAGCCTGATCTCGCGGGGCAGCCCTGCGGTCATCAGTGCCCACTCTTCCTTGGTCGGCACATGCGCGGGCTTGGGCAGGTAGGCCAAGGTGGAAACTTCCGCATGCCCTTGCATGTTCGACTGACCGGCAAGGACGTAAATCAACAGCTTCTTGCCGCCATTTTCAGCCGCGCCAACCCTCGCGCTGGTGCTGACAACCAAGGCGGCCATCGCGGCCGCAGATAACAGGTTTAAAACATTTCGATGTAGGTTCATGATGTAACGGGGATTGGATTGATGGAAAATGCCTGCGGCGTCGTGCTGACAAGCTGAATCAATGCCCCGCGCCCTGATGTTCCTGGATGTATTCCTGTTTCAGGCCCAGTGCTTCGGGTGCATGGAGGACGAGCATTTTCATGCGCACGTCGGAAGGGATGCTTTTGCGCGTCGCCTTGGAAACCACGATCATCAGGCCGATGGAAAGCGGCACCGACCAGATGGCGGGTTGCTCGGCGAGGATGCGCAGCAGCGGATGCGCCACCCAGAATTCGTTGATGCCGCCGAAGCCTGCGAAGAGCTTGCCCATCGGCCCCTTGTCGAGCGCGAGCGTGCTGGCATTGACGATGGTGGCGGAGCCGAGCGCGCAGAGGCCGCCTGTTAGCATGCCGGTGGCGGCGCCTTTCATGGTCATGCCGCGCCACCAGACGCTCATGAAAAGCAGCGGGAAATAACTGGCGGCCGCGATCGCGAACGCCTGGCCGACCATGAAGTTGATTTCGAGGGGCTCGACCATCGCGCCCAAGGCCACGGAAACGCCGCCGACGAGGATGGCGCACCATTTGAACATCCGCATGCGGTCTTCCGCCGAGGCTCCGGGGCGGAGCATGCGGCCATAGACATCGTGAGCCAGCGCGCTGGTCATCGAGACCAGCAGCCCGGAGAAGGTGCTCATGAACGCGGCGAAGGCACCCGCGCAGGTGATCCCGCTGAGGATGGAACCAAGGATCCCGTATTTCTGGCGGATCAGGATAGGCAGCTCGAGCACCACCTTGTCCGGCCCCTTCGAGCCTGTTGCATCATAGAGCTCGGGCAGGAAATTGCGGCCCAGCACCCCGAAGATCGGCGGGAAAACATAGAACACGCCGATCAGGATCATCACCCACATGGTGGTCTTCTTTGCGGCGACGCCGTCCGGATTGGTGTAGAAACGCACGAGGATGTGCGGCAACCCCGCCGTGCCGCAGACGAGCGCGACGATCAGCGACACCGTGTAGAGCAGCGAAAGCGGGCGCGCCTCTTCGGCGGACAATCCGGATGCCTTCGCGGCCTTGGTTGTGAGCGGGCCGAAGGGCGCGATCCACGCCTCATCTTTCGGCGCTTTTTCCGGCAGGGCGAGACGTTCGGTTCTTGTAGTATTCGCAGGGTCCACGGTCTGGACGATTGCCGGTGGGGAATCTGCGGATGATTTGTTCAGCGAGAGGTTTTTCCCGTAACCGCCATAGACCGAAAGCAGCACGAAGATAGGCACGGAAATGGCGAACATCTTGATCCAATACTGCACCGCCTGCACCAACGTGATGCCTTTCATGCCGCCGAGGGCGACGTTGAGCGTGATGACCGCGCCCACCACCGCGACGCCCACCCAATACGGCAGGCCCGGGAAAATGTAGGCGAGCGTGGTGCCCGCGCCTTTCATCTGCGGCATGGTGTAGAAGAAGCCGATGAACAGCACGAAGCAGACCGCGATCTTGCGGAACACCGGCGAATCGAAGCGGCCTTCCGCGAAGTCCGGGATCGTGTAGGCTCCGAAGCGCCGCAGCGGCCCGGCGATGAACAGCAGCAGGAACAGGTAGCCGCAGGCATAACAGACGGGATACCACAGCGCGTCATAGCCGGAGAGCATCACCATCCCGGCGATGCCCATGAAGGATGCTGCCGAAAGATATTCGCCGGAAATGGCGGAGGCATTCCAGCCGACGGAGACAGAGCGGCCGGCCACGAAGAAGTCGGAGGCGGACTTGGAGGATTTCGCGGAGCGGAAACCCATGATGATGGTCACCAGGACGGTGACGGCGGAAAAGGCGAGGATCCAGGGATCGATGTTCATGAGGGTGGGGAAAGTTTAGGATGAACGCTTGTTGCCGTCTGCGGCGGTTTTGACCTCGGCATTTTCCAAGGCCATCGAGCGAACGATGAACCATTTGGCGATGATCCACACATAGGGGAAGAACAGCACGCCGAGGATCAGCCAGGTGAGTGTGAAGCCGCCCACACGCTGCGCCATGAAGCCCGGAGCCAGGTAATTCATCAGGGGCAACCCGAAGAGCAGGATCAGGAAGGCTGACGCGCAGGAAATGGAGAGCTTGAGCTGGCGTTTCATCAACCCGCTGAGGAATTCCTCGCTGTGGATGAAATCGGTGCGATCGGGTGGTGGCTGGGACATGGGTTTGGAGGTTTTTAAAAGCCGTTTTCGGTAGCGGCGATGTGGCATGACGACATGGGCCACAAGCCCTGCCGTCAAGAACCATTTGAAACTTGAATCTTGGCAGGGCGGCACTTTCCGGGAATGCTTGTCCCATGGGTACCATGAAAGCGCGCGGGCTGAATGAAATGATCGAACGTGTCGGGCGTGTGGATCGCGTCGGCATCGAGGAGCGTGTGGCGAAATACGGCACCCGTAGCATCAAGAAATCCTCCAAGGTCTTCGGCCTGAAACTGGCCGTCAGCATGGTCGATCTCACCACGCTGGAAGGCAACGACACCCCCGGGAAAGTCCGTTCCCTCTGTAACAAGGCGCTGCGCCCCCACGCGGATCTCGATGTCCCGGCCACCGCCGCCGTCTGCGTCTATCCCGCGATGGTGAAACACGCCGCGAAGATCGTGAAAGGCACCACGGTGAAAATCGCTTCCGTCGCCACCGGCTTCCCCTCCGGCCAGACACCACTCAAGACCCGCCTTGAGGAAGTCAGAACCGCCGTCCGCGACGGGGCCGACGAGATCGACATGGTCATCTCACGCGGCGCATTTCTTGCCGGGGAAATCCAACAGGTGCAGGACGAGATATCCGCCGTCCGCGATGCCTGCGGCGAGGCGACACTCAAGGTCATACTCGAAACCAGCGAGCTGGAAACCTACGACAACATCCGTGCCGCCTCCTTTCTCGCCATGGAAGTCCTCCGTCCGGGCGATTTCATCAAGACCTCCACCGGCAAAACCTCCGACAACGCCACCCTCGGCAACAACCAGGTCATGTTAGAAGCGATCCGCGACTTCTATTTGGAGACCGGCACCGAGATCGCCATGAAACCCGCCGGCGGAATCCGCACCGCCAAGCAGGCGCTCACTTTCCTCATCGCCGTTAAGGAAACCCTCGGCGACAACTGGCTGAACAACTGCCGTTACCGCTTCGGCGCATCATCCGTCCTCAACGACCTCCTGCGCCAGCTCGTGAAGGAAAAGACCGGCAGCTACCAGGCTCCCTACACCTTCAGCGAGGCGGCGGGCGGGTATTGAGGGCTATTGAGCCAGCGCCCAGTTTTCCAAAGTCAGTTCCGGAACGCGACCGAACTCCGAAGTGTTGTTTGTTGCCAGCGGCACTTTCAAGGCAAGCGCCTGCGCGGCAATCAGGCAATCCAGCTCGCCTGTCATCGTTCCGGGCGAGCGTAGCCGCGCTTTGGTATGCCCATAGTGTTTTGCAGTAGAGTGCGTAAAAGAGGCGGTCGATGGCGGCGATCTCTGCGGCGAGTTGGCGGAGGGTATGAAAATCATTTCATGCCGCGGACGTTCCATTCATGGGTTCTGCCCGGCAAACATAGGCAAGCCGCTCCTTGGCGGGGGAATATCACCAATCTCCGGGTGTGAGGGTGCAGTCTTGTCCGAAAGGGGTTTCGCCGGTCCAGCCGTCGCCATCCTGCTGGAAGGTGTATGGTCTCTTCTTACCCCAATCGACTTCGAGCGTGCCGTCCGCGAGGATTTCCCAAGTGACATCCCAATTTTCACCGACAATCTCCACCTTGCCATTCCGATACGCAATCCAGCGGGACTTCCCATCTCTGGATCGTACATCCCAATTGCCAACGAATGTACCCGCGCCGAAGTGTCCGGAACTGATTTTCGCGATTTTTTCGGATTCGGGGGAAAGAAGCGCGATCCACCCATCCAGATCTTTCGCATGTTCCGCTTGGGTGAGCAGGTTCTTCTTGAGCACAGGATCCGTGGCTTGGCCGGCTGCTGTCTCCAGGCGTGGCACGTAGGCATCGCGTACCCGCGTGACATCGGATAGGTATGCCTCGTTGATCGATTTCTCCTTGGCGTGGGCGCGATCGTAACTCTTGGAAAGCGCGTCGGGGACTCCGCCGGTGTCCTCAATGACGGGAATGCGGTTGTCGATGATATCCGCTTTGAGGCGATCGTAGAAAACAACCTCTTCCGGCTTGGCGGCGCGGGCGCTTGCGCTGATATCGAAATGAAAGGCACTGGCGTTTTCCGCGAATACCTTCTCGCGTTTCTTGCGGGCTTCGAGAATGAGTTTGGTGGCATGTTCACGCAGCTTGGGGTCTCCCGGCGTGTAAGCCACCTCTTCAGGATCGGGCTCCACAACCTCGGGTATGACTGGTTCATCGCCCGTATCGTTATCCGCGATATTGGGATCAGGCATTGGCCTTGGCTTGGGCGGGACGATCTTTATCACGGGCGGAGCGGGCGGTGCGGCCTTGTCCGTCACCTTGGCATCCGCAATTGCCTTATCGATTTTCGCCTTCTGCTCCTGGAGCATCTGGTAGGTGAAATAAACGACGGTGGCGAGAACCCCGATGATGAGGAGCTTTACGAAAATGCCACCAGCGCCGCCGGTCTTGATCGGCTGGGTGGGGCGCTTGGGAGGGCTGTATGCCGGTGCGCCGGTGGAGACCGCCGCCCTTTTGCTGGTGCCGAGCCATTTATCGAGATCGGAGGCGAGCGCCGCGATGGTTGCGTGACGCTGGGAGGGGGTGATATGG
>Ga0163144_10006975_pt1 | contig 24848 bp, 21 predicted proteins | sample OliLak19BULKMAT1_FD_123175 | JGI IMG/M metagenome (GOLD analysis project Ga0163144, IMG submission 123175) | Freshwater microbial mat bacterial communities from Lake Vanda, McMurdo Dry Valleys, Antarctica - Oligotrophic Lake LV.19.BULKMAT1 | ecosystem: Environmental > Aquatic > Freshwater >... | reverse complement strand
GTCGCCCGCGGCGCGCAAGCCATTGAGCGCCACGACGATGGCCGCGTAGTCGACGCGCCGGTCATCAAGGGCATTGGCGATTGCATGTTGTACCTAGTCACCGATGGCACCGATCCGTATGCGATGGATTATGTATATTTCGATGGCGTTGATCGCGAGCCTGAAGGTTTTGGTTTGACATTTATCGACCACCTGACGCACAACCTGTATTTCGGCAATATGGAGCGTTGGGCAAATTATTACGAACGTTTATTTGGATTTCGTGAAATTCGTTACTTCGACATCAAAGGCGCCAAGACCAGCTTGGTGTCCAAGGCAATGACCGCGCCGGACGGCGTCGTGCGTATCCCGCTAAATGAGTCGAGCGATCCAAAATCGCAAATCAACGAATACCTCGACCAGTATCACGGCGAAGGCATTCAGCATATTGCCTGTTTTACCGATAGCATTTACGACACCGTTGAAGCAATGCGTGCCGCGGGCGTGACTTTCTTGCATACGCCAGACGCCTACTTTGATGTCATCGATCAACGGGTACCCAATCACGGCGAAGATCTTGCCCGCATGATGAAGAATCGCATTTTGATTGATGCCGACGTCGAAACTAAACAGAAGAAATTGCTACAAATTTTCACCGAAACCAATATCGGACCGATCTTCTTCGAAATCATTCAACGCAAGGGCAATGAAGGTTTTGGCGAGGGTAACTTCAAAGCCTTGTTCGAATCGATAGAACAAGATCAGATCCGCCGCGGCGTGCTGTAAGGAAATCAAACTATGTCAAAGCGATGGATTGGCGTATCTAAAATCGAGGGCAGATCCTCGCGGCAAGCACATTGCGATCTTCCGGAGGGCACTTACGAGCGCGAGATGGGCAAGGAGGGCTTTTTCGGGCCCGCTTGTCATATGTACCATACCCATCCGCCCACTGCCTGGAGCAGCTTTGAGGGCCCGCTCAAGCCGCGCGCCTTTGATACCAATACCTTCCAAAGCCATGGCAGCAGCCCCTGGCAAGCGTATGAGTTGCTGCACAATGCGCATGTGCGGATGCGTACTTGGCGTTGCAGCCAGTCGATGGACCATTTAGTGCGTAATGCCGATGGTGACGAACTGCTTTTCGTGCATAACGGCGCCGGGCATTTGTTTTGCGACTACGGCCATTTGGCGATCCAAGCGGGTGACTACATTGTTCTACCGCGCTCCACCTCCTGGCGACTGGAAGTGACTAGTCCACTGGATTTGTTGCTCATTGAAGCAAGCAATTCCAGCTACATGTTGCCCGACAAGGGCTTGGTCGGACCGCACGCAATTTTTGATGCGGCGATGCTGGATTCCCCGCAAATCGACGACCTGTTCAAGCAGCAAAGCGCTGGCCAATGGCGGGTGCTGGTGAAACGTCGCAACGCCCTGACCACCATCACTTTTCCGTTTAATCCTCTGGATGCAGTCGGCTGGCACGGTGATTTGTTTCCGGTGCGGATTAACGTCAAAGACATCCGGCCTCTGATGAGTCACCGCTACCATTTGCCACCCAGCGCACACACCACCTTTGTCGCCAATCGATTTGTGGTGTGCACCTTCGTGCCCAGGCCTTTCGAGACTGACCCTGGCGCGATGAAGATCCCGTTCTTTCACAATAATGACGATTATGAAGAAGTGATCTTCTATCACCGCGGCGAGTTCTTCAGTCGCGACAACATTCATCCTGGGATGATCACCCTACACCCGTGTGGTTTCACCCACGGCCCGCACCCAAAAGCCCTGACGCGTATGTTTAAGCAGCCTAAAGATGCCACCGACGAGTACGCGGTGATGATTGATGCGCGCGACGAGCTTTTGGTCAGCGATGCGGCTGAAAGTGTCGAGTGGACGGGCTACGTCAATTCCTGGCGCGCTTCGAGCTAACCAGGATGCGCGTTTTCCGGTTTTGGACGCGCTACGCCACCACCTTGCGTGCGGGCGACGTCGAGCAGAAGGTCGTCTGCTACGGCGGATCAGATGTGTCGGAGGCGGATGCCAAGCTGGACGCCGAGCGACGGCTGGATACCGTGCGCGCGCGACTGCGCTCGCAGCCGGATCCCACTGGCGTTTATGAAGCGGATATACGCGAGGAAATTCTGCAACGTATCGACGACTCGAATGTGGTTACCCGCAATCGATATGGCGCCGAAGTGCTTAACCCTAGAAACCTCAGTTGACCGCTTCCCATCACCCATAACGCCATGATTTTTTTGACTTTTCAGCACTTTGATCAGTTAACCTATTCGGTGACTCCGCTACGGGGCAGATTGCACGGTTCTGGCGGCGCATGGCTGCGTTGCAACTCGTTGGAATAGAATAACTATTCCGCCTCATTGCGCCTTGCCCTGCACCCCCATAACCGCACACTCTACCCCGTCCAACTGAGGTTTCTAGGTTAACTCGGTCGATCATTTGATCGTTGATATTGATTCACCGCGTTACCGCTTTTGGGAAGTTTGGTATGGTTTGCACAGTCTGGCAAAAAGAAAAACGCGAATTGTTTCTGATTTAAAAAAGCGCATGGCGCATGCAGACTTGCGCGGATTGGGAATGCGCGTGTACGAGACGCACAAAGGCATTCGGGCCATCGTTACCGGGCGGCTGTTTGATCCACGCGCCGTGTCTACCACAAAGCTGATGCGCAGCCTCAATGCGGACGATTTGTACAGCGTTTTATGCCGCAAGCAAGGCTGTTATCGAGCAAGGCTGACGCCCAAGCCATACCGAATGAAACTACGCGCTCACCGCGTCATGTACCCACGCGATGACACCCAAGAAAGCGCCTTTCAGGCATGGCTACCTGGCTACCATACAGCCAGTCAAAGCTTTGACAGTTGCCACCTGCTTTGCACATTGGGTGTGTCGGCCAGCAGCCCGATCATCGACTACCACGATAAACGCTGTGGCGCTTTGGATGTTTTGCCGCTCGCCTAAAAAATAGCTAGCCCCGCAGGCAGCGGTCAGCGGATCGCGCTGACAAAAGACTTCGGGTTGATGGGCTTGCCGTCCAAATGCACTTCAAAGTGCAAATGGGAGCCGGTTGCGCGGCCAGTGGCGCCCATTTTTGCGATCAATTGGCCGCCCGTAACGACATCCCCGGTCTCGACCAGATTCTTGTCGTTGTGTGCATAACGCGTCACATAGCCATTGCCGTGATCGATATCGATCATGTTGCCGAAGGCCGGATGTCGGCCGGCAAACGCTACGACGCCACTGGCGACGGTGAGTATATCGGCGCCTTTGTTGCCATCGAAGTCGACGCCCGCATGGAAGGCGCGCGAACCATTAAACGGATCAATACGCGTTCCAAAATTGGATGCCATGAAACCAGAGCGCACCGGCATCCCACTGGGCATAAATTCGGCTTCTAAATCGCGGTCTAACAACAGCGTTTCGAGCACGCCAAGTTGATCGGCCTGGATGGAAAACTGACCGCGTAAACGCTCTAAAGCGGTCGAAAATTCTGGAGCGAGGTAGCTGTTCGCCACGCTGTCTGGGCTGCTCGGGCCACCTACACTTGGCGTTTCGGCGAAATTGAACTCGCCATCGTCCAGCTTGCCCATGCGGGTCAATCGCAGGCCCAGGGCGTTCAGGCGCGCGGCTTGTGCCTGCAAATCGCCCAGTTGCATCGCAAGTGCATCCAAATCACGTTTGGCACCGGCTTCGGTTTCGTCCAACTGTGCCTTTTGCGCCAACAACTGCTCGCGCAGGATTTGCAAGTCGTTAGCACTGAGATCCTCAGTGCTGCCTCCCAGACCGCGACCGGCGACAAAACCGATGCCGATAATCGTGGTCAGCACAAGCGCAGCGGCGCTTGAACATAGCCAGCGAGCGCGTTTGCTGTGCAAATTGAACGAACGTGAACCAGTACGGGGACTACCAATGAGTATGATGTTCATTATCCATGGACTCTCATGAGGACTGAACTTCAGTCCTTCGCTTCGCCGGTGCGCCTGAACGAGAATCGCGATGCCCCGCTATCTTGCCCTTGGTGAAACACTCCAGGATCTTCCCAGCCTCGCCGCGCTCGTTACCGAGGCTCGGCGTATCGGGGCGCTAGATCAGCGCCTGCGCGCTGTGCTGCCGCCTCGACTGGCTGCCGAGTGCCGCCTCGCGAACTGCCGCGACGGTCACTTGGTTTTCCTGGCGCGTACGCCCGATTGGGCGTCCAAACTGCGCCTTTCGAGCCGACAACTCCTCGACGAAGCCAAGCTGGCCCTCGCTGTTGACGAGTTACGACTCACCGTGAAGGTCGCCCGCCCCGACGCAAATTCCCCGTTTGCGTAAAGTTGCGCGACCCGCGTTCAATATGGCACTCAACTAGCTACCACCTTGAACTGCGGGCTCGTTTGTCAATAACCTGGACTTTCTGCTCGCCGGCTTGGACGCGCTGCTTCGTTGCGACTCGCTTGTGTGGCTCGCCACACCGCGCTCATCGCGCCTCGCATCCCAATCCGACGGTCAACAGTCCTGGTTATTTTCTCACGAGCCCTAACCGACTTAACGCCGGTCTGCTTGCGGCCTGATGGCCATATCGGCTTCCTGCCGATGAACATTTTTTATTGTGTGTTGCGCGACTGAAATTTAAAACAACGTAGTGCTTTACGACTGTCTCAGCGTTTCTGTGCCGGTTGTCAACTCAGGTTTCAAATTGCCTGAGCCGGATGAGCATAAGAAATAGGTACTTCCTCTGGGCGGTCGAATATGACTTCTTCCCAGGCGCTTTGGTCGGCCATGAGGGCACGCAAAAGCTTATTGTTGAGGAAATGACCCGACTTATGGCCATAAAATGCGCCGATTAAACTGCGCCCTAACAGGTACAAATCGCCAATAGCGTCGAGGATTTTATGTTTGACAAACTCATCCTCGTACCGCAGGCCATCTTCGTTCAATACTCGGTAGTCATCCAGAACGATGGCGTTGTCCATCGAACCACCGAGCACCAAATTGCGCTCCCGGAGCATTTCCAGATCGCGCATGAAGCCGAAAGTGCGCGCACGACTCACTTCTTTGACAAATGAAGTGGTCGAAAAATCGATTTCTGCTTTACAGCTCTTGTTGCTAAAAGCCGGGTGATCAAACTCGATTGAAAAGCCGACTTTAAATCCATCAAAGGGCTCAAACCTTGCCCATTTGTCGCCATCTCGAACCACGATGGGTTTACGGATGCGAATAAATCGTTTGTGGGCGTTTTGTTCTTCAATGCCTGCAGATTGCAGCAAGAACACAAAAGGGCCAGCGCTGCCATCCATGATCGGCACTTCGGATGCCGACAAATCGACGTAGGCATTGTCGATGCCTAAACCGGCGAATGCGGACAGCAGGTGTTCGATGGTGGCGACGCGAACGCCGTCTTTGACCAGCGCAGTAGACAGGCTGGTGTCGCCGACATTTTCGGCGCGGGCATGCAGGCAAACAGGTTCAGCAAGGTCTACTCGGCGAAATACAATGCCGGTGTTGACGGCCGCCGGCCGCAACGTCATGTAAACCTTCTGACCAGAGTGAATGCCTACGCCAGTTGCACGGATGACGTTTTTCAACGTGCGCTGACGAATCATCGTTGGTGGTCTCGGCTGCGGTCGGGCAATACGTTGGTGAATCGTAGCACACGACTTTGCCCACGCAAAGACGCCCGTAGCGTCCCACGCAACATGTGTTGCGTTGCAACCACACTATTTAAACTGAATTAGCACACGCAACACTGTGCGCTAGCCCGCACAGCAGGATGATTGCTGAGGCTGTGGCCTTGGGAAGGTCAACGCAATACGCTGCCGCCAGGGGTCATCCTTGCCCCTGGCGGCACTGGCTGTTCCGACACACGCGCACCCGGAAAAGGTGCGCGGGAGATCGCTTCAGTCGGCTTGGCGCCGCAGGAACGCCGGAATATCCAAGTAGTCATACTCGGTTTCTGGTGTTGCCTGTGTTGCCGTCGCGGCGCCGTTTGCGCCAAAGCGCCGTGGCTGCTGCGGGCGTTGCGTTAGCTGCGGCTGCGGGACCGCCGCAGGTTCGGCATCCAATGGCCGAACTACGCGGATGTTGCTGCGCATCGGTGCGCCAGCAAACGCGTCCACCGGCGTTCGTTGCGCTTGCCGATTGAGGCCCGTTGCGACCACCGTGACCCGGATTTCGTCTTCGAGATCCATATCGAGTACGGTGCCGATCTTGATGTTGGCATCGTCAGCGGCGAACTCAGCCACCGTCTGACCCACTTCGTTGTACTCGCGCATGGTCAGATTGGGGCCGGAGGTAATATTCACCAGAATGCCGCAGGCGCCCTTCAGGTTGATGTCTTCGAGCAACGGGTTGCCGATCGCAGCCTCTGTAGCGGCCACTGCGCGATCGTCGCCACGTGCCCGACCGGTGCCCATCATGGCCAAGCCCATTTCGCTCATGACGGTGCGCACATCGGCGAAATCGACGTTGATCAAACCCGGCCTGGTGATCAGATCGGCGATGCCCTGTACGGCGCCGAGCAATACATCGTTGGCTTCGCGGAAGGCATTCAACAGCGAAACTTCGCGACCCAACACGGTCAGCAGTTTTTCATTTGGAATGGTGATCAGCGAATCGACATGTTGGGCCAATTCTTCGATGCCTTTCATGGCGACCTGCATACGGCGCTTGCCCTCGAAAGGGAAGGGTTTGGTCACCACGGCGACCGTCAGGATATTGAGATCCTTGGCGATCTGCGCAATGACCGGTGCCGCGCCGGTGCCGGTACCGCCGCCCATGCCGGCGGTGATGAACACCATATCGGCGCCACGCAGTGCTTCACTGATGCGCTCGCGATCTTCAATCGCGGCCTGCCGCCCCACTTCAGGATTGGCGCCAGCGCCCAGGCCCTTGGTGACATTCGTGCCGAGCTGCAACAAGGTAATGCCCTCGGCGCGGCGCAGCGCCTGAGCGTCGGTATTGGCGCAGATAAACTCGACGCCTTCAATGCTGCCGCCCAGCATGTGTGCGATAGCATTACCGCCGCCCCCACCAACCCCGATGACTTTGATAACCGCATTGGGTGTCGCACTTTCCATTAGTTGAAACATGATCAGAACCTCGTAAGTAGTGCCAGCCAGTTGACCCCTTACCGTTCGGCGCAATCCTTGCGCACCCCGGTCTCCCCCGACGAATCACCCCTGAATTCGTCGCCTCATCTCGACCTGCGGCGCTCCTCAGTAGCAAGCGCAGGCCGTACACATCAAAATTCGCCGCCTACAAAGTGTTTAATGCGTGCCCACAGACTGCGTGCGCCGCTGATTGGCCGGGCGCTGGGCCGCGGTTTGGTTTGCGAGCCATAAATCAGCAGGCCTACGCCCGCCGAATGGATTGGATTGCCGACAATGTCACTCAGCCCGCTGACATGCTGCGGCAGCCCCAAGCGCACTGGCATATGGAAAATCTCTTCGGCCAGCTCAACCGCGCCGTCCATCCGCGAAGCACCGCCCGTTAACACGATGCCGGCGGCGATCAAATCCTCGTAGCCGCTGCGCCGCAGTTCGGCTTGCGCCAGTGAGAACAACTCTTCGTAGCGTGGTTGCACCACTTCGGCCAAGGTTTGGCGAGCCAGCCGCCGCGGCGGTCGATCGCCAACGCTAGGCACTTGGATGCTCTCTTCGGCCGTGGCCAGATGCGCCAGCGCGCAAGCGTATTTGAGCTTGATCTCTTCGGCGTGCTGGGTGGGCGTGCGCAAGGCCACTGCGATGTCATTGGTGACTTGGTCACCGGCGATCGGTAACACCGAGGTGTGGCGAATCGCGCCTTGGGCAAAAATCACGATGTCGGTCGTTCCGGCACCGATATCGATCAGCGCCACGCCGAGTTCGCGCTCGTCGTCGGTGAGTACCGCATGGCTCGCGGCCAGCGGCTGCAGGATCAGATCGTCCACTTCCAATCCGCAGCGCGCAATGCACTTGGTGATGTTCTGCGCAGCACTTGCGGCAGCCGTCACCAGATGCACGCGCACCTCCAGCCGTACGCCACTCATGCCAATCGGATAACGAACACCCTCTTGCTCATCGATTACGTATTCCTGCGGCAGCACGTGCAGAATTCTTTGGTCGGCGGGAATCGGCATTGCACGCGCCGCATCCAATACGCGATCGACGTCGTAGTCGGTCACTTCTTTGTCGCGGATGGCGACGATCCCGTGGGAATTCAGACTCTTAACATGGCTGCCACTGATTCCCGCGTACACCGAGCGAATCTCGCAGCCACTCATTTGCTCGGCTTCTTCGACAGCGCGCTGAATGGATTGCACGGTCGACTCGATGTCGACGACCACACCTCGTTTGATACCGCGGCTGGGCTGGCTGCCCATGCCGATGATTTCGACGGCCTCACCCGGCGCGTATTCGCCCACCATCGCCACCACTTTAGAGGTGCCGATATCGAGGCCGACGATCAAGGTTTTGTCGGATTTGCGACTCATGGCTTTAGCTGTCATTGCTCGGATCGGAGGGAATGGAACTTTGCGGCTCGGCATAACGCACCGCGTAGCCATGGGTGTAACGCAGATCAACCTGGGCAATCGGACGAGGGTCGAGTGCCGCCAAACGCGGCAAACTGGCGATAAAGCGCCCCCAGCGTGGCAGTTGCGCGCGACTTCCGAGGCGCACCGTCAAGCCATCGTCTAATTCCAACTCCAAAGCGCCACGCGGGTTCATTCGCATCACCGTCACGCGGCGCCCGAGACCTTCCACATCGCGTTGTGCCTGCCGGTAGTAGTCAGCCAACTGCGGCATTTGCGCAGGCTCGGCATCAAACAGCGGCAAACCGCGGGTATCGCCGGCGCCACGGGCGGGAAACACGTTCCCGGCTACGTCGACCAAACGATCGTTGCCCAGGCGCCCCAGCACCTGTCGTTCACGAACCTGCACTTCCAAGGTGTCAGGCCACACTTTGCGGACTTCCGCCTCCGCCACCCACGGCAGTGCCAGCGTTGCGGCGCGCACTTGGGCTAGGTCAACCATGAAAAACCCCATCGCTGCAGGAGCCCCCACCGCAGCGCGGATTTGTTCGGCGCTAACGTGGTCAAAAGGGCCGCTAACATCCACCCAGCGGAACGGCAACAAAGTGCCGCCATTGCGCGCCATGAAAGCACCCGCAACCAACAAGCCCACCGCGATAACGGCGAGCAGCGCCGAAGCGCTAGTGACCCAGGTGCGCCGGTGCACACTCATGCCGGCGTCCTGGTCAGACTGGTTTCTAGAATCTGCCAGCACAGGTTCTCAAAGCTGATCCCGGCCTGCGCTGCCGCTTTCGGCACTAGGCTGTGGCTGGTCATGCCCGGCGTGGTATTGACCTCCAACAAGTAAAACCCACCGTTGCGGTCGAGCATGATGTCGATGCGTCCCCAGCCACTGGCACCCACCGCGTGAAACGCCCGTTCACTGATCTGGCGCAGGGCGGTCTCCGCCGGCTCAGGTAGACCAGGGCATAAATACTGCGTGTCATCGGCGACATATTTGGCGTGATAGTCGTAAAACTCGCCGGACGGCACGATGCGAATGCTGGGCAAGGCCCGACCATCCAAAATACTCACCGTTAGTTCGGGGCCAACGATCATGCTTTCGACCAACAATTCACCGTCATAGCGGGCCGCCAACTCCACCGCTGCGTCAATGTCACGCTCGTGCAAGACCCGCGTCACACCCACGCTGGAGCCTTCGCGAGAGGGTTTGACGATCGCCGGCAGGCCCACCATCGCCAACGCCGCGCTGACATCGGCGCCGCGCTTAAGTACGGCAAATTGGGGTGTGGGGATCGACAAAGCCTGCCAAACGCGTTTGGTACGCACTTTGTCCATCGATAGCGCTGAGCCGAGCACGCCAGAGCCGGTATAGGGCACGCCAAGCGCTTCGAGAGCGCCCTGCAGCACGCCGTCTTCACCACCGCGGCCATGCAGAATGTTGAATACCCGATCACAAGCGCCGCTATGGATGTGCGCCAGCAGTGCTGGAATCCCATCGATGGCACAGGCATCCACGTCACGCGCGCGCAGGGCCGCCAACACATTGGCGCCGCTATTGAGCGACACCTCACGCTCCGAACTGCTGCCGCCCATGACCACCGCGACGCGACCAAAGTTGGCTGGATTACTTTCGCGCATCATGAGTGCACCTCTGACGGCTTGGCTGGCGAGGCGCCCTGTAGCCGGCTGATGTCACTGACCTGTCCATGGCTCATGGGTACGCTCCGCTGCGCAAGTGACCGCGCGTTTCCAGCTCGTGCGCGGCAGCGCCGATATCGCCCGCACCTTGCAGTAACAACAGATCGCCATCACGCAGCAAATCAGGCAACACCGTGACCAGTTCGCGTGGATGCGCAATGAACACCGGGTTGATACGACCGCGCGCGCGCACGGCGCGCGCTAGCGCACGGCCGTCAGCGCCGGCGATCGGCGCTTCACCGGCGGAATACACCTCGCTCAGCACAACGACATCGGCGAGGCTGAGCACCTCAGCGAAGTCATCGAGCAAATCGCGGGTGCGGGTATAGCGATGCGGCTGAAAGGCCAGTACCAATCGACGCTGCGGCCAACCGCCACGCGCGGCTTCAATGACCGCGCGCAATTCGCGCGGATGGTGGCCATAGTCGTCCACAAACATCACGCTGCCCTGGCTAAGGCTTAAGTCTGGATGGATCGCAAAACGCCGACCCACGCCGGCAAAGCGCGCCAATCCATCGACAATCGTGTCGGGCGCAATGCCAATCTCCAGCGCAATGGCGGCTGCGGCACAGGCATTTTGCACATTGTGCCGGCCGGGCAGATGCAATAGCGCGCTGCGCGGTGCTTCATCCGGCAGATGCAGCATGAAACTCATTTGACTACCGTTCTGCTGCACATCGCTGGCACGCACATCGGCATCCGCGGCAAAACCATAGGTGCGCGCGGCGCGTGGGCTGCGCGCTGCCAGCGCACGCGTTTCCACATCATCAGCACACAGCACCGCGAGCCCATAAAACGGCATGCGATGCAAAAACTCGTCAAAGGCCTCACACAGACGTCCGAAGCTGCCACCGAAATTCTCTAGGTGGTCCGCATCAATATTGGTCACCACCGCCATGACCGGTTGCAACAGCAGAAACGAGCCATCACTCTCGTCCGCCTCGGCAACCAGATACTCACCGGCGCCCAGACGCGCGTGGGTACCCGCGCTGTTCAGCCGTCCGCCAATCACAAAGGTCGGGTCTAACCCGCCCTCCGCCAGCACACTGGCTATCAGGCTGGTCGTGGTGGTTTTACCGTGCGTGCCGGCCACCGCAATACCGCGCCGAAAGCGCATCAATTCGCCCAACATTTCAGCCCGTGGCACCACCGGCAGGCGGCGCTGCCGAGCGGCCTGCAATTCGACATTGGCGGGACTGATCGCGCTCGACACGACGACCACATCGACTTGCGCGACGTGTGCGGCCTGATGTCCCAACTGGATCACAATACCCAGCTGTGCCAAGCGCTGGGTGACGGCGCTGCTGGCTTGATCGGAACCGCTCACCGCATAACCCAGGTTATGCATGACCTCGGCGATGCCGCTCATGCCGGAGCCACCGATGCCAATAAAGTGCACGCGTTTGAAGGCGCGCATCAAATCACCACCGGGACGAAAACGTGCCGAGATGCTCATCGGCTCACGCCCATGCAGGCGTCGGCGACCCGTTCGGCGGCATCGGTGCGGGCCAGATTGCGCGCGTTCTGCGCCATCGCCAGCAGTCGCTCACGGTCATGTCCTAGCGCCTGCAAACGCGACACCAGCAATTCGGGCGTCAGCTGCGCCTCTGGCAACAGTTCGGCGGCATCGGCCTCGGTAAGCCAGCGCGCATTGGCGGTTTGGTGATCGTCCACCGCGTGCGGGTACGGCACCAGCACAGCCGCCACGCCGGCCGCGGTAATTTCGGCCAGCGTCAGCGCTCCGGCGCGACAAATGACCAAATCGGCCCAAGCATACGCTGCCGCCATATCGTCGATAAACGGCACCACCCGACCACTAACCCCCGCGCGCCGATAATCGAGCAGCGCTTCATCAATCAATTTATTCCCACATTGGTGCCAAACCTGCGGTCGTTGCGCTTGCGGCAGCAAGGCCAGCGCTTGTGGCAGCACGCGATTGAGCGCCAGTGCGCCCTGGCTGCCACCCAGCACTAGGACATTGAAGCCCAGCCGACCAGCAAAGCGTTCGGCTGGGGCCGGCAGCGCCGCAATGGCCGCGCGCACCGGGTTACCTACCCAAGTGCCATGCGGCGCGAACGCATCTGGAAAACCGGTGAATAAGTGCTGCGCCAAGCGCGACAACACGCGATTAGTCAGTCCGGGAATGCGGTTTTGTTCATGCACCAGCAGCGGAAGACGCAACCAAAACGCCGCCAAGCCGCCCGGTCCGGCTGCATAACCACCCAAACTCAGCACGCTGCGCGGTCGCACGCGTTTGAGCACGCGGCGCGCTTGCAAAAAAGCTCGCGCCAGTTCGAAGGGCATGCGCAACTTGCGCTGCCAGCCCTTGCCACGCACCCCGCGCACGCGAATCGCCTCAAACGGAATGTTGTGGCGCGGCACTAAACTTTGTTCCATGCCGCCTTCCGCACCCAGCCACACCACCGGCACGTTGCGCTGCTGCAATGCAGCCGCAACCGCAAGTCCGGGAAACACGTGTCCACCGGTGCCACCCGCCATGATCAATACCGGCGCGCTCATCGGGTCACTCCAGCAACTGGGCCATCTGGGCCGACGGGTGGCTCACGTAAACAGGCGCTGACCTTGAGCAACAGCCCCACCGCAACACAACTCATGATCACGCTGGAACCGCCAGAACTGATCAGCGGCAGCGTCAGTCCTTTGGTTGGCAAGGCGCCAATGTTGACGCCGATACTGATGGCGGCCTGCAGTGAAAACCACAACGCAATGCCATAAGCCAAATAGGCCTCAAACGCGCGCCCCTGCCGTAAACCCTCGATTCCTAGTTGAAATGCGCGGCCAGTAAAGGCGGCAAACAACGCAATGATGATCAAAATGCCGACAAAACCAAACTCTTCGGCAATCACCGCAAGAATGAAATCGGTATGTGCTTCGGGTAGATAAAACAGCTTTTGCACGCTTTGCCCAAGGCCCACGCCAAACCATTCACCACGGCCAACCGCAATGAGTGCTTGAGTCAATTGAAAGCCGCCATCCCAAGGATCTGCCCACGGATCCATAAATGTGAACAAGCGGCGCATGCGGTACGGTTCGGCCATCGCGGCGGCGACTACCACGGGCACGATTAAGATCAAAATGCCGAACAAATGGCGTGCCGAGCCACCCGCCAGCCAGACCATGCCGCCCGCAATCGCCAGCAACAGCAAGGCACCACCAAAATCCGGCTGCACCAACAACAGTCCGATGAGCGCACCGGCGACCACCAGCGGTTTGGCCACGCCGATCAAACTGCGTTGCAGCGTTTCTTGATGGCGAACGAAATACCCAGCGAGATAAATGATCAGAAATACCTTAACCGCTTCAACCACCTGAAAATTAGAAATGCCGAGGCGAATCCAGCGCCGTGCGCCTTTGACTTCCACCCCCAATCCGGGAATGAACACCAGCAACAGCAAAATGAAGGCGCCGAGAATCATGATTTGCGAATACTGTTTGAGCCAATCGAGATCCGTGCGGTAAGCCAACCACGCCAACGCGCTGCCGAGGCTCAAAAACAGCACGTGGCGGATCAGGAAGTAAAACGGCCCCACATTCAGCTCTTCAGCAATCGCGATCGAACTAGACGCGACCATGACCAGACCGATCGCCGCCAGCGTCACGGCACTGATGGATATCCACGAGTCCAAGGGCACCTGTGGTGCGGCGGGTAAACGGCGCGCTTGCAGCATGACGGCGGCCATCAGCGCACCTTCAACGTGGCAAGACCGATGAGCACCAGCACCACGCTGATGATCCAGAAGCGCACGATCACGCGCGGCTCTGGCCATCCTTTCAGTTCAAAATGGTGGTGCAAGGGCGCCATTCGGAAGATGCGTTTGCCGGTCAGCTTGAACGACGCCACCTGCAACATGACCGACAAGGTCTCCAGCACAAAAATGCCGCCCATGATCACCAGCACCAACTCTTGGCGAACAATCACCGCGATGGTGCCAAGCACGGCCCCCACCGCAAGCGCGCCGATATCCCCCATGAAAACCTGCGCCGGATAGGTGTTGAACCACAGAAAACCCAAGCCCGCGCCGGCCAGCGCGCCGCACACAATCATCAATTCACCGGCCCCTGGGATACGCGGCATACCCAAATAGCGGGCGAACTCGGCATGTCCAGACGCATAGGCGAAAATGCCCAGCGCGCCGGCAACCAGCACCGTTGGCATGATCGCCAAACCGTCCAAACCATCGGTCAAATTGACCGCATTGGAGAAGCCTACGATCCAGAAATAGGCGACGATGATGAACGCGCCACCCAGCGGAATCGCCACCGTCTTGAAGAACGGCACATACAACGCGGTGGCCGCGGGGGTGTCAGCGGTGACGTACAGCGTAACTGCTGCGATCGCCCCGAATAGGGATTGCAACAGGTACTTCCAACGCGCTGGCAGTCCCCGGCTGTCTTTCATGACCAGTTTTCGATAGTCGTCGATCCAGCCGATGAAACCGAAAGCCAGTAACACGGCGAGCACAATCCACACGTAGCGATTGCGCCAATCAGCCCAAAGCAGGGTCGACGACGCCACCGCCATCAAGATCAGCAAACCACCCATGGTCGGCGTACCGGCTTTCGACAAATGCGACTGCGGACCGTCTTTGCGGATGGTTTGGCCGATTTGTTTTGCGGTGAGCGAACGAATCAAATGCGGTCCCAGCCACAAAGACAAGGACAAGGCGGTCAGCGTCGACAGAATCGTGCGTAGCGTGATGTAGTTGAATACATTGAATACGCTGAAGTAGGCCTGCAACCAATCGGCTAGCGCGAGCAGCATTAGTGAGCTCCCCCGGCGACGCCCGTCAGTGCAGCCACGACACGTTCCATCCGCGCTGAGCGCGAGCCCTTCACCAAGGCCGCAATGCCCGGCTGCCACGCGCCCAACACCGCGTCGATCAACTGGTCGATGCCGCTGTAGTGCTGCGCACCCGCACCAAAGGCATCGGCCGCCGCTAACGACAAAGGCCCGACTGCATACAGGCGTTCAATGCCACGCTCACGCGCTAAGGCGCCGCAACGCGCGTGCAAACTAGCGGCATCGCTACCCAACTCGGCCATATCGCCTAGGACCAACCAGCGCGGTGCTGGCTCCAAGGCCAGTGTGTCAATCGCCGCATTCAAAGAACCCGGATTGGCGTTGTAGCTATCGTCGTACAACACGCCGCCGCGCACGCTCAAACGCCGTTGCCGTCCGTCCACCGCTTGCGCCTGCGCCAACGCGGCAGCAATGCGGTCCAATGGCGCGCCAACCGCCAAGGCCAAACTGGCAGCTGCTAGCGCATTCATCACGTTATGGCGTCCGGGCAGCGGCAGTTGCAGATCAACATGGCCCACCGGCGTAGCCAGACGAAAGCGCGACTGCAAACCGATTTGCAAATTCTCGGCACGCACCTGCGCCGGGCTATCGATGGCAAAATCCAGCACCTCATGGGTGCCCGCCTGACGCCGGAAATACGCGGCATAGGCTTCATCTGCGTTAATCACCGCGACGCCATTGGCACGCAATCCTCGGTATATGCCGGCTTTCGCTTCGGCTACGCCGTCCACGCTCAGCAGCCGCTGCAAATGCGCGGGCGCGACATTGCTAACCACGGAGGCATGCGGCGCGACAATTGCGGTCAATTGGTCAATATCACCCGGTTTGCCGCAACCCATCTCGACGACTGCAAACCGGTCATCAGCGCCAAGCCCAAGTACGGTCAGCGGCACGCCAATTTCGTTGTTGTAATTGCCCGGCGTCGCATGCGTGCGCGCCACCCCGGACAAAATCGCCGCAGTCAGTGCTTTGCAGGTGGTCTTGCCGTTACTGCCGGTCAACGCCAGAACGCGCAGATCAAGCGTGGCCAGCCAGGCGCGGGCGAGCGCCTGCAGCGCGGCCAGCACATCGGGCACCACGATTTGCGTCGTCGCGATTGGCAATGGTCGTTCGACTAATGCCGCGCCAGCGCGAGCACCGAGCGCTTCGACAAAATCATGCCCATCGACCTGTTCACCACGCAGCGCAACAAACAAAGAACCCGGCGGGAGTTGGCGAGAATCCTGCGCTACACCCACCAACAAGGTATCAGCGCCAAGCAAGCGACCACCGCACCACTGCGCTACTTCACTGGCGAGCGCCTTCATGCCGCCCTCCGCAAACATTCGGCCGCGATCAGGCGATCGTCAAACGGCAAGACGCGCCCGGCGACTTCTTGGTAGGGCTCGTGACCCTTGCCGGCAATCAACACGATATCGCCGCGATCCGCATCCGCGATCGCGCGCTCAATCGCGCGTTGCCGATTGCGCTCAAAAACCACCGCTTCAGGCCGCGCAAATCCGCCGCGAATCTCGCTAACAATCGCATTGCCATCTTCGCCGCGCGGATTGTCATCGGTCACATAGACCCGATCAGCGCCCAGTTCAGCAGCATTGGCCATCTGCGGCCGTTTGCCCCGATCGCGTTCACCACCGCAGCCAAATACGATCGACAAACGTGAGGGTTGATGTTCGCGCAAGGCGCTGAGCGCTTTGGCGATGGCATCCGGCGTGTGTGCGTAATCGACGACCACCAGCGGCTGATCGGTGCCGCCCAAGCGGTTCATCCGCCCGGGGACCGGCTGCAGCTTCGGCAGCGCAGCCGCAATGTCTGCCGCGCCATAGCCCAAGGCCAGCAGCGCGCCACACGCGGCGAGCACATTTTCAACATTAAAACGGCCCAATAGCTGCGTGCTGACCGCATATCGAGCAGCGTCGATGCGCAAAGTGAAACGCAAGCCAGCATGCTTGAGCGAGATGTCTTGCGCCGCCAAACGGGCAGCCGGATGTCCGTTGGCGCTGTAGCCAATCACCGGCGCCGTGCTCAGTGCCTGCAGTTTTTGGCCCCAGGGGCAATCCAGATTGATGACCGCTGCGCGCAAACCGGACCACTGGAAGAGCCGGGCTTTGGCGCCGAAATAGGCGTCCATGCTGCCGTGATAGTCCAGATGATCGCGACTCAACTGGGTGTACACGGCAATCGCAAAGCACACTTCGTCGACCCGATCCTGATCAAGCGCGTGGGAGGACACTTCCATCGCGACCAAATCGCAGCCGGCATCGCGCATTTGCGCCAAAAACCGCTGCGTGGCGCACACATCGGGCGTGGTGCGCACGCCAGCGCGCAGATCGCCCAGCAACCCAGCGCCCAAAGTGCCTAAGGTCGCCGCTTTGCGATCAGCGGCGGCTTGTGCAATGAACTGCACGGTCGAGGTTTTGCCGTTGGTACCGGTGACTCCAACCACATCTAGTGCGGCGCTCGGCTGTCCATACACTCGATTGGCCAAGCTGGCGACGCGCTTTCGCAGGCCATCAACCGCATAGATCGGCACGCCAGCGGGCAGCGCTAGCTCGGTCGGCAACGGCGTTTCGGCCAAAATGGCTAGGGCGCCGCATTGCGCCGCGTGCTGCGCGTGGCGCAATCCATGATCTTGTGCACCACGCAGCGCCAAGAACAAATCGCCCGGACGTAGCTCACGCGTGTCCAGCGCGACGCCGGTCACGCACAAGGACGCATCGGCCAGCGACGGGCCCACGGCAGTCACCGGTTGTGCCAGGATTTCCAACACATCTGACCACCGAATGCGCGTGCTCATGGGGTAATCGGCTCCCCAACGGCTTCAGCGGCGGCGTCCAAATCTTCCGAGCTGCTGTGCGCTGCTTCCATCAGCAGAGGACTATCTGGCGGGATATCCATCAGCCGCAGAGCACCGCCAATCACGCGACCAAATACCGGCGCTGAGACCAATCCGCCGTAATAAGCGACCCCGCTTGGATCGTTGATGACCACTACGCAGGCCAAACGCGGCGCGGAAATTGGCGCAATACCGGCAAACAAGGAAATATAGCGGCGGTCCTGATAACCACCGCCGCCGGCTTTGCGTGAGGTGCCGGATTTGCCGCCCACACGGTAATACGGCACCGCTGCCAAACGCGACGTGCCACCAGGCATGGTCACCGTTTCCAGCATGCCCAACATGGTTTGCGCCAAACTCGGGTCAATGACAGACGCTTCCGGCTTGGCGCCCCCTTTCACAAAAGTGGGTTCGCGCATGCGCCCGCCATTGGCCAGCGCGGCGTACGCGGTCGCCAATTGCAAGGGCGTCACTGACAAGCCATAACCGTATGACAGCGCCGCTTTTTCGACTTCGCCCCAGCGGCGGTAATCCGGCAGCACGCCGGGAGATTCGCCGGGGAATCCAGAACCACTGATGGCGCCAAAACCGAATCGCCGCAACACGTCGTAGAAGGCTTCGCTGTCGACCGCACGCGCCAGTTTGATTGCGCCGACGTTGCTGGATTTGGTGATGATGCCGGTGACATTCAGCATGCCAAAATTGCGCACATCCTTGACTTTGTAGCGACCGATATTGATCGATCCGGGCGCGGTATCGATCGTCGTTGTGGCGGTGAATTTGCCACTCTCCAAAGCGGCGGTCACGGTGAAGGTTTTGATCACCGATCCCGGCTCAAAAACGTCAGTCGCAGCGCGATTGCGCACCGTCGAACCACGCTGGCGATCGCGCTGATTCGGGTTGTAACTGGGCTGATTCACCATCGCCAGCACTTCGCCGGTGGGCACATCAATCACCACGACAGAACCGCTGGAAGCCCCATGTTCGGCAATCGCCGCTTTCAACTCGCGATAGGCCAAATATTGAATGCGCCGATCAATGCTGAGGGCGAGATCCTTGCCTGGCTGCGCGGCAGCGATCAGATCCACGTCTTTAACCCGTTGCCCACGACGATCCTGCAGCACGCGTTTACTGCCGACTTTACCCGCCAGCCAATCCTCAAAAGCCAGCTCCAGGCCTTCCTGACCACGGTCGTCAATATCGGTGTAACCAATGACGTGGGCCAGCGCTTCGCCGGCGGGGTAATAGCGTCGAAACTCGCTTTGCGCGTGCACACCCGGAATGCCGAAGCTTAGCGTGGCGCCCACCAATTTATCGGCCACCCGCAGCGGACTGATCGATACGCGCCAGTTGCCGGTATGTCCGGCCAGTTGCACCAAACCTTCATGATTGCGACTACGCCCCGCAAGCACCAAAGCTAGCCGGTCGACCTCCTTGGGCCAGGTCAGGCTTTGCTGCAAAGATTGACCGAGCAGCGCTTCGGGCGTGCGGGCCGACATCAATGCGAACGCAGGGCTGACCGATCGAATGTTGCCCTGTTTGTCGACTTCGACCGTGCGCTCGGTGATCTCCTGCGCTTCTTCCGGGCTGATGTGCCGTTTCAAGTAGGCAAATTCGCGATCGGCGCGCTGCACCAAGCGCTGCATCAGCGGCTCTTCGCCAATCCCAAGCGCACTGGCAAGTTCGGGTATGCGCTCACGGCCGTCTAGCAACACTTCGCTAGGCTCCGCCCACAAGGACGCCACCGGCGTAGACACCGCCAGGGGTTCACCGTTGCGATCGGTGATCATGCCGCGATAGGCGGGAATCTCCACCGTGCGCAAATGCCGCGCATCCCCTTGGCGTTGATAGAACTCTTTGCTGAGTACCTGTACCGCTAAGGCCTTGCCGATCAAACCGGTCGCCGCCAATACCAAGACCATCAGCACCACATGCAGGCGCTGTCGATAATTCGGTTGGCGCAAACGTGGCTTCACGGCGCAATCACCACAATATCTTGGGGCACCGGAAAACTCATGCCGAGTTTGCCGGTTGCTTCTAATTCGACGCGATTGGCATCGGCCCAAGTCGATTGTTCGATCTGCAAGCGGCCCCACTCGATATTCAAATCGTCGCGAAATGAATTGAGTTTTTCGAGTTCAAAAAACAAACGGCGATTTTCTTGCCGGGCGTACACCAGCGCGATCGCGCTACCCACCACGGCGGCAAGCATCAAACCCATGATCACGCGCGCGGGTCTCATTGCACACGCTCAGCGCAGCGCAACACCGCACTTCGCGAGCGCGGGTTGTCCAGGATTTCCTGCTCATCGGCGCGACGTTTGCCCAGATCGCGCAAGGTGGGCGCAGGCGCGGCCTCGGGCGGCGGCAATCGCCGTGAACCTTGCGGTCCGCGCGAGCGGCTTTGAATGAACTGTTTAACCAGACGATCCTCCAATGAATGAAAACTGATCGCCACGAGGCGAGCCTGAGGCGCCAGTAAGTCGTACGCTGCATCCAAACCGCGGCTAATGGCCGAAAGCTCCGCGTTCACGACGATCCGAATCGCCTGAAACGCACGGGTTGCTGGATGAATGCCGTCGTAATTGCGCGGCAGTACGCTGGCAATGAAATCTGCCAACTCCACCGTGCGGGTAAACGGCTGCTCACTGCGCCGCGCCACCACCGCGCGAGCAATCCGGCGTGCAAACTTTTCTTCGCCCAGCGTGGTAAATGCCTCGACCAATTCAGTCTCAGGCACTTGCGCTAACCACTGCGCCGCGCTCAAACCATGCTCTGGATCCATGCGCATATCGAGCGGACCATCGCGCATGAAACTGAAACCGCGTTCGGCTTGATCCAACTGCGGCGAGGACACGCCGAAATCGAACAGGATGCCGTCGACACTGCGCGCGGGTAATTGGTCAGCTAGGTCCGCGAAATTGCAGCGCTGCATCGCAAAGCGATGATCGCTATCGGCCAGCACTAAACCTGCGGCCAGTGCTTCGGGATCCCTATCAAATGCCACCAACCGGCCCTCCTCACCTAAACACGCCAAGACCGCGCGGCTATGACCACCGCGGCCGAAAGTGGCATCGACATAACAGCCCTGCGGCTTGATTTGCAGCGCATCCAGCGCGGCGTCCAGCATGACCGGCCGATGGCCAGTGGGTGTGGATATCCCCTTTTTGGTCTTGCGCTGCGTCACCTTCGGTCCCCCTCAGAAACGCAGTTGCCGCATATCGTCGCTAATCTCGCTCTCATTAATCGGCAGTTCCAAGCGCAAACGCTGTGCCGACTCGCTCCACAATTCGAACTTATCCCCAATACCCAGCAGCACTGCTTGCCTCTGCAAACCCGCAACCTGCCGGGCGGTATGCGGCAACACCATGCGACCATTGCTGTCTAGTTCCACGCGCGCTGCAGCTCCCACCAATTTGCGCTGCAACTCGCGGTGGGCGGTGACAAAACTCGACAATTGCATGACTTGGTCGCGAATTCGCTCCCATTCCGGCAATGGAAACAGCCACAAACATTCGCGCTCAAACGGGTTGTAGGTCACCACGAGGCGATTCGCACAAGAGGCCACCAACAGCTCACGGTACGACGTAGGGATGGCAAACCGCCCCTTATCGTCTATCGCAACCGTAGATTCGCCGTAAAACACTTGTGCATATCCCCACAAAAACCCAGATTTCCCCAGCTACCGCCACTCTACGATTGAGCAACCCACCCGGTCAAGGCAAAGACCTTGCAGGACAATGACTTAACAATGATGAAGTGCTTTCGAGAAAGGATCGCTAAGTGTTTGAATTAACGCTATACGTTAGTTTTTCGTCATGCCCAGCCATGCGCAGGGGCCGTTTCCAGGCGACAAACGGTAGCCTGCACCGCAACGCAATGTGACGAAGTTCGCATCAGTTGGTGACGCTTAGCGCGGCTATGCTGACAAGTCTCACCGCACGTGAACACGGCCTTGCCTTTCCCTGCCCAACTGACTTTTGCGGCGCTCTGGCTGGTTGGGCGATTGCCGCTGCGCTGGTTGCACGCGCTAGGCGCTGCACTCGGGTGGCTTTGGTTGCGGGCGGGTTTTCGCGAGGGCAAAGTTGCCGCGATTAATCTGCGCCGTTGTTTTCCTGAGCTTGGCGACCCGCAACGCCAGCATTTGTTGAGCGACACGATGCTCGCAACCGGGCGCACCGCGCTGGAATTGTGCTGGTTATGGACCCGCCCCGCTGCGGTCGTGAATGCAGGCATACAGGTGGTCAGTGGCGAGGCGCTTTTTCTAGACGCGATCCGCGCCGGGCGCGGCGTGCTCATCGCCGCACCCCATTTGGGCGCTTGGGAAGCATTGAATTTGTATTTGAGCCGCACATCCAAGGTGGCCATCTTGTACCGCCCGCCGCGGCTGCCATGGCTGGAGCAGTTAGTGAATCGCTGCCGCGGTCGATTTGGCGCCGAACCGGTACGCGCGGAAGCGGCCGGCGTACGCACTTTGCTGAAACGACTGAAAGACGGCAGTGTGGTCGGCATTTTGCCCGATCAACAACCGAAGGTCGGCGAAGGCGAATTTGCGCCTTTTTTTGGTCAATCGGCGTTGACCATGTCCCTGTTTTCCAAACTGGCGCAACGCACTGGCGCAAAAGTCCTGTTTGCGTGGGCAGATCGATTAGAAAATGGCCGTGGTTTTGCCGTGCAATTTGCCGATTTTGGCGAAATCAGCGATACCACGCAATTGAATGCCGCGATTGAACAACTGGCGCGCCAAGCGCCAACCCAATATCAATGGACCTATAAACGATTTGGCATTCAGCCAGGCGGCGCGCCGTCGCCTTATCGGTGAGTTTGGTTGTTGGTTGTTGGTGGTTGGTGGCAGGCGTCTGATACTCCTAAGCCGGACGAGCCGGAACCAAACACACAAAAGCAGCCGGTGGCAGCGAGCTTGCTCCCGATCGGGGATTATTTGTATGTATTTCATCAGCGCCGCTCGCAAGCGCGCTCCCACAAGAGCCAAACCACATCACTTGGACTCCCGTCCTACCTTACCCATCCGCCAAAGATGGATAGTCCGTGTAACCGGCCGGCCCTGGGGTATAGAGCTTGCTGAAATCCACCGGGTTTAATGGCGCGCCGCGCTGAAAACGTTCGACCAAATCCGGATTGGACAAATACGCTTTACCAAAAACCACCGCGTCCAACTTGCCGCTGGCCAGCGCCTCTGCTGCGCTGTTTTGCTCATAGCCGCCATTGGCAAACAAAGCGCCGTGAAAGCGCTCGCGGGCGATTTGCGCTAAGCGCTGTTCGGCTGGGTCACGGAAATCGTTGTGACGCAATTCCAAAAATGCCAGCTTGCGTGCATCCAATTGCTCGGCCAAATAGGCTACCAACTGCTCAGGATTTGAATCGCTGATATCGTTGAAAGGCACCAGGGGTGAAATGCGCACCGCTACCCGACCGGCGCCGAATACCGAGATCGCCGCGTCCACTGTTTCCAGCAATAAGCGTGCGCGATTGGCGCTGCTGCCGCCGTAATCATCGGTGCGATCATTGGTGCTATCGCGCAGAAACTGATCAAGCAAATAGCCATGCGCACCGTGCAGTTGTACGCCGTCAAAACCCGCAGCTAAGGCGCGAGCCGCCGCAGCCCGGAACAACTCGACGATGCCGGGAATTTCTTCAGCTTGCAGGCGGCGCGGCACTTCATAGTCTTGTTCGCCGTCTGGCGTATTGATGCGCGAACCCAAAATGGCACGCTCGCCCACACTGATGGGTTGCACGCCGGCATTGAGCGACGAATGCGCCGCGCGACCGGGATGCCACAATTGCACCAGAATGAGACCACCGCGGGCGTGCACTGCGTCGGTCACTTGCCGCCAGCCGGCTACACAAGCCTCGTCGAACAAGCCACCTTCGCCAGTGAACGCGCAGCCATCGGCGGCCACCATCGTTGCCTCAGTGAAAATCAAACCCGCAGACGCACGCTGCGCGTAATACTCCGCCATCAGCAGATTAGGAATGTGCGTGCGTCCGGCACGTGCACGGGCGCACTCATCACCACGCGGTTGGACAAATGCAGATCGCCTGCTTGCAGCGGCTCAAAAAGTAAGGACATGGAAACTCCAGTTTGCTCGGCTGCGCGCGATTGCGACAGCATGCTCAAGAGTTAGGGCTGCATTCCGTGAAACTCAATGCTTTTGTTAGGCCTATCGATAAGCCCTACGCGGCTCAATCGGAAGGGCCTATCCTCTGCGGACTTTGAAAGACGCATCCCTTGGCTTCCCGATTGGGTACAGATCACGCATGGCAGCAAGTCATATCTTAGTAGTGGACGACGAGCCCGATATCCGCTCTCTGGTGCAAGAAATTCTGGCCGATGAGGGCTATCAGGTTGAAACCGCCGAAGGTGCGGTCAAGGCGCGCGCCGCGTTGCGCATTCGCCGCCCCGATTTAGTACTGTTGGATGTGTGGATGCCTGATACCGACGGCATTTCGCTGTTGCGCGAATGGAGCGAGGATGGTCGCCCGCCGATGCCGGTGGTGATGATGAGTGGCCACGGCACCATCGAAACCGCCGTTGAAGCGACGCGCCTGGGCGCATACGACTTCATTGAAAAACCCATCTCGCTTGCGAAGCTGCTGCTGACGGTCGAACGCGCGCTCGAAGCCAATCGCCTATTGCAGGAAAATGAAGGCCTGAGGCGGCGTCTGCCGGAAACCCAAGAGCCGATCGGCTCCAGCCGCGCCATGGTCGAACTGCGGGCGCAAATCGAACGCGCCGCGCAAACCGATGCCTGCGTGTTGTTTGATGGTGAGCCCGGCAGTGGCAAACAAGTGCTGGCGCGCTTTCTGCACGAACGATCAGCGCGTCGCGATCGGCCATTTGTCGTGGTCAGCGGCGGCGCATTGATGAAGCCGGATGCCGCGCGCGATCTGTTCGGTTTCGAAGAAGGCGGCGATCTGCACCACGGATTGATCGAACAAGCGCAGGGCGGCACGCTGTTCCTCGACGAAGTGGCGGTACTCGGCGCG
>Ga0163144_10006973_pt1 | contig 24854 bp, 13 predicted proteins | sample OliLak19BULKMAT1_FD_123175 | JGI IMG/M metagenome (GOLD analysis project Ga0163144, IMG submission 123175) | Freshwater microbial mat bacterial communities from Lake Vanda, McMurdo Dry Valleys, Antarctica - Oligotrophic Lake LV.19.BULKMAT1 | ecosystem: Environmental > Aquatic > Freshwater >... | reverse complement strand
GACCTGGCTTACCAGTTAGACTGGCTTACAGTTGCGCGACAGCGCCGGACTTTCACCGGCTTCGCTCATTGTGCTCTCCCCATCCGGGAGTGAGAGCACCCTGCATGCAGATATAGGTTTGTGATTCAACTCTAACTGGCTTTGGGCGCTTTGTCAACGGACTTGTGTTGATTGAGATACAGAAACACCACGCTGCCCAGCAGCAGCGCCCCGCCCAGCACGCTATTGGGCGACAACTGCTCGCGCAGCAGCGTGACCGCCAGCACCGTCGAGATCAGCGGCTCCAGCAGCGCGAAGATGGTCGAGACCGTGGCGGTGACGGTCTGGAGGCCGTGCAGGTAGAGGGTATAGCCCAGTGCCGTGGGCACCAGCCCGAGGTAGAGCAGCAGCCCCCACCCGGCCGCCGGGTAGCGCACGTCTAGCCCGGTGCTGAGGGCCGCCGGCAGCAGCAGCAAGGCGCTGAGTGTGAAGGTCACAGCGATGGGCTGGATCGGATGATAGCGCGGCGCGACGAACCGCGCCGCCAGCGCCACCAGGCTGTACGAGAAGCCCGCGCCCAACGCCAGCGCGCCGCCGGCCAGCAGCGCCTGCGGCGAGGCCGCCTCGGGCGAGCCGCCCACCAGCAGCGCCGCCCCGGCCAGCGCGCCCACCAGCGCCAGGCCGATCACCCACGTCAGCCGTTCGCCCAGGAACAGGCCCGACAGCAGCGCCACGATGATGGGCGCGCTGCAGATGTTCACCAGCACGGCGGCGGCCACGCCGATATAAGGGATCGCGGCGAAGTAGCACACCTGGTAAGCGGCGAAGGCCGCGCCCATCAGCAGCAGCGGGCCGAGGTCGCGGCGCTGCACGCGCCAGAAGCCCGGCCCGGCGTAGACGCGGCTGAGGGTCAGCAGCACCGGCACCGAGAACGCCAACCGCCAGAAGCCGACTGACAGCGCGCCGGTCGGCGTCAGGCGATAGAGCAAATCAACGGCCACGCCAATGGTGCCCCAGGTAACAGCGGCCACCGTGACGGACAGTAATCCAGTGTTGAGCTTGGGCATGAGGGCGATAGAGGGAGCGGGCAGGGGTGTATTCGCAGTTATTGACCGAAGCCGTTTTGGGCCAGCAGCCAAATTTTCAGGCTGGGGATGGGCAAGCCCATCCCCGGCCTGAAAATTTGGAATCGGTCAGATACATGCTTTCACTACCCCAGCATGCGATGAGAACCCGCCAAGACGTTGAGAGCCACCCGGCCATTTTCCGAAGCGGCCACCATCCGGAGACGCACCCGGCAGGCGGCGCGGCGGAGTATAACACGCGGCGGCGGGCGGCTATGGTAGGATGGCGCGATGCCTGCCTCCAAACGCGACTTTACGCACCTCCAGAGCTTCCCCGGCACGCACGGCAACCGTTTCGACGTGGTGCTGCGCGTGGCCGACATCATCGAAGGCCTGCCCGGCCCGGTCTTTGCGCTGCTGCTGGCGGTGACGGCGGCGGTGCCCGCGCTGCTCTGGCGCAGTTGGCCCCTGGGGTTGGGCCTGTGGGCGTTCATGCTGGGGGACTGGGCGCTGCTGGCCGGCCTACCGCGCTATCAGCGCTCTTACGGCCCGGCCAAGCCGCCCACGCTGCTACTGGCCGCCGCGCGCGTGTTGGTGGCGCTGCTGCCGCCGTTCGTCAGCTTCCCGCTGCAAGCCGTCGGCACGCTGCTGGTGATCTACGGCTTCTGGATCGAGCCGCACCGCCTGGGGCTGACGCGCCAAACGCTGCACTCGCCTAAGCTCGCCGCCGGCCGGCCGCTGCGGCTGCTGCACCTGGGCGACCTGCACGCCGAGATCGGCGTCACGGCCCGCGAGCGCGAGCTCATCCGGCTGGTGCGCGCCGCCGAGGCCGACCTGATTTTGTTCTCCGGCGATTTCTTGAGTCTCTCGTACCTGCACGACCCGCGCGCGTGGGCGGCGGCGCGCGAGGTGCTGCAAACGCTGCACGCGCCGCTGGGCGTGTTGGCCGTGTCGGGCAGCCCGGCGGTGGACCTACCAGAAATACTGCCGCAACTGCTGGCCGGTTTGGATAACATCCGCTGGCTGCAAGATGAGGTGGTGACGGTGGAGCACGAGGGGACGCCGATAGAAATCGTCGGGCTGACGTGTACGCACAAGCCGTTTGTGGATGGCCCGCGCCTGCAAGCGGTGCTGGCCGAGGCGCGCGCCGAGACGGCTGGTAGGCCCGTGCCGTTTACGATCCTGCTCTACCACACGCCTGACCTCGCGCCCGAAGCCGCCGAGGCCGGGGTGGACCTGCAACTCTCCGGGCACACGCACGGCGGGCAGGTGCGGCTGCCTTTCTACGGGGCGCTGTTTGCGGCATCGCTGTACGGCAAGCGGTACGAGGTCGGGCGGTTGAGCGAGGGGCTGATGACGCTGTACGTCACGCGCGGGATCGGCATGGAGGGCAAGGGCGCGCCGCGCGTGCGCTTCCTCGCGCCGCCGGAGATCATCGTGTGGGAGTTGTCGGGGGAGGGGCCGCCGGCCGGGTAGCGGACCCAGACGCAGAACGACCTCCCGAGTGGAAGGTCGCGCTGTTGCTCAGGCTCTTGCAACAAAGAAGTGCTAGATGTTCAGGATGACGTTACTAAAGACGTTGCCGATGGGCGGACCCAGGAGCACCAGGGCCGCCAGCACCAGCATGGCGACCAAGATGAGGATAAAGGCATACTCCACGAGGCCCTGCCCCTCTTCGCGCGGGATGAGACGCATGGGGAGGTCCTTTCAAGAATGAATGGCCTTACGGGAGACGCCTGAGCATGGTTATTATACGAAACTCTAACCTCAAAAGCTATAGCCAAGTTCAATTTGCGGCGAGTTCTAACATAGTTGCGGGCAAGTTTGAAACACCGGCGGCTAGGGCGCGGGGAACTTCAGCTCGGCCTTGCGCCCAAAACCGTGGTTATTGTCAATCAGGCGCGCCGAGCGCGGCGTGAGCAGTTTGAAGTTGGAGCGGGGCCAGCGCGGCCTGGAAGCCGGCCGCGCTGGGGAATTTTGCCCGGTACAGGTCCTAGGCGGCGGGCTGGATAAAACCCAGCCCGCCGCCCGTTGAGAGCGCAGTTACTTCGGCGGGGACGTGGCGTTCGCCAAATTCTGGCGCGCCGCCTTACGGTTTGACGACGGCGCGCCACACGACATCGCCGATCAGGCCGAGCATGAAGAGCAGCCCAAAGCGGCGACTGTGGACAAACGCAAAGCCGACAAACCACAGCGGCCACACGTTCGACGGGTACTCGGCTGGCGGGGCTTCCGGCTTGGGCTTGCTTAAACCGCGCATGGCCGTCGCCAGCATCGGCAGAGCCAGCAGCACGATCAGCACGATGGGCGTAAAGAAACCGATAAGCACCAGGTAGCCGACCGTCAGGTATTGCAGCACCATCATCCCGACCACGGCCGCGCGGGCCACGCGCTCGCCCAGGATGACCGGCAGCGTAAAGATCCGCTTTTCCCGGTCGCCCACTTCTTTGTCAATGTGCTTGCCGAAAATAATGGTCGTGGCCCCAATGGCGTAGGGCAGCCCGGCCAGCGCCACGTTCCAATCCCACAGGCCGGTGACGATGTAGTAGCCGCCGCCGATCATCAGCGGGCCCCACACCAGCAGCACCGCCACCTCGCCCAGGCCGATGTACTTAAGCGGCCAGGTGTAGAACAGCACAAAGAACGCGCCAAAGCCCAGCAGTGCCAGGGCCGGAAAGCCGCGCAGGTAAACCAGATAGGCGCCGATCAGCAGCGCCAGCCCGCCGGTGACGGCGATGTAGGCCAGCAGTTGGCGCTTAGTCAGCAGGCCGTGCTCCAGCGTGTGGACGCCGTACTGCGTCCGGATGTAGTTGTTGCGGTCAACGCCCCTCACATAGTCGGTGAAGTCGTTGAGCTGGTTGTTGGTGGCGTGGGCCAGCAGCAGCCCCAGCGTCACCAGCAGCCACAAGCCGAGATCGAACTTCCCCGCGCCGTAGGCGAACAGCCCGGCCAGCCCGGCCGAGATGAAGGTGATGACGAGCACCCCGGCCCGCGAGGCAATCAGCCAGCGTGAGACAATATCCAGCCCATTCCATTCGTCTTTCGTGAGGTGCGGGATGGTGCGCAGCGCCTTGGCCCACATTGCAAAGTTCATTGGTCCTCCTCATCCTTGGCCCAGCACGCTGGGCAGCCACGCCGGGCGGCGGAGCGGCGGCGGCACGTTTAGCGCAACCAAGCCGCCGGCTCCGCGCCAAAAAAGATTGTCAGGCTGATCTAGCCGTTGATGTTGACAAACGCCAGGTCGAGCTTCGAACGACCATTCGGTTTGACGAGCGCGTACTCCCAGTCCAGGAGCGTTTATGCATACAAAGTGCACGCCTTCACAAATTATATCACTTCCAGGAGTTTGACTACCAAAGCGATGAAATTTGGGCAGATTGCTGGCTGGCCAACTGCCGGTGCGCCAGCCGCATATGTCAATGTCAGAAGGCCACCTCATCGCACCCAGGGATATTGAGAACCGCCACACTGACCCTATCGAAAAAGTAGACACGGGGTAGGCAAGCCTACCCCGTGTCTACTTTTTCGTCGGCACTTGCAAACGGCCGCGGGTAGTCTAACGACGACCGACAACCGACTGCCACCTAGCGATCCAGACGCTCCGGGCAACCCGCCCGCTAGGTGAGCGGTAGCCAGACGGTGAAGGTCGTGCCGCGCCCGGGCGAGCTCTCGACCTCGATCTGGCCGCCGTGGCGTTCGATGATCTCGCGGCAGATGGCGAGGCCCAGCCCGGTGCCCGGCTCGCCCGAGTCGTGCGCGGTGCGACCGCGATAAAAGCGGCGGAAGAGGTGCGGCAAATCCTCCGGCGGGATGGGCGGGCCGTCGTTGGAGAAGCGCACGCTGACGCCAGGCGCGTTGCCGAGCCATTCGAGCGCCGACCCGACCTCGGCGTGGCCGCCAGGCGGCGTGTAGGCCACGGCGTTGCCGATGAGGTTGGTGAAGACCTGGATGATCTGGGCCCGGTCGAGCGGCAGCGCCAGGGCGGCCGGGTTGACCACGTGGCGCAGCGCCAGGTTCTTGGCCTCGGCGCGGGCGGCGTGTAGGGTGAGCACCTCCGTCAGCAGCTCATCCAGCGGGTGCAGGTCGCGGTGCAGCGGCTCGCTTTGCGTTTGCAGCCGGGAGAGGTCGAGCAGGTCTTCGATCAGGCGGCGCAGGCGCTCGGTCTCGCGCTGAAGCGTCGGCAGATAGCGCGGCAGCACTTCCGGGCCGCGCTTTTCGAGCAGGCCCAGGTGCAGCTTGATGTTGGTCAGCGGCGTGCGCAGTTCGTGCGACACGTTGGAGATAAACTGATCCTTCAGGCGGTCAAGCTCGCGCAAGCGGCGGTTGGCGTCGGCCAACTCGCTGGTGCGGGCCGCCACGCGCTGCTCCAACTCCTCTGCGTGCTCGCGGATCGATTCATAGAGTTGGGCGTTCTCAATCGCCAGGCCGGCCTGATGGGCAAAGGCCAGCAAGCGCTCGGCGTGGGCCGGGGTGAAGAAACCCGGCACGGTGCTGTCGAGCGTAATGAAGCCGATGACCCGGCCCTTAATCTGCACCGGCGCGCCGACCACCGCGCGGATCCAGCGCGTTTCCGGCAAATCCGCCCAGCCGGGGGCAGACAAAGTGTCCACAATGACGCTGGGCCGGCCGGTAGCGACCATGGCCGCCAGATTGGGCAGCGCGGCTACCAAGTAGCGCAGCGCCAGCATGGCGGCCGGCGGAAAGCGCTGGAGCGGATCGAGATTGCGCACCACGCGCGCATAGCCGTCCTCGATCAGCATGATGTTGGCCGAGTCGTGCGGCACCACGTGGCCCACGTCGGCCATGATGTGGTCGAGCACCTCGTCCAGGTCGAGCGTGCTGTTGAGCACCGCCGCCGTGTCGCGCAGGGCCTCGGCCAGGGCGCGCTGCTCGCGCTCGGCCGCCTCGCTGCGCTGGCGGTCAAGGAACGCGCCCAGGGCGCTGGCGGCGCTCTTGAGCGCCTCGATCTCCGCGCCCGACCAGGCGCGCTCGGCTTCGCAGTCGTCGAAGCTCAACCAGCCCCACCACTCGCCGCCGATCATGATCGGCACGACCGCCAGCGAGAGCACCCCCTGACGTTCCAGGCGCTCGCGCTCGGCCGGCGGGAAGTCGCGCACCGGACCGTCGAGCGGGCGGCCGGCGCCGAGCGTCTGCTGCCAGCGTGACATGCCGCCCGCCACGTAGGGCAGCGCCTGCCAACTGGCGTCGCGGCTGGCCGGCGTCTGGCCGGGGGCGGTCCACTCATAGCCCAGGCTGGACAGCAACGCGCCCTCCGGGCCGAGGTGGTTGTAGGCCACGTAGGCGCGGCTGACGCCGGCGGCGCGGCCCAATTGCGCCAACAGGTCGGGCATCACGTCCTCGGCGGCGGTGGCGATGAGGAACTTGCCGCTAGCGTAGGCCAGGGCTTCCAGAATGGCATCACGCCGGCGCGTCTCCTCAAACAGGCGCGACTTTTCCATTGCCAGGGCCACGGCATCGGTCAACTGGCTCAGGAGCAGCAAGTTAGCGCGCGCAAAGCCGTTCTTGGCGCGCCAGACCAGGTTGAGCGCGCCAATCACCTGGGCGCCGACGCGCAGCGGCAGGTTCAGGCGCGAGCCAAAGCCGGCTGCCTCCAGCGCCCGCTCGGCCGGAAAGGCGCGCTCGGCGGCCAGGTCGGGCGTCAGGTGCAGGCGGCCGGCCAGCACATCTTCGGCCGCGGCCGTGGCGGCGATGGGGAAGACCACCCCGCGTGGCAGCTCGACACGCTGCTGGTCGAGCGCCAGGATGGAGACTTTAGTTTGCAGCGGGTCGAGCATCGCCAGGCTGACGCGCTCGCAGGCGGTGATGGTCTTGATGGCGGCGGCGATGGCCGGGAAGGCGTCGCGCACATTGGCGGAGGCGTTGAGCAGGTGGAGAATCTCGCTGGCGGTCGTCACCTCGTCGGCGTGCTGGCGCGTTGCCTGGAACAGGCGGGCATTCTCGATCACCCCGGCGGCGTGCTGGCAGAGCGTTTGCAGCAAGCGGCGCTCGGCCAAGGTGAACACCCGCCGGCGGCGGCTCTCCCAGACTTCGGCCGTGCCAATGACCTCGCCGCGCGCCACAATCGGCAGCACGACCGCCGACAGGATGTGATAGTGCTGCATCTTGGCCTGCTCGGCGGCGGGCAACTGCGGGTCGTCGCTGTGCTTTTCGAACACGGCCAGGCGCGTCACGGCGCGCTGGCTGGTGGGGAATTGGCTGAGGGTGAAGACGCCGTCCAGGTCAGACACGCGCTCTTCGGTCACCGCATCCGCCGCCCAATATTCCGCCAGCACCGTCAGCGTGTCGTTCGGCAAGTTGACTTCGAGCACATAGCCGCTGGTGCCGCCCACCGCCTCGGTCAGGTGCCGCGCCAGTTGGCCGAGCACGGCGCGCGGCTCGAGCTTGACGCCCAGGTCTTGCGCGGCGGCGTACAGCCGGCCCAACTCGGAAGCGCGCACACTGACCTCGGCATACAGCCGGGCATTCTCAACCGCGATGGCCACCTGGCTGGCGACCGACTCGAGGAAGCGCCGGTCGGTGGCGTCAAAGGCGCAGGCGGTAAACGACTGCACCGACACCGCGCCGATGATGCGGTCGCGGGCGATGAGCGGCACGCCCAGCCATGAGCGGCCCGGCCGCGTGCCGTGGCGCGGGGGCAGCGGGCCGGCCTGGGCCAGCAGGTCGTCCACCAGCAGCGATTGTCGGTGGCGCGTGACCCAGCCGGTGAGCCCCTGCGAGACGGGCATCCGGCCCTGCGGCACGGCATCGTAGGCGGCGTGACCGTTTTCCACGGCCAGCGCCACTTCCATCTCGTCGGTGGCGGCGTGGTAGAGCGCCACCACAAAGGTGTCGGGCTGGAGCAGTTGCTGCACCTGGGTGTACAGGCGCTCTAGCAGCACGTCGGTTTCGAGCACGCTGCCGGTCGCCAGGGCCGTGTCGTACAGGCCGGAGAGCGCGCGCGTCTGGCGCCGCGACTCTTCAAACAGGCGGGTGTTCTCGATGGCGACGGCGGCCTGGTTGGCAAAGGCCCGCACGGTCTCGCCGGTGACGGCGTCGTAGGCGTTGGGGGTGCTGCTGTCGGTGGTGAGGATGCCGACCAGCACGCCCTTCACCACCAGCGCCGCGCCGATCCACGAGCGGATGTATTCACCGCCGGGGGCCGCGATCCAGCGCGGGTCGGTGGCGGTATCGGCGATGACGATGACGGGCTGGGAAAGCCAGTCGTTATTGTTGCGCTGCTGCGAGACCACGCGCACGTTGTCGCGCGCTAATTCCACGTCGGGGAAGCCCCGGCTGTCGGCCAGCCGCATGCCGCCCTCCGGCGCCACCAACTGCACCGAAACGCTGTCGTACGCCACCACCTGCGCCAGCAGCGTGAAGATGTTTTCAAACACCTCGGCCAGGCTCATCTGGGCCGTCAGCAGCGCCCCCACAGCTTGCAGCACCTGGGCCAGGCTCAACTGGCGGCGCTCGGCCTCGAACAGGCGGGCGTTCTCAATGGCGGCGGCGGCCTGGTTGGCGAAGGCGGCGGTCAGTTCGGCGTCGCGCTCGGTGTAGAAACGCGGCGTCTCTTTGTCGAGGTTGAGCAAGCCAATCACCCGGCCCTGGGCGGCCAGCGGCACCCCCAGCCAACAGCGGATGTACTCCGCGCCCGCCAGCGTGCCCCAGCGCGGGTCGCTGCGCGTGTCGGCGATGATGACCGGGCGGGCCAGCTCGATCACGGCATGCAGATGGCGCAGACCGCTAAAAGCATAATTAGTTTGCAGCGGGGATTTGAACCCGCTATGGGCCGCCAGCACCAGGCGGTCGCCGGCGAAGAGCATGACCGAAGCGCTGTCATACGGCACTACGCGCGCCAACTGTTCCAAGATCAGGCGCAGCAGGCGTTCGCGGTCGAGGCTGGTGTTGAGCGTGGCGGCCACCTCGCGCAGGGCTTCGGCCTGCTCGCGGGCGGCGCGCTCGGCCTCAAACAGGCGGGCGTTCTCAATCGCAATCGCGGCCTGATCGCCCAACAGCCGCAGCACCCGCAGCTCTGACTCGGAGAACTGGCGCGCTTCAGGGTAGCTGACGTTCATCACGCCCACCACGCGCGACCCAATCTTGAGCGGCAGCCCGGCCAGCGCCCCACCCCACTCGGGCGGGGCCTGGGCAAACAGCGGGTGCTGGCGCAAATCCGGCACCAAGATGATCTCGCCGGTGCGCACCACCGTCTGCGTCAAGCCACCGGTGCGCGGCTCCCAATCGTCGGCGGGCTGCCCAAAGCGCGCGCGGGCTGCGCCGAAGGTCAGCCGGCCGCCCGAGGCGGCGTGGTAGAGGAAGATAAAGGCTTCGTGCGACTGGGCCACGAGCCGCAGGGTGCTTTGCAGGATGGCTTGCAGCACGGCCTGGAGGTCGAGGCTGGAGGTGAGGCCCAGGCTGGCCTGGCGCACGGCCTCCAACTCGCCGGCGCGCTGCTGCTCGGCCTGGAACAGCCGCTCGAACAGCCGCAGCTTTTCGAGGGCGGTCGAGATTTGGCGGGCAATGGTAATCAACAGGCGCTCATCGGCCTCGTCGAAGGCCGCCGGCTGCGGGCTTTCGAGGTTGAGCACGCCGATGATGTGGTCGCCCACGCGCAGCGGCACGCACAACTCGGAGACCGTGCCGCTCTCGACGGCCACGAAGCGCGGGTCGGTGCTCACATCGGACACGCGGGCGGGCTGGCCGGTGAGCGCCACGTGGCCGGTGATGCCCTGGCCCAGCGGCGTGACGTAACCCGAATCGCCCCGGTAGGAAGGGTGCGAGCGCAGCAGCCCGGTGCCGGGCACTACCAGCATGACGCCCAGGTGTGCCAGGAACAACCGGTCGCCGATGATGGCGGTGACGCGCTCAATCAACTGGTCGGCGTCAACCGCTTCGGCGCCGGCCGTCGCCACGGCGTGCAGGACGGTCAGCTCGTCGAGCTGGCGGCGGGTGACCTCAAACAGGCGCGTCTTTTCGATGGCGGCGGCGGCCTGGTGGGCTATTAGGGCCAACAGGCGCACCTCGTCGTCGGAGAAGAGGCGCGGGGTACGGCTGTGCACCATCACCACCCCGATCAGGCGGCCCTCCATTTCCAGGGGCACGCTCAGGCCGGCCACCGCCCCCACGGCCTGAGCTTCCGGTATGCAAGCCCGGTCGGCCGCGACCACGGGCTGCCCGGTCGCCGCCCCCGCTTCGCCCGGGGCCAAACTGGCGGGCGCAAACGTCAGGCCGGTCAGCGCGGCGGGCGGCCAGCCGTGCGCGGCCACCGGCGCGAGGCGGCCGGTGTGGTTGGGCAGCGCCAGCAGCCCCAGGTCGGCGTGCAGGGCCTCGGTCGCCACGGCCACAGCAATCTCGGCCACGCCGGCCTCGGTGGTGGCCGCGAGCAAGCGCCGCGAGAGCGAGAGCAGCACGCCGTCGGTAGCGCGGCGGTGCTGCTCGGCCAGCAGGGTCTGGCGCGCCTCGCGCATAGTCACGATCTGGCGCAGCGCCACCAGGGCCGTGATGCCGCCCACACCCGCCCCCAGGGTGGCGAAGTTGAGCATTATCAGCTGGTTGCGGCCCCACAGCAGCAGCGCAAAGGCGGCGAACAGCACCGCGTACGGCAGATACACCAGCACGGCGCGCACGCGCTCCGTCAGCCAGCGCGGCGTGGTGAGCTCGCCGACGGTGGGCGCGATGGGCTTGACCGCCTGGGCCACGCCGGCCAGCCCCAACAGCGCGTAGGTTAAGATCCAGCCCAGGTCGAGCCAGAAACGGCCGGTATAGCTGTTCTGGATGACGGCCCAGCCAAACCACAGGTCGGTAAAGACCAGCACCACCGTGCTGCCGGCCAACAGGACTAGCGGGCGCTCGCGGGTTTCCAGGCGGCGCACGAGCAGCAGCGTCAGGGTGATGAGCAGCGCGCAGTCAGCCAGCGGGAATGCCAGGGCGTAGGTCACACGCCCCGGCCCGACCACCCCGGCGGGCACCTCCGGCCCGAGCCAGAACGACCACAGGATCAGGCCCGCGCCGAGGAGCAGGATGCCGATATCCACCAGCAGCCGCAGGCGTTGGAGGCGCGAGGCCGGGGCGGCGGGCAACAGTAGGATCGCCAGCAGGAACAGCGGGTAGAAGGCCAGGTAGAAGAAGTCGGCCAGCGGCGGCAGGGGCCAGCCGGGCTGGGTGGCGGCCACGCCCATCCAGATCAGGTCGCCCAGCACGCTGCACAATTCGGCCGCCGCCAGCAGGCCCCAGGCCAGCCGGGTGCGGCGCGCGTGCGGGTCAGCGGCCGGGGTGGCGCGGGCCGCCAACAGCAGCCCGCCCACGGCGAGGAGGCCGGCCAACGCCCGGAGCAAGCCGGTGGCCTGGAGGCGCAGGGCCGGAACCGGGCTGAGGCCCAGCAGCGCCAGGGCGTACAGCGCGAGCAGGCCCAGGCTCAGGTAGAGGGTAAGGCGAAGCAGGCCGTTCGAGCGGGCGGTCGGAGGAAGCATGGAGCTAGGCAGTATAGATTCAGGGGGGAAGCGTGGCAAGCGGAGGGGAGTGGAGGTCGGCAGTCGGCAGTCGGCAGCGAGCCTAAGTGCGGTTGGCGGCCTCGTAGGCGTGCCAGGCGGTGGCGACGGCGGCCCACTCGGGCAGGGCGAGCGTTTCGGCGCGGCGCTGCGGGTCAATGCCGGCCGCAGTGAGGAGCGTGTCGGCCTGAGTGTTGTCGAGTTGCAAGCCGCCGGCCAGCGAATTGCGCAGTTGCTTGCGCTTCTGGCTGAACCCGGCCTTGACCACGCGGAAGAAGCCTTCGACCTCGGGCACCGCCACGGCGGGCGTGGGGCGCACATCTAGGCGGATGACGGCCGAGTCAACGTCGGGGCGCGGGTAGAACGCCCCGGCCGCCAGCTTGGCCCCCACGCGCGCGGCCGTGTAAAACTGCACACTGACCGCCAGCATGTTCATATCATCCGGCTGGGCGACCATGCGCTCGGCCACTTCACGCTGCACGGTCAGCACAATCCGGGCCGGGCGCACCGGCGCTTCGACCAGGTGGCGCACGATGGCCGAGGTGATGTAGTAGGGGATGTTGGCGACCACGATGTAGCCGGGGGCCAGCCCTTCGACCTTCGCCAGGTCGAGGCGCAGGATGTCGGCCAGGATGATCTCGACGTTGCCGTAGGGCTGGAGGACTTCTTCCAGGGGCGGCAGGAGCGCCGCATCAATCTCGACGGCGATGACGCGCTGGACGGCGCGGGCCAGGTGGCGGGTGAGCGAGCCGAGGCCGGGGCCGATCTCCAACACGGTGTCGGTGGGGAGCAGGTCGGCGGCGGCCACGACCTTTTCGAGCGCGCTCTCGTCCTCTAAGAAACTTTGCCCCAATTGTTTCTTGGGCCAGAGATGGTAGCGGCGCAGGATCGAACGAATGTTGAGTGGGATCATCTATGGCACGGTAGACGGAATAATGTAACGGATGGCGTCGGGCGCGGGGGCCGGCGTCAGAAAGTAGACGGTGATGACCTTGGACCAACTTTCATAGTTGAAGTCGTCAAAGCCCAGGTCAATAAACCGGCCGCGCACGCCGCCGCCGGTGTCGGCCGCCTCGGCGAAGCCATAGCCGGGCACGTACATGCGCGTGCCAAACGGCATCATGCTGCGGTCAATCGCCACCAGGCCCTTGGTGAGAATCTGGCCGGAGGCGGTGCGGCCATAGTTGGGCGTGCCCGGCGTGCGGTTGGTGAACTTGGCGGCGTAAGACGTAGCATACATGGTGTATGAGCGCCAATACTCGATCGTCCCGCCGGGCGTGGCGAGGGTGCGAATGACGATCTGCGTGCCGTAGCCAATCACCTGCGGCACGGGGTCGGAGACTTGCGCCTCGCCCTCGACCACGCGGGCGACCTCCAGGCCGTTTTCGTAGCGCACACGGGTCAGGCGGCGCAGCACGCCGGGGGTGCCGGCCTGCACCTGGTAGACGTTGTCTAGCTCCACGTCGGCCAGCGCCTGGTAGACCGTGTCAAACGGGATCAACTGCTGATCGGTCAAAGTTTCTTCGCGCACGCGCACGACGGTGATCAGGCCATCGGCGGGCAGCGGTTGATCCTCGGCGGGGAGGGTGTAGTCCTCGCCCACCAGCGCGACGCCCACCTGGCCGAGCGCCTGGCCCACGGTGGCGGCCAGCGTGCGGGCGGGCAGCGCCTGGCCGTCGGCCTGCACCAGCACCGGCCGCGAACGCTGCACGGTGATGACCAGCGCGGGCGTGATGGGCGTGTCGAGCGGCGGGTCAACCACGTCGCCCACGTATAGCGGTGTGCGCAGGGCCCAGAGCGCCTCACCCACGGTGCGCTCGGCGGTGCGCAGCGCTTGCGGCGGGTTGCCCCCGTCCACCAATTCAATCGCCAGCGCCCGCTGGAGCGTGAGCAGCCGGGGCGCGACGCCGGCGGCCGGGGGTTCGCCACCATCCGCCAGCAGCATGTCGCCGGGGCCGAGGCTAAGGCCCAGCGCCTGCAAGATGGCGAGCGGCGCGGGGTCGGGGGCGCGCACGAGCACGGTTTGGCCGTTGGCGGTCACGCCGACAACCGGGGCGCGGGTGACCACAATCGGCGTGCCGGCCGGCGGGGCGGCATCGAGCGGCGGCGATACCCGGTCGGCGGGATCGAGCCAGACACCGGCCTGTTCGAGCGCGGCGGCGACGGTGCCGGCGTTGACATCGGCGGCATACACCCGGCCATCCACCTGAATTTGCACGCGCTGGCGGGCAGTGAGGGCGTAGACTGTGACCAGGCCCACGAGGAACAGCAGGCCGAAGCCGATGGCGAGGGGGCGCTGGAGCGAGGTCATGGAAATAAATACACCCAGGTAGGTTGCCCGGCGGCACCCAGAGGACACCTCTTACCGCTGCTGCCTTCCGGCCCTGACGGGGTTCGTGGGTCTCTGCCGCGCCGGACCTACCCGGGTGCAAGGCAGGATTATACCAGAGTGCGTTCGGCAGCTTGAGGTTGCGCTGATTGGGCGAGAATTGTTCGGGCGGGAAGGTAACTAGCTTTACGCTTCCGGCGTTATGGCTTCTGGCTCGGGCGGGTGCGGCGGCATGCGGAGCAGGCGAAAAGAGGCCTGGATCGCCAGGCCGGAGGTCAGCGCAATCAGCAGGGTGCCGAGGCCGATGCGGCCACCGAGCAGCAGCGCGATGAGCAGCACCAAGACATCAATGCCGAAGCGCGCCAGGCGCACGCTGATCCGCAAGCGGCGGGCCGCCGCCAGCATCAGGCTGTCGCGCGGGCCGGCCCCGGCATGCACGCCCACATACAGCGCCGTCCCGACGCCGAGAATCGCTACGCTGACCAGCAGGTAGACGAGCTTGAACCACAAGGCGGGCAGCGGCGCGGGCGTTAGCGGCTTCACCCAATCTACCCAGAGGCCAATACATAGCACGTTCGCCAGCGTCCCCCAGCCCAGCGGCTGGCGCAGCGCCACATCCAGCAGGATGATGAGGGCCGACAGGCACATGATGGACTGGCCCAGCGTCAGCGGCAGCACCCGCGTCAGCGAGGACTCCAGCGCCAGCCAGGGGGCCAGGCCCAGATCGGCCATGACCATCATGTTGATCGCAAAACCGAACAGCAAGAACCCGAGTTGAACGAGGGCGAAGTCGCGCGCGGCCAGCCGCCAACCGCGCCAGCGCCAGACAAACGCCCGCTGCCAAAAGGCTGGTTTCATGGGCGCGCCGCGCGCCGATGGGCGAGGCCCTCATAGAAGGGCAGATAGCGCCGAAAGCCCAGCCGCGCGTACACGCGCACGGCGGCGGCGTTGGCCTGGTTGACGTTGAGGGCGAGGAGGTCGAGCGGCGGGGTGTGAGTCAGCAAGGCTGCCGCAACTGCGCCGGTCACTTGCGAGGCCAGCCCGCGCCCGCGCCGGTCGCGCCGGGTGTAGACGTTGCCGATGGCGGCCACGCCCTCCTCCGGCACGACCAGGTGGGTGCCGGCCGCCGCGACGAGCGCCCCACCCTCGTAGACGCCGTAGAACACGCCGTGGGCCACCATGTCGGCGTCGAAGAAGTCGGGCGCTTCGCCGGCGGCCTGGCCGTCGGCGAAGAGCGCGGTGAGGTCGGGCATGGCGGCCAGGCCGAGGCGCACGGCGCTGGTGGCTGGGGGGCTAAAGTCGGCGGCGGTCAGGGTCATGCGCCACATGGCGGATTCATGGGTCACGTCGTAGGCGGCCTTGATGAGCGGCAGGATGTCGGGCTGGATGGAGAGGTAGAGCTTCGGCTCAGCGGCGACACCGGCACTTGCATCCGGTGCAAGTATCTCAGCCAGCAGGGGGGCGAGGCCGGCCGGGCCGCCGAGCGTAAACAGCACCGGCGTCTCGAAGGCCCGATAGAGCAACAGCAACGCGCCGTCCGGCCCCAGGTGCCACTCGGTGCGGCCGGCCAGCGCGGGGGCCAGGTCGCCCAGGGCATAGGCCGACCAGGGGCGGTCGGTGTTGAGGCGGGCACGGACAGCGGCAGGATCAGCGCAGAGGGGCATGGGGGAGGCGGCATCCGGGATGCTGGCCGGCCGCCTGGGTGGGCGGCCGGCTCAGGTCAGAGCTATTTGCGAGGCTGGGCGGCGCGCCGCTTCTTGAGCGGGCGGCCCTTGTAGCCGACGCCCTTCTGCTCCCAAAGCTGCACCAGGGCCAGGCACATTTGGAGCGATTGCTCCATCTCCTGCACGACTGCCCATTCCAGCGGGCCGTGCGGGTTGTGGTAGCCGGCGAAGAGGTTGGGGGTGGGCAAGCCCATCTCGGTCAGGCGCGAGCCGTCGGTGCCGCCGCGCGTGGCGGGCGAGGTGGGTTCCAGCCCAATGGCGCGCACGGCGTCGTAGGCCAGGTTGACGGGCGTCATATCTTTCTTGAGCCAGTCGCCCATGTTGCGGTACTGCTCGACGAAGGTGCAGGTGATCTTGGCGCGCGGCTCGGCGGCCTGCATCCCGGCGCACAGGCCCTTGAGGCGAGCGCCCTTGGCGCGCAGCTCGGCCAGGTCGTGGTCGCGCAGGATGAACTTGATGACGGTGCGGTCCACGCCGCCCTCGAGGCGGGAGGGGTGGATGTAGCCCTCGCGCAGGTCGGTGGTCTCGGGCGAGATATTGTCGCGCGGCAGTGCCACCAGCAGGCGGGCGGCCAGGTGTAAAGCATTGACCATGCCGCTCTTCTTGGCGTCGCCGGGGTGGGTGGACACGCCCTCAATGGTGACCACGGCCGAGTCGGCCGAGAAGGTCTCCCAGACCACTTCGCCGGGGTTGTCGCCGTCGAGGGTGTAGGCCACATTCGCGCCCAGGGTGTCGAGGTTGAGCTTGTCTACGCCGCTGGCGACTTCCTCATCCGGGTTGAAGCACAGGCGGATGAGGCCGTGCTTGAGCTCGGGATGCGCGAGCAGGTGCGCCGCGAGCGACATGATGATGGCGATGCCGGCCTTGTCGTCGCCGCCGAGGAGCGTGAGGCCGCTGGCGGTGACGATGTCGTGGCCTTTGGCGCTGGCGAGGGTCGGGAAGCGCGCCGGGTCAATCACCTGGCGCTTGTCGTCGGGCAGGACGATGGGCTTGCCGTTCCACTTGCGGTGGACGATGGGCTTGACCTGGTCGCTGTTGAAATCGGGCGCGGTGTCTACGTGGGCCAGCAGCGCCACCACCGGCACGCCGGGCTTGTCAGACGTGGCCGGCACGGTCGCCAGCAGGTAGCCGTTGTCATCCAGGCTCACGTCGGCCGCGCCCAGGGCGCGCAGCTCGTCGGCCAGCAGGCGCAGCAGCACCCATTGGCCGGGGGTGCTGGGCGAGGTGGCCGCCTCGGGCGTGCTGACGGTGTTGATTTTGACGTAACGCAGGAAGCGGGCGAGCAGGGTGTCGGGCATGGGTTAGGGATCAGGGTTGGGAATGAGAACCTAATCTTATCACAGCCGATTGAATTTTGAACGCTGGGAAAGCGGCCGGGTAGCCCACGGCAGCTTGAGGCGGCGGCCGACCAGCGCCCCTAGGCCGGAAAGGTATCGAAGATATCGCTGAAGACCTGCTGGTTTTGCTGCAGCACGGCCAGAATGGCCGGATCGAAATGCTCTGGCTGGGTGCAGCCGTCGCCGTGGGTCAAGATCTCAAGCGTCTTGGCATGGTCGAAGGCGGGTTTGTAAGGCCGCTTGCTGCGCAGGGCGTCGTAGACATCGCAGAGGTTCAAAATCCGCGCCGCCAGGGGAATGGCGTTGCCCTGCGTGCCATGCGGGTAGCCCGCGCCGTTCCAGCATTCGTGGTGGCTGAGGGCAATCTCGGCTCCTAGCCGGAGGTAGGCCGACTTGCTGTGGCCCAGGATCTGCGAGCCAATGGTGGTGTGGCGCTTCATGATGACCCATTCGTCGGGCGTGAGGCGGCCGACCTTGGTCAAGATGTGGTCGGGAATGCCGATCTTGCCGACATCGTGCATTGGGCTGGCAAAAAAGATGCCGTCAACGTCCGCGTCGGGCAGGTTGAGCAATTGGGCCAGCGCGCGACAGTAATGGCTGATGCGCTGCCCGTGCGCGCCGATGTCTACATCCTTGTTCTCCACCGCGCGCGTCATCGTGTAAATCGTTTCCAGATAGCTTTCTTGAAGGTCAGCGGTCCGTTCGCGCAACTGAGAGGCCAGGCCGGCGCTGTACTGATGCAGCTGTCTGTGCAACAGACGGACCTCAAGCATATTATGCACGCGCGCCAGCACCTCCGCCAATTGAAACGGCTTGCTGACGAAATCTTTCGCGCCGGCCTGCAGCGCGCGCAGTTTTTGCTCGGGTTGGGCGGTGACGACCAGCACCGGGAGGTAGCCATCCGGTTCGAGGGTTTTGAGCGCCTCCATCACCTGAAAGCCATCCAGGCCGGGCATTTGCAGGTCGAGCAGGATCAAGTCGTAATGGTGTTGGAGATGTAGCGCGACGACTTCAACCGGTTGGAGCGTAGAGGTGACGGACACGTAGCCGGCGCCGAGCAGCATCCGCTCGAGCAGCAAGACGTTGACGGCCTGATCGTCAACGATCAAGATGCGGCTGTGAAGAATGTCGGGGGGCCGGAGCATGGGGGTTGGGGCGCGCTAAGGTTTCTGACCAGCGTTGTCCCTGGCAAATTCCAGGGCGACCAGCAGGGTATCAATAAACTCGGTCACGTTGATCGGCTTGGTAATGTAGCGGAAGAAACCGGCCTCCAAGCCCTTGCGAATATCGCGCGGCATGGCATTGGCGCTGACAGCGACGATGGGGATGTGGGCTGTGGCCGGCATAGCGCGCAGGATTTTTAGGACCTCGAAACCGTTGAGGTCGGGCAGATTGATGTCCAGCAGGATGACATCGGGCTGGGCGGTGCGCGCCAATTGCAGGCCGTCGGCGCCGTTAACGGCCGTGAGCAGGCGCAGGTTGGGGTAGCGGGCGATGAGCTGCTCGACCAGTTTCAAGTTGGGTTGGTTGTCTTCGACATAGAGCAGGGTGTGCAGCCGCGCGCCGGCCGCCATCGCGGGGAAGTCAAGGGCCGGCCCGGCTTCCAGGGCCGGCCCGGCGGCGGGCACGGCGACGGTGATGAGCTCAAACCAGAACGCGCTGCCCACGCCGACGGTGCTCTCGACGCCGATGACCCCGCCCATCAACTCGATCAACCGTTTGGCCAGCACCAGGCCAATGCCGGTGCCTTCTACGCCGCCGGCCTCTTGCCCGAGCCGATTGAAGGCCTGAAAGAGCTGCGCCTGCTGGTCGGCAGTCAGGCCGGCGCCAGTGTCGCGGACGCTGACGCGCGTGTACCCCAGGGCGCCGGGACCCACCTGCACCTCAACTGTGCCGTGGGAGACGTTGTACTTGATGGCGTTGGACAGCAGGTTGATGAGCACCTGCTTGACCCGCGTGCGGTCGGCGCGCACAAAGCACGGGGTTTCGAAGCGGGGAAACGTCAGGCGGATATCATGCGCTTGGGCCTGCGCCTCAAGCATGTGTTCGCATTCGAGCATGACCTCGGCCAGCGCGATGGGTTCCGGCGAGAGCGGCACCTGGCCGGATTCGACTTTGGCGAGGTCGAGGATTTCGTCAATCAGTTTGAGCAGATGCCAGCCGGCCTGCAAGATTTGGCCGATGCCTTCTTTCTGGTTGGGCGTGGGCAGCGTGGCATCCGATTCCATCAATTGGGCAAAGCCCAGGATGGCATTGAGCGGGCTGCGCAGCTCGTGGCTCATGCTCGACAGGAATTCCGATTTGGCGAGGTTGGCGCGCTCGGCCACGGAGCGGGCGCTCTCGAGCTCAATGTTTTTTTCCTGCAACACCTGATCGAGGCGATTGCGCTCGGTGACGTCGCGCGCCGCCGCGAACACGCCCTGCAACCGCCGGTCACGATCGTAGAAGGTGGTGGCGTTGTAGGAGACGGTCGTTTCCTTGCCGTCGCGGGCGCGGGCGGTAAGCTCGTAGTTGGTAACCTTCTTTTCGCGCAGCACTAGCTTGATGCCGGCCTCGGCTCGGTCGGGATCGGTAAAGTAGTTTTTGAACGGCGCGCCGAGCAGTTCGTCGCGCGTGCAGCCGGTGAGGGCCTCCATCTGCTTGTTGACGTCGGTAATGATGCCGGCGGGATCGGTGGTCATGATCGCGTCGATGTTGGACTCGATGAGCGAGCGTTGGTAGAACTGCTGATCGCGCAGCCGCTGGTCGAGCAGCTTCTGCTCGGCCTCGATTTGCTTGCGGGCGGTGTTGTCGGTGCCGATCAACAGATAGCCGATGACGGCGCCGGGCGCATCGCGCAGGGCGGTGACCGACACGACGGCGGGGAAGCGGCTGCCATCCTTGCGGATATAGGTAAGCTCGTAGATGTCTTCGATGCCGCGCGCGGCCTTGAACGCCAGGGCTTCAAAACCGGGCGTGATGGGGGTGGAAAACTCGAGGCTCAGGGCCGTGGCGCGGGCGATCAATTCCTGCGGGTCGGAGATGTCGGCGGGTGTGATCTGGTTGAGGATATCGGCGGCCACGTAGCCCAGCATGCGCTCGGCTCCGACGTTGAAGATTTGGATGACGCCCAGCTCGTCAGTGGCGATGCTCGAGAAGTTAGCGCTATTGAAGATGGCGTTCTGCAAGGCCCCAGTCTTAAATAGGGTGTCCTGGGCCAGGCTGTCGCTCGCCTCCACATTGGCGCGGGGCCGGCGAAGCGCGGATGTGCGCCGAGTTTTGGGCATAGCCGATCTCTCTATCAGCGCGAATGAGACTCGGCCGCGCCTAGGGCTCGACAGCCCGCCGGTAAGCGGGCGGCTGCGACAGGTCACACAGCGACTGGGCCTGGCCTTTGGTCGCGGCAAGGCCCAGCGGCATCTCTGCCCAAATTGGTCGTTAGGTGGTGTGGGGGGGACGATCAGGGTTGGGTGGCGGGCTTCGGCCGCCGATTGGTCACAACGCTTCGCGTTGTTGTTACCCCCTACACTTCATTTGATTATAACACTATTCGCCGGAGGCAGAGACTTACGTCTTTCGAGGGCCAACACCGGGCAGGCCAGGACGAAAAGCATGTGGTGTTACCGGATCACATGCCGCTGCTTGATGAAGGCCTTCGGGTCCTCGTAGACCTGGCGTACCCGCGCCAGATTGTCGCCCGGCCAGTGCCCCGGCGTGGTCTTGAGGAGCGGGTTATACGACATGTCAAAGTGCAGGTGATAGTTGTTGGGCGCGTACTGGCCGATGGCGCAAATTGGCTGGCCGCGCACGACCAGATCGTTGGCCGCGACCCGCATGGCGGTGACGTGGGCATAGCGGCCATAGATCACGCGGTCTTCGCCCGGCACCGGGTGCTCGATGATGATGATGTTCTTCCAGCCGGCGCTGACGAAGCCGGCCGAGATCACGCGCCCGTCGGCGGCGGCGTAGACCGGCGCGTCTTTGTCGGCCAGCACCCCGCCGGGGCCGGAGAGGTTGAGGTCGCCGCCGGTGTGCACGGCCCAGCGGTCGCCCAGCCAGTAGCGCGTGCCGATGGGGTTGGCGTCGTACCAGGTGCCGCACCACACGTCGTAGTGGTCAAACAGTTTGTGCCCGTCGGCGAACACGCCCGCGCGCTCGGCGGCCGTGCCCACGGGCGAGTCAAACCCGGTGACGGCGACGGGCGGCGCGGGTGGCGCGGGCGTGTACGGCCGCCAGCGGATCGCGCCGGCCGAGAGTTCAAAGCGCTCGCCGGCGTGGGTGGCCGGGTCTACGAAGGTGATGTCGGCCAGGTTGACGCGGCCGGAGTCGCTGAAGGCCGGGTCAAGCCCAAACTGGGCCAGCGGCGGGTTGGCGGGTAAACCGTTGACCAGGGCGGCTTGCAGGGGCACCCATTCGTCGGAGTGGGGTGACTGGTCGAGCACCGCCAGGCTCTCGCGCCGCACGCCGCGCGGGTAGTCCACGATGAAGTAGTGGGCGTCTTTGATGTAGGCGTGGTTGCGCGGCACATACACTTCGATGGTGTAGACGCCGCGCGCGCTCAGGCGCGGGCTGTAGCCCACGTACAGCGTCTGCCGATTGTACGAGGCGGTCCGGTACAGGCGCGCGCGGCCTTCCTGGTCGCGGTCGCGCGTCCAGCCGGCGGCGGCGGTGGCGGCATTCTCGTAGTAGCCGATGTTGAACAGGCCATTGCGCTCGTCGTCCGGGTCAATTACGGTCAGCGTCGGCAGGGAGAGGGTGCCGGGCGTGCCGGTGGGTGGCTCGCCACTGAGGGGGCCGGAGTGGGCGGGCAGTTGGCCGAGCAAATGGCCGAGCGCCCCACCCCGCTCGGGGGCCAGGGGCTGGGTCGCAGGCCAGCCGCTAGCGACCGCGCCCAACTCGGCGCGGCTGAGGCCCTGGCCGCTGCCGAGGCCATAGCGGAAGAGCGAGAGGCCGGGCGCGTGATGGACTTCGGCGGCGGCTTTGAGGGCGTCGGCCACTTCCAGCGGCGGCACGCCAGTGGCTTGCAGCACGGGGTAGATGGGCTTGCCCCAGCCCTGGAGCGCGGCGTAGGTGTCTTGCAAGGCCTCGCGCGGGGTCTGGCCGAAGTCGTGGTGGAAGACCAGCGGGTGCAGGCTGTCTATCTCGGGGAACCAGGCGCTTTGGACGAACACGGTTTCGGGCTGGCCGGGGCGGGCATCGAACATGAGGCCGAGGTGAAAATCAGGGCCGACGCGCTCGCGCAGGCCGCGCGCCAGGGTGGCGGCGGCGGCCTGGCTGCCGGTGAAGCCGCCACGCCGTTCAGGCAGCAGGCCAAGGCCAGTTCGCGGGGCGAGGTCAAGGAGCAGCGAGCGGACGCCGCTGTGGAGGCAGATGCCGGCCAGGCGGTCTAGCTCCTGGCGCGGCAGGCTGCCGCTGACCAGCGCCCAGGCGTGACATTCGAGGCCGCGCGCGCCCAGCTCAGTGACCCAGCGCTGGAGGTCGGTCAGGCCGCTGATGGCGAGGTTGGGCTTGGTGTGGTCCCCCTTGCCCTGCCAGCCGACGCCGGTGGTGGCGCGCACGATGACGGCGTTGACGTTGGGGGCGGTGGCGCGCAGGTTGCCGGCCAGCTGGGTGAGGCTGCTTTCGGCCAGGCTGCTGGGCTGCCAGACGAAGACCGCCAGGCGGCCGTCGAAAAGGTTCGGGTCAGTGGGCATCGGGGCGGAAGTATAGGGCATTGGGGTAAAGGGAGCAATTTTCGGGCCAGATGGAGGGTAATGGCAGGACGGGACGGAGGGAGCGGCGGTTGGTCGCCCTCACCCCCGGCCCCTCCCCTGAAGGGGATGGGTGACTTTTTGACGAAGGATCGTTGCAATTGTCGTCATTCGGGCCAAGCGAGTCATCGAGATCGTCATTGTCGTCATTCGGGCCAAGCGAGTCAGCGGAAACGTCATTATCGTCATTCGCGCCATCCGAGTCAGCGGAAAAGTCATTATCGTCATTCGCCGTCACCGGGAGATGCACGTTATGTTCGGTTGGGAAGGTGCGGCGCGGCAGCGGGCGCTCGGGGCGCGGGAGGCGCTTGTGCGCTTGGGAGAAGTGTGACAGGAAATTGTTCTGCTTGGTATGAGCAGCTTGGTTAGAACTTCTGCGGAGGCGGGCCGCCGGATTGGGGGCGCAATAGGGCAGCGGAACATAAGGTGGCGGGGAGGCGTCTGGAAGGCAGGGGGAGCGCTACGGCGTTTGGATTACAATGAAAACTATGAAGCAGACGTGGCGGGTTTTCGGGGTGGGTTGGCTGCTGCTGGCGACGGCCTGCGCCGCGCCGACACCGCTTCCGACGGGCGTGGCGCCGGTGCGCACGGCCGTGCCCACATGGACCTTGCCGTTCGACCCGGCAGCCGGGACGCCCGCGACCGCCGCGCCGCCTACGCTGGCGAGCGCGCCGACCGCCTCGCCCGCCAGCATCGTAATAGACAACAGCACGCCCTCTGACACACCGCTGCCGCCGACTGACAGCGCGCCGCCGACGCCGTCGCCCACCGCCAGGCCGGGCATTGACCCCACCCTGGGCGCGAGCACGCCCGACCCATTTGCCACGCTTGACCTGCCCGTCCCCGAGCCGGCGCCGCAACTGCACCTGGACGAGGATGTGGTCAACATCCTGCTGATCGGCCGCGACACCGAGCGTACTTCGGGCAGCTACCGGACAGACGTGATGATCGTAGCGTCCATCAACAAGGGCGCCAACGCGGTCACGCTGCTGACCATCCCGCGCGACCTGTTTGTGTACATCCCCGGCTGGACGATGAACCGCATCAACACCGCCGCCGTGCACGGCGACGCGACCGGCTATCCCGGCGGCGGCATCGCGCTGTTGGAGCAGACCATCCTGTACAACCTGGGCATCCCGATCCACGGCTGGGCCGAGGTGGATTTTCAGGGCTTCAAAGACCTGGTGGACGTGGTGGGCGGGGTGGATGTGCCGGTAAGCTGCGCGATGCAAGACTGGCGGCTGACCAACCCGACCGACGCCAGCGTTGACGTGCAGAACGCCGACAACTGGTCACTGTACACGGTCAACACCGGCGTGCAGCACATGGATGGCGACCTGGCGCTGTGGTATGCGCGCTCGCGCAAGCGCAGCAGCGACTACGACCGCTCGCGCCGCCAGCATCAGGTGCTGCGCGCCATTTTTGATAAGGCGCTGCGGCTGGAGATGCTGACGCGCGTGCCCGACCTGTACGCGCAATACGTGAACATCGTGGACACCGACCTGGGGCTGGGCGATCTGCTGCAATTCGTGCCGATGGCGGCCCAACTCGACAAGGCCCGCATTAAGAGCCGCTTTATCGGGCGCGGGTCGGTGCTGCCGTGGACCACGCCGGGCGGGGCGGCGGTGCTGCTGCCCGACCGGGCCGCGATCACGGCGCTGATGGCCGAGGCGTTCCTGGCCCCGCCGACCAACGTGCTCGAACGGGCCGCCACGGCGGTAGAGATCTGGAACGGCACCGGCCACGCCGATTGGACCGCGCTGGCGGCCGACAACCTGGCCTGGTCGGGCATTTCGCCCTTCCCCACCACCAGCGACGTGACCAACCAGGCCGTGACGCAAATTTATGACTTCTCGACCAGCGCCAAGAACTCGCGGTTGGCCGAACTACAAAGGCTGTTCCACGTCAAGCCTGAGAACGTGATTGCCGCGCCGGACGCGCGGGCCGAGTACCCCTACCGCGTGGTGCTGGGCGAGGACTTCAACTCGTGCGTCGCGCCGGTCACGACGATCATTGTGAGTGTGCCGACGCCGGGGCCGGTGGGCGGCGGGCTGCAAGGCGACACCGTCATCCACGCGGCGGCGGTGCTGGAGCCGCCGCCAGGCATCGAAGCCGACCTGGCGGAGTGGTCGTTCCTGCCGTATCCGCTGGCCGAGCCGATCTTTGGCGCAGAGAACTGGGAAGGGCCGCTCGACCTGGCGGCGG